>Ga0247727_10000466_pt1 | contig 97956 bp, 107 predicted proteins | sample WisWelCaveWW1625_FD_202498 | JGI IMG/M metagenome (GOLD analysis project Ga0247727, IMG submission 202498) | Biofilm microbial communities from Wishing Well Cave, Virginia, United States - WW16-25 | ecosystem: Environmental > Aquatic > Deep subsurface > Groundwater > Cave microbial mat...
CATGAAATACATCTGCCTCGGCTACTGTGAAGAGAAGAAATGGGAAAAGATGCCCGAGAGCGAGCGCAACGCCTTGATGGACGAGTGTCTCGCTTACGACGAGGAACTGAAGAAGAACGGCCACTTTATTGGCGGCGAAGCGCTGCAAAGCGTTCAGAACGCCACTACGCTGCGGTGGCGAAACGGTAAGGTGACTGTCACCGATGGTCCATTCGCCGAGACGAAAGAGCAGTTGGGCGGAATCCTCGTGCTCGAGGCGCGAGACCTGAATCACGCTATCCAATTAATGTCGAAGCACCCCGGCGTGAAAGCTGGCCCGTTCGAGATTCGCCCAATCGAAGACATGACCGCGATTGTGGCAGAAAGCGAGCAGCGACGGAATACTTAAAAGCAGTGACAGAAAAATGACTGGCAAAAAAATAAAGTTCGGTATCATTCAAACAATGCTCGTCGTGAAGCAAAGAGTAAACGCAAATATTTTTCTGCAGGAGATGAAGTGATGAAAACAAACAACACACTGTGTGTGATGGGGATAATCTTGGTGAGCGCCATTTCAGCCCTGGCGCAAAAGGGAAATGCCAAAGGCGGCTACGCCTCCGTGAATGGCCTCAAGATGTATTATGAGATTCATGGCTCGGGCCAACCGCTGGTGCTGCTGCACGGCTCGTTTGGCTTTATTGAAGGATGGGCCACTGTTCTTCCGACGCTGGCGAAGACCCATCAAGTGATTGCGGTTGAATTGCAAGGGCACGGGCATACCAACGATCTCGAACGGCCGCTTTCTTCTGAGCAAATGGCGGAAGATGTCGCCGCGTTGTTGCAGCAATTGAAGATCAAAGACGCGGATCTATTCGGCTATAGCATGGGAGGAATGGTTGCTCTGGGAGTCGCCATTCGCCATCCCGAATTGGTGCGCAAGCTCGCCACCTTAGGCTCGGGCGCCGGAAGTCTGAAAGACGCGTTCGAGCCCGAAGCCTATCAGCAGTTTCAAAGTCTCCCGGCTGATTTCGCTCCCCCGGTTTTAAAAGAGCCTTACGATCGGATGTCGCCCGATCCTTCGCAGTGGCCCGCGCTGGTGGTGAAGATCAAAAGTATGGGGCGCGATTTCAAAGGATATTCGGCAACGGAACTCAAAACGATTAAGGCGCAGGCGCTCATTATGTTTGGTGATCGCGAAGGGATACGCCTCGAACATGCCGTTGAGATGTATCGGCTCATTCCCAACGCACAGCTCGCGGTCTTTCCCGGCGGCGATCATTTCATGCTTTGGCACAGCCACGAAAAAGTGTTAGCAACGTTGGTACCTTTTCTCGAAGCGCCCATGCCGGAATCCAAAAAGCCGAATTTAAAATGATGTTGTTTGAACACTCTTTCACTTTTTTCAATGCGGTGCTGAACCGTTTGAAAGCGATTTGTCAACTTATATAAGATAAGGAGACACAACCATGCGATTCATGATTTTAGTCAAGGCCAACAAGGACTCCGAGGCGGGCGTTCTCCCGGACGAGAAGATCCTTACGGAAATGGGGAAGTTCAACGAGGAGTTGGTGAAAGCCGGTGTGATGCTCGCGGGCGAGGGGCTGCACCCGAGCTCGAAGGGCGCGCGCGTCAAGTTCTTGGGAGGGAAGTTCACCGTGACCGACGGACCTTTCGCCGAGACGAAGGAACTGCTCGCTGGATTTTGGCTGTGGCAAGTGAAGTCGAAGGAGGAAGCGATCGCATGGGTCAAGCGCAGCCCTTTCGGGGAGGGCGAGGAAATCGAAATTCGCCAAGTGTTCGAGGCGGAGGACTTCGGCGAAGCGTTAACGCCCGAGCTTAGGGAGCAAGAGGAGCGGCTGCGCGCGCAAACGAGCGCGAAAAAATAGGAGCCGCGCACTTCGGCCCTTTGGGGCAATGCTCTTAGCTCAAATCGGACATCGTAGTCCCCGCCCCTTGTCCCGCCCCGTCTCCATAGCAATATATGGAAGCGGGACGGGGTGGGCGGCTTTTGTACGCATACGGTTAACCTTAAAGACAGTGCCCCACAAGGGGGCAGGACTACTAAAGATCGTTTGTCGTGCAATTAATCTGCGAAATTAAAAAAGGAAAAGGAACATGCGGAAATTAATCGTTTTCAATCATGTGACGCTGGATGGTTACTTTGCAGACGTGAACGGTGACATGAGCTGGGCCCACAAGCAGGATGCGGAGTGGAATGCATTTGCCGCAGAAAACGCCAGTGGCGGAGGCGTGCTAGTGTTCGGCAGGATTACCTATGAGCTTATGGCAGGCTTCTGGCCGACACCGTTTGCCATCGAGAATATGCCTACTGTGGCCGAAGGGATGAATAGTATGCCGAAGGTCGTGTTTTCGAGAACACTGAACGAGGCCGCGTGGAACAATACGAAGCTGGTGAAGGGCGACATCGCGGCGGAAATGCGAAAGATGAAGAAAGAGCCCGGAGAGGACATGGCGATTTTGGGAAGCGGCAGCATTGTTTCGCAATTGGCGCAGGAGGGTTTGATCGATGAATACCAGATCGCGGTGAATAACATCGTTCTTGGCAAGGGGAGGACGATGTTCGACGGCATCAAAGAAAAACTAACCTTGAAGCTGACCAAAACGAGAACCTTCGGCAATGGGAATGTCTTGCTGTGCTACGAACCGATGAACCGAAAGGAGAATCGATGAAAACCCAGACCCTGCGAGCGCTCTCCGTGTACGCCATGCTCGTCGCGCCGACTCTCGTCTTGGGAGACGAACCGCGCGACAAGCCGGCCAAAACGGAGGGCAAGTACGTGACCGTGAACGGCCTCAAAATGTACTACGAGGTCCACGGCACCGGCAAACCGCTGGTCCTGCTGCACGGCGCGTTCGGTTGGGCGACCGTTTATCCAACCCTTGCGAAAGACCGGCAGGTGATCGCCGTCGAGCTGCAGGGGCACGGACACACGGCCGACATCGATCGCCCGTTGACCTACGAGCAGATGGCGGACGACACGGCCGCGCTCCTCAAACACTTGAAGATCGAGCAAGCCGACTTTTTCGGCTACAGCATGGGCGGCACCGTGGGACTCGCGGTCGCGATCCGACACCCGAAACTCGTCCGCAAACTGGCCATCAACGGCTCCGAATACGGCAGGCTGGAGGACGCCTTCGACGCCGAAAGCTTCAAGCAGTTCAAGAGCCTGCCAGCCGACTTCGCCCCGGCTGTATTGAAGGACCCCTACGACAAGGTCGCACCCGACCCGAAACAATGGCCCACGCTCGTGGCCAAGGTCAAAAAGATGGGGTTGGAGTTCAAGGGCTTCGCGCGCGAGGACATGAAGTCGATCAAAGCCCACGTCCTGGTCACGCTCGGGGACCGCGACGGGGTGCGGGTCGAGCATGCGGTCGAGATGTTCCGCCTGATTCCGAACTCGCAGCTGGCCGTGTTCCCGAGCGCCGACCACCTCCTGCTGTGGCAGGACCCCGAGAAGATGCTTCCGACGATCGCGGCGTTTCTCAACGCTCCTGTACCGGAAACGAAGAAACCGGACGGAAAATAGCTGCGTGCGCATGCCGTCGGCGGCGCGGCAATGTTGGGAATTGGGTGGGTTGTTCGCAAAATCAAAACCTGGAAGTGCGCTTGTATTTAAAGCGTTCACAGATCCCAAGCTTTATCCGCAGTGGCTTGGACCACGAAGACTCACTATGAAGCTTGAGACATTTGAACCGAAAAACGGCGGGGCTTGGCGATATATTCATCAAGATCAAAAAGGCAATGCGTATACCTTTCGCGGGGTCTTTCATGATATCACCGCGCCCGAGAGAATTATTCAGACTTTTGAGTTTGAAGGACTTCCGGAAAAAGGGCATGTCACCCTCGAAACGGCGCGGTTTGAAGCATTGCCCGGCAACAGGACAAAGCTGACGGCGCAATCTGTTTTCCAGTCGGTGGCAGACCGTGATGGCATGCTCCAGTCTGGCATGGAAGGGGGCGTCAATGATTCGTATGATCGTCTCGATGAACTTTTGGAAAAAATGACATCGTAGTCCCCGCCCCTTGTGGGCGGCTTTTGTATGACACGGTTAACCTTAAAACAGTGCCCCACAAGGGGGCAAGACTACGAAAGACTTTTATCGTGGAATTAATCTTTGAAAGGAAAGGAAATGGCTACTAAAATCTTCGTAAATCTGCCGGTAAAAAATCTCAAGAAATCTATTGAGTTCTTTACCAAACTCGGTTTCACGTTCAATCCCCAATTTACCGATGAGACGGCCACGTGCATGATCGTGAGCGAGGATATCTTCGTGATGCTCTTGACGGAGGCCAAGTTCAAGACTTTTACTCCCAAAGAGATTTGTGACGCAACGAAAAGCACGGAAGTGCTCGTGTGTTTATCTTCTGAGAGCCGAGAGAAAGTCGATGACATGGTTCGCAAAGCCGTCACCGCCGGTGGAACCACATATAGCGAATCCAAAGACTACGGCTTCATGTATCAACATGGGTTTCAAGACCTCGACGGGCATATCTGGGAATTGCTCTACATGGTGCCGGACGCGATAAAGTCTTAGTGGTCTGATCTGCGCCAATAATATGGTGCGCAAAGCCATCGCCGCCGGTGGAACAACGCATGGCCTATGAAGAAGAAAACAAGTTGAATGTTTTGACCAAGCCTGAATGGGACGCCCTAAGAGCCGAGACCCTAACCTACCTCGAGGAACTGCAGAGTAAGGGTTACATTATTGCCGCGGAAGCCCTTCAAAGCGTGCGAACTGCAGCCACTGTAAGAGTCCGCAACAGCAAGGTCTCCATCACAGACGGCCCCTTTGCGGAAACCAAAGAAACACTCGGCGGATTCTTTCTGATCAATGCGAGAGACCTGAACGAGGCGATTCAAGTGGCCTCGAAGTGGCCCTCCGCAATGAACGAAAGAAATGAAGAATAATTTTATCGCGGAAAGTGAGGAACGTATCATGACCGCAACGAACCTTGTCGCGAAGTGGCCAGCCTGGGGCCCGCAGTTGCAGAGCGTACTCCGTATCGTGGCCGCATTTATGTTCGTGCCGGCCGGCACGATGAAGCTCTTCGCTTTCCCGATGGGGATGCCTGTGGACGGCGGCACCGCCCAACTGCTGTCGCAAGTCGGCATCGGCGGCATCCTATAAACGTTCGGCGGCGCGCTGCTCCTTCTCGGCCTTTTCACTCGCCCCGTTGCATTTATTTTAGCCGGCGAGATGGCGGTGGCGTATTTCCAATTCCACGCCCCACAGGGCTTCTGGCCAATCATGAACAATGGCGTGAGCGCCGCGCTCTATTGCTTCGTCTGGCTCTATTTCTCGGCTGCCGGCGCCGGCCCATGGAGTTTGGATGCGAAGCGCGGAAAGTAACCTTTCCCGGAATACCCAACTGGATGAACCAAAACCAAAATTTACCACGAAGACACCAAGGCACGAAGTTTAATAAAGCTCTTGGTGTCTTGGTGTTTAAAAATTTTTACAAAATACGGATTCATCATTTTTGCAAGATGATTGTGGCAAACTAATTAAAAAGCTTTTAAATCATCTTGCCATAATTATCTTGCAAAGCATTGCACCTCGACTTATCTTTGAAGGTGTCAGAAGTTGTATTTTTTAAAATGACGCTGTTTTGACCGTTGTTAACTACGACTAAAAATTTGTTTTCAGCGCTAGAATTCAAGTTAGCCAGACCGAAGAACATGAGCAGCATAGGAATCACTTCGAGGCCACGAACCGACAGGGCGATCCAATGGCTTCTCGACGGAGACCCGGCCATTAAAATTCGCGCGGCGCGATGACCCTAGTTCAAACCAGAAAAAATTCTTGATAACGATGCCAGAAGTTGTATCATTTTAAAATGACGCTGCTTTGATTTTAACAAAAGACAGATTTGACTGAAAAAATTTTCCGCAGATGTCCAATTTCCGTGATCTCACTCATTATTGGATTGTAATTCAAACATTCAATAACAAAAAAAGGAGAACTCATGGAAAGCAACAAAGTTGGTTTTGTTTCAATTGATGAGTACATTGCAACTTTTCCTGAAGAAATACAAAAAATACTGGAGGAATTGCGGGCAACAATAAAAGCCGCCGCTCCTGACGCAGAAGAAAAAATTAGTTATCAAATGCCTACTTTTGAAATTGATAAGCAAAATTGTTAAATTTAGAGTTAATGAAAATCTAAAAAATGCTGCGATAAAATCAAGCAAAAGGAAATAGTCGTTTTCTGCGGATCAGGAGGCAAATATGAGTAAAGTACTGGTTAAGAGTGCTTGGGGTTCGGATGATCCCACTAAAGCCGCGTTTCCATTCTTGCATGCCAACGCGCTGGCGGAAGCCGGTCACGAAGTGCAGATCTTTCTGCTCGGCGAAGCCGTCTCCTTGATGCGTACCCCGGTGGCAAATGCTATTGTCCCTGTCGGTTGGCCTCCTTTAGCTGAAACCATGCAGGCGACAGTGGCGCTGGGCGTATCCATCCATGTGTGAGGGGCATGCTCCAGGGCCCGTGGGGTCCTTGACTCAGACCTGGTGGGAAAGAAGGCGAGCTTCGTAAATCCTGCTATCCTGGTAGCGCTGATCGAGTGGGCTGACAAGCTACTGACTGAGTGAAAGCGCCAGGCAACGGCGGGGAGGCGTTAATAAAAATTGCATGAAAATGGAGCAAGAGACCAAAACCATAGCGACAAGCAAACCCTCCGGCACCGTCACCTTTTTATTCAGCGACATCGAAGGCTCCACGCAACTCCTGCATCGCATTGGCGAGAAATATGCGCAGGCGCTGGAGGAGCAACGCGCGATCATGCGCGCGGCCTTTCAGCAATTTGAGGGTTATGAGATCGATACCGCCGGAGATGGATTCTTCGTGGCTTTCAGTCGCGCGCAGGACGGCGTGTTCGCGGCGATTCAGGCGCAACGCCAATTGGCCGTGCATGAGTGGCCTGAAGGCGAAACGTTGCGCGTGCGCGTGGCTTTGCACACCGGCGAGCCGCTTGCAACCGCGACCGGTTACGTGGGCGTGGACGTTCATCACGCCGCGCGTTTGTGCGCTGCCGGATATGGCGGCCAGATGCTCATTTCAGAAACCACGCGCCAGCTCGTGGCGGGCAATCTGCCCGCAGACGTGACGTTGCGTGATCTCGGCGAGCATCGTCTCAAAGATATGCAACAAGCGGAACACATCTACGGGATCGTGGTTCCGGATTTGCCGAGCCATTTCCCCTCTTTAAAAACGCTCCAGAGCAAGCCCAACAATTTGCCGGCGCAAATCACGCCGCTCGTCGGTCGCGAACATGAGATCGAAGCTGTAAGGCAACTCCTGCTCAAAGCCGAAGTGCGGCTGGTGACATTGACCGGCCCCGGCGGCATCGGCAAGACGAGTCTCAGCCTGCAAGTCGCGATCAGCCTGCTCGATGAGTTTGCGCACGGCGTATTCTTTGTCGGCCTCGCCGCGATCTCCGACCCCGAATTGGTTCTCCCCACCATTGCCCAAACTCTCGGCATTCGTGAAAATCGCAGCAAGCCGCTGCGCGAAAGCGTCATCGAGTATCTGTGCGACAAACGCCTGCTGCTCGTGCTCGATAATCTTGAGCAAGTGGTGGCCGCCGCGCCGGTCGTGGCAGATTTGCTCGCTGCTTGCCCGCAGTTGAAAATTTTAGTCACGAGTCGCATTGTGTTGCGCCTCAAAGGCGAGCGTGAGTATCCGGTCGAGCCTTTGCCGGCGCCTGATCCGCGGGCGACCATTTCGAAAGAGGCTTTCTCGCAATATGCTGCGGTCGAGCTTTTTATTCAGCGTGCCCGCGCCGTCAAACCGGATTTCGAAGTGAACAATGACAATGCGCCGGCAGTCGCCGAGATTTGTTTTCGTCTCGAAGGCTTGCCGCTCGCCATCGAATTGGCCGCGGCGCGCCTCAAGCTCTTCTCTCCGCAAGCGCTGCTCGCACGCCTCGGCAGTCGATTCGAACTTTTGCGCGACGGGCCGCGAGACATGCCCGCAAGGCATCAAACATTGCGGCAGGCGATTGCCTGGAGCTACGATTTGCTTTCTTCCGCTGAGCAAGCGTTCTTTCAACGGCTCGCGGTGTTCGTCGGCGGTTGCTCTTTGGAAGCCGTGGAAGCGATTTGCAATGCGGCTCGACTGAGCTCGCCGAAGTCTGCGGAAGATGCGAACAAGCTCGCACTCGATGCCCTCGACGGACTTACCGCTTTAATCGACCAAAGCCTGTTGCGGCAAGCGCAAACGAAAGATGCAAAAAGCGACATCTCAAGAGAGGGCGAGCCGAGATTTGTGATGTTTGAAACCATTCGTGAATTTGCGCTCGAACGCCTGCAAGCCAGTGGTGATGATTGGCAGGCAACCCGACGCCGTCACGCTGATTTTTTTCTGGCGTTGGCGGAAAAAGCTGAGCCGGAACTGACCGGATCAAAGCAAGCTCTCTGGTTGCACAGACTCGAACGCGAGCACGACAATTTGCGCGCTGTTTTCTCGTGGGCAGAGGAAACCAGGCAGGCAGATTACGGATTGCGTTTGGGCGCGGCGCTTTGGCGATTTTGGATTGTGCGCGGACACCTGAAAGAAGGCCGCGAGCGGTTGGCAGCGTTGCTTGCACTTCCCGGCGCTTCCAAACCGACGCGGGAACGCGCCAAGGTTCTCAATGCCGTTGGAACCATCATGCATGAATTGTGGGATTATATCAACGCCCGCCAACTGCTTGAAGAAAGCCTGGAAATATGGCGAAAAGTGGGCGACAAAAAAGGCATGGCAACCGTCATCAATAACCTGGGTTGGATAGCAGGCCAGCTCGGGGAATTGATGTCGGCGAGTGAGCTTTCGGGCGAGAGCCTGACTTTGCATGCGGAATTGGGAGATAAACGCGGAATGGCCGTTGCTTTCAATAATCTTTCCCTCGTGGCATTTGTTCAAGCGGAATTTCCCCGGGCGCGTTCGCTGCAAGAAAATAGCCTCAACCTCCGGCAGGAAATCGGCGATGAACGAGGCGTTGCGTATGCAACGGCCATACTGGGATGGTTTGAAGTTGTGCAGGGTAATTATGAAAAGGCCGCCGCGCTCCTCGAATCTGCCAGAGGAAAACTCCGGGAATTGGGCGACAACATGATCATGGGATTTTGCGTGTGGGTTCTTACTCAAATGGCGCTCGATCAAGGCGACTTTAACCGTGCGGCCAGGCTTGTGGAGGAGAGCGACGCTCTGATAAAAGATAGAGATCCGCAAGTGTTGTGGCTGCTGGCCCTTGTGAAGCAGCACGAGGGCGATGAGCAGCAGGCGCAAGAGCTCCTGGAAGAAAGCCTATCGAAGTATCGCGCCTCGGGGTACAAATGGGGAATAGCAAACGCGCTCTATCACATGGGTCGGCAGGCGCTCGCGCGCAATGACGACGAGCGCGCCGTCGCTTGCTTTCAAGAGAGCATGATTTTGAATAGAGCTTTGGGAAATAAGCTTGGCATCGCCAATGCGCTGGTTGGATTCGGCAGCCTGGCTTTGGCTCAAGGTGACCCCGATCGCAGCGCCCGTCACTTTGCTGCCGCCGAAGCGCTGCACCAAACCATCGGTGCTCCCATACCGCCATCTGAAAGAAAACGATTCGACCGCGAAGTTGCGCGCGCGCAAGCGCTTCTTGGAGAAGGAACCTTTGCGACCGCCTGGAACGCGGGGAGGAAGATGACGGTCGAACAAGCCGTGAGCTATGCGCTGCAAGAACATTGAAAGGAGAAAAGTAAAAGGCAAAACGATTCAGGCTACGCCCGCAGGGGCAAAAATAGTAAAAGCAAAGACGTTTAAGTCAGGGATCGTTGGACTTCACTACGAGGCTTCAAAATGAAAAGCATTGCTAAAAAAAAATGGCAATCCGTTGCAGATCGGCAAATTCAAAGCCGGCAAGCAAGACGGTGTCTGGAAAAGATATGACGAGAACGGCGTACTCTACGATGAAGGTTCCTACAAAGACGGCCAGAGAACCGGTGAGTGGAAAACCTACGACAAGGCCGGCAGGCTCAAACGCACAAAAACATTCCGAAGTTTGACTTAAATCATTTGGGCTATTGGTTTTGGGTTCTTGTGTATTTCAACTAGCCATTGACATTGGCGCCGTTTGCGCACTCCAACAACCCATTGTCGATTTTGGACTCCGCTAAACGACTATATAGTGTCAACAAATATTCCATTGCACGGCATGTCAAAAATTTTATGAAAAAAGGGAGTGAAGACTTTCTTGTCCGCGATGCGCGTGTGGACTAGAAAGTCCTCACGACCCTCAAAACGGAAAGGAGCATCAAAATGAAAAAAGTCATCGCATCGGTAGTTGTTGTGCTTGGCGTCATCGTCGTCGCCCTGCTCGGCGTTGCCACGACCAAGCCGGACACGTTTCGCATCGAGCGCGCGGCGAGCATCAAAGCTGCGCCGGAGACGATCTTCGCGCACCTCAACGACTTTCGCAGTTGGGCTTCTTGGTCGCCGTGGGAAAAATTGGACCCCGCGATGCAGCGAACCTACAGCGGCGGAGCAATCGGCACTGGTGCCGTGTATGAGTGGAAAGGCAACAGCGACGTCGGCGCGGGACGCATGGAGATTTTGGAATCTTCTCCTTCATCGAGGCTCAGCATCAAGCTAGATTTCATCGAGCCGTTTGAGGGCCACAACACGGCCGAATTCATGCTGACCCCCGATGGCGAGGCCACAAAAATCACGTGGGCGATGCACGGCCCCAATCAATTCCTCGGGAAGGTCATGAGCATCTTCGTCGACATGGACAACATGATCGGAAAGGATTTTGAAACCGGCCTTGCCAATTTGAAAACCATCGCGGAATCGGGTAAGCAAGATATCGTCATCACGCGGGTATTCGATGCGCCGCTCGAAGCCGTATGGAAGGCTTGGACCGAGCCTGAGCAGGTCATGAAATGGTGGGGCCCGACCGGCTTTACCTCGCCAAGTTGCAAGATAGATTTTCGTGAAGGCGGCAAATTTATCTTGCACATGCGCGCGCCCAAAGAAATGAACAACGCTGATTTCTACACCGCGGGCGTGTACAAGAAGATCGTGCCGATGGAATTCATCGAGTTCAACCAAAGCCTTTCCGATAAAGACGGCAACAAAATCAATCCGGCCACGATGGGCATGCCCGCAGACTTTCCGGAAGAGATTCCCTCCATTTTGGCTTTCAAGCGCGTCGGCGAGAAAACGGAACTCACCGCCATCGAATACGGCTGGACGCTGGGCCAAATGCGCGAGATGTCCAAGCTCGGCTTGGAGCAGTGTCTTGATAAGCTGGCGGAAAGCTTGAGATAATTTTAGGCGCAGTTTGATAAAAGGAGGATAAATGGTCGGCCCAATGTTAATCTTCGGTGGATTCATCTTTGTCATCATGGGCGTTGTGCATGGGTTGCTGTCGGTCATTGACGTCTTTCGGCCAACGCAGTTTACGCCGAAAGATGACTCTGTGCGCCTCGCCATGAAATCCACCACCGTGAAATTCTTGAGCGCGCGCGCGAACGTGTGGGAGGCATGGCTGGGCTTCAATATCAGTCACAGCTTGGGGATGCTCGTTTTCGGCGCTGCCGTAATCTGGCTTGGCCTGAATCTCGAGCACTTCAAAGTTACAAGCGCGGCCTTGCTCATTCCGGCCGTCATCGGGCTTATCTATTTATTGCTCTCGGTGCGCTTTTGGTTCTATGCGCCGGCCGTTGCTTCCGCTATTGCCACTGCTTGCTTCGTGGCAGCATGGTGGAGCCATTGATACGCAACGCGAGGACAAGCCACAACCAAACAGGGAAAACCTATCCGCCAACTTCGCCGAAGTCACCGAGTGTCGCCGAACAAAAGCTTTTCTCGGCGAATCTCGGTGACTTCGGTGTCGCTCGGCGGAAAAGTCTTTGCTTTTTTTGCAACGATATCACGTTGAAGAGACTAATGTCGCTAATCGCAAATTATTTTCTGTCATGTTTTTTTATTTAAAGGAGAAACCATTATGACCAAAGAATTTTGGATCAACCTGCCGGTGAAAGACGTCAACAAAGCAAGAGAGTTTTTCACCAAGCTGGGATTTGCTTTGAACCCGCATTACGGCAATAGCGCCGAATCGGCCAGCTTTCTCGTCGGAAGCAAAAATATCGTCGTGATGCTATTTGCGGAATCCACGTTCAAAGGCTTCACAAAAAACGAGCTTGCCGATCCTAAGAAGGGCACGGAAGTTTTGCTTTCCATCGACGCGGAGAGCAGAACCGAAGTGGATGAATTGGCCAAGAAGGCGGCAAAGGCCGGCGGCGCGGTTTTTAGCGAACCCGCCGAACACCAGGGCTGGATGTACGGCTGCGGCTTTGCCGATTTGGACGGCCATCGGTGGAACGTGTTGTATATGGATATGAGCAAGATGCCGAAAGGATAAAACCTGGAAGGGTGATGAGCGAAGGGCGAAAAGTGCGCCTCTCGCTCATCGTTTCTCACCCTTCACCCAACGCCTGTAAAACGGCCCAAGCAAAACCCATTGACATGCAATGATGAAAAAACATGTCGCGCTTTATCCGGCGCCAAGAGGAAACGAAAGAGCAATTCGAAATGAAGAAAACTGTTTCAATCAAAAAGACCTCGCCGGCCGAAGACGTGGACGCTTACCTCGCGTCCGCGCCCAAAGAGTTGCGGCCGGTTCTCGAAAATCTGCGCGCGGCCATCAAAGCCGCGGCGCCGAAGGCCGAAGAAGTGATCAGCTATCGGATTCCGACTTACAAATATCACGGGCCATTGGTTCATTTTGTCGCGCGCGCGAGCTATTGCAGTTTCATCGCAGTGAGCAAAACGGTTTTGGAAAAATTCAAAGACAAGCTTGCCGGCTTTGACACTTCCGGAACTACGATCCATTTCACGGTTGAGAATCCGCTTCCGGCGGCGCTCGTCAAGAAAATCGTCAAAGCGAGAGTTGCGGAGAACGAAGCACAGGCCAAGCAGAGACAGAAATGAAAAAGCAAAACGATTGTGGGCAAAACCATTAAAAGCAAAGACGGAAAAATGAAGGGCAATGCGGAAATAACTGCCAAGCAGTTTGTGAAAAGGCTGGAAGCGCACCGCTCGGCTGATGAACTCAAAAAGATTCAACGTTATTTCAAATCCGGCGAAGGACAGTACGGAGAGGGCGATAAGTTCATCGGCGTGCGCATGGGGCAAATCTTCGCGCTAGCGAAAGAGTTCATGGACATGTCATTGAGCGAAATTGCAAAGCTGCTCGAAAGCCCGATTCACGAAGTGCGAGTTGGCGCGGTGAGCATTATGGATTGGCAGGCGCGCAGCCAAAAAATTTCCGCTGAACGCCGAAAGGAGTTGTTCGATCTTTATATCAGGCGCCACGACCGCATCAACAATTGGGATTTGGTCGATCGCAGCGCGCCGTATGTCGTTGGCGGCTATTTGTTCGATAAGCCGCGCGCGATTTTGTACAAGCTGGCGCGCTCGAAAAATATGTGGGAGCGCCGCACGGCGATGGTCAGCACTTTCTATTTTATTCGAAAGGGCGAGATCGAAGACACGTTTAAAATCGCCGAGATGCTGCGCAACGACAAAGAAGATTTAATCCATAAAGCCGCAGGGGGATGGCTGCGCGAAGCCGGCAAAAAGGATCGCCAAAAACTGTTGGGCTTTTTGGATAAATATGCCGCCACCATGCCGCGTACATTTTTGCGCTACGCTATTGAACACCTCGAGAAGAAACAGCGCGAGCACTATTTGAACATGAAGAAGGTTGCATAAAATTCAGCGTAGCGCAGATTTCCAATCCAATGCTGCTGACTTTTCAAAAGGAGAAACCATGCTGGAAAACAACAATCCCAACGAAATCCAAATACTGGAAGCGGTGTCCGCGGCGTGGGAACGCGCCATGGTTTCCAACGAGGTGGAGGCGATCGGCCGATTTATGGCGGATGATTGGATCATCGTCTCGGAGCGAGGCGCTACGACTAAAGAAAAATTTCTTAGCGTGGTCGCCTCCGGAGATTTGACGCACGAAACTTTCAAAGGGGAAATCATTTCGATTCGCCAATACGGCGATACCGCGGTTTTGACGGGCCGCGTAAAGAATAGCGGCCATTACCAGAGCCAGCCGTTCAACTCCGACGAGTACACGACCGACGTGTTTGTAAAGCGCAACCATAGATGGCTGTGCGTTCATAGCCATATTACAACGGTAAAACAAGCCTGAAAAATAACCATCAATCTCGAAAGGAGAGTTCCATGAACAAACTACGTTTTTCAATCGTCATCAACGCGCCGAAAGAAAAGGTGTGGAACACGATGCTCGACGACGCGACCTATCGCGTATGGACGGAGGCCTTTGCCTCCGGCTCGCACTACGTCGGCGACTGGAGCCAGGGGAGCAAAATACTTTTTCTCGGGCCGGACCCAACGACAGGCAAGATGGGAGGCATGGTGAGCCGCATCAAAGAAAACCGCTTGCACGAGTACATCTCGATCGAGCATCTCGGTATGGTGAGTGACGGCAAGGAAGACACGACCAGCGAGGCGGTGCAGGCATGGGCCGGCGTGCATGAAAACTATACCTTCAAAGACAAAGCTGGCGCCACCGAGCTGTTGGTGGAAATGGATTCATCGGGCGGCGAGTTTGAGGAGATGTTCAAAGATATGTGGCCGAAGGCGCTGCAAAAACTCAAAGAACTGGCGGAGAAATAGAAAAAATCTGCCGCCATAACCAAAAAAGATCAACATGAGAAAACTGAGCAAACGGAGAAGATAGTGCGGGGAAAATTCTCTTTAGTTTTGCATTCTCTGTTTACTCTGTTTTCTCCGTGTTTAAAATTTCAAGGAGAACGATTATGCAAAAGATCACCCCATTCTTGTGGTTTGATAATCAAGCCGAAGAGGCGGCGAAGCTTTACACCTCCCTCTTTAAAAACGGAAAAATCGGAAAAATCGCCCGCTATGGAAAAGAAGGATATGAAATTCACGGAAGGGAGGTAGGATCGGTCATGACTGTTGAGTTCGAGCTGGCGGGTTACAAGCTCGCCGGGCTTAACGGCGGGCCGCATTTCAAATTCACTCCCGCCATATCCTTTTTTGTGGTTTGCGAGACGGAAGCGGAAGTGGATGCGCTGTGGCAAAAACTTTCGCAAGATGGCATGACGTTGATGGAGCTTCAAAAATATGACTGGAGCGAGAAGTACGGATGGCTTCTCGACAAGTATGGCCTCTCGTGGCAAGTGAGCCTTGGAAGAAAAGAGGACGTGGGACAAATCATCACGCCCTCCCTGATGTTTGTCGGCAAGCAACACGGCCGCGCCGAGGAAGCGTTGCGATTTTATACTTCGGTATTCAAGAACTCCGACGTGACCGGGATACTCCGCTATGGGCCGGGAGAAACGGACGCGGAGGGAACGGTAAAGCATGCGCAATTTCGCTTGCACGGCGAGGTCTTCATGGCCATGGACAGCGCGCTGGAACATCACTTTACGTTCACGGAAGCCCTCTCGTTCGTCGTCAACTGCGAGACGCAGGAAGAAGTCGATTATTTTTGGGAGAACCTCTCCGCGGGCGGAGAAAAATCGCGATGCGGTTGGCTGAAAGACAAATTTGGCGTGTCGTGGCAAATCATTCCCACGGCTTTAGGCAAGATGTTGCAAGACAAGGATGCTGGGAAATCGCAAAGAGTCATGCAAGCCATGCTTCAAATGGATAAGATCGACATCAAAACTTTGAAGCAAGCGTACGAGCAACGATGATCTCATGCAAGCTACTTCCGTTCTCCGGTGGTGCAGGACTGAAGCTATACTTTTCTGCATCACCGGAAAGGAGCTTTCAATGACGTTTGAATCTCAGCACCTCAGTGTTTCCATCAATCGCTCGGCGGATCGGGTTTACGAGTTCGCTTCAAATCCTGAGAATCTGCCTCAGTGGGCGGCAGGGCTCAGCGGTTCCATAAAGAACGTCGATGGTGAATGGATCGCCGAGTCGCCGATGGGAAGCGTCAAAGTCAAATTCGCCGACAAAAACAAGTTTGGCGTTTTGGATCACGACGTCACCTTGCCGTCTGGCGAGAAATTCTATAACCCCATGCGCGTATTTCCCAACAACAACGGTTGTGAAGTGATCTTCACGCTGTACCGGCGTCCAGGAACATCGGACCAAGCGTTTGCCGAAGACGCGCAGGCAGTTACGAGTGATCTGATAAAGTTAAAGACTCTGCTGGAAAAATAACCGGCCCGAGGATAAATCAAATTAAGGAACCACTACAATGACAATAGACGACATATTGCAAGAGTTGGAAGAAGAAGCACGGATGACGCGGCGCGTGCTCGCGCGCGTCCGTGAAGACCAACTCGGCTGGACGCCGCATGAAAAATCAATGACGCTGGGCCAGCTCGCGATGCACGTGGCGTCAGTACCAGGAGCGATCGCCGGTATCTCGACGCAACCCACGTTCGATGTCAAGACCGAGATTCCCCGCCCGTCCGCGACGAGCGTCGCCGAGCTGCTCACAGTGTTCGACGAGAGTGTTGCCCGCGCGAAGGCCATACTTGGCGAGATGGATGACGCGGCACTACTCTCCCCTTGGCGAATGGTGGACGGCGATCGGGAAGTCGCGGTGATCCCGCGTGGCGCGCTGCTGCGGTCGGTCATGCTAAACCACTGGTATCACCATCGCGGCCAGCTCACCGTGTATTTGCGGCAAACCGGATCACTCGTACCTGCGATTTACGGCCCGAGCGCAGACGAGAATCCGTTTATGGAGAAATCCCAATGACTAAAGAATATGAAATTGTATCGCTGCCCGAAACCTACGTTGCCGGACTGGCGTTTCGCACAAAAAATGAACTAGAACAAAATCCCGCGACCGGCTGGATCGCCAAAACTTGGGGACGTGTGAGAACAATGAAAAATCCCAACCCACCGGCGGCGGTTTCAACGGATTACGAAAGCGACTATCATGGCTATTTCACAGAAGTCGTCGGCTTCACGCAAAATTCCGCAAACGATTTTAGCCCTGGCGAGGTTCTCGCCAAAGTTCCTGCGGGGCGATATGCTAAATTTGTCAACACGGGCAAACTGCCGGAGGTTGTCATTACAGCTTGGCAAGCTGTTTGGCAAGCGGAGAAAGAGGGTTCGCTCAAACGCGCATACACAACTGATCTCGAAATCTATCCAAACATGCGCGAGGCCGTGCGCAACCCTGACAAAATCACTGTTGAGTTATATATCGCAATCAAATAGGAACGCATCATGACTGCACGAAACCTTATCACGAAGTGGCCAACTTGGGCGCCGCAACTGCTGAGCGTGCTGCGCATCGTGGCCGCATTCATGTTCATACAGCCCGGCACGATGAAGCTCTTTGCCTTTCCAATCGGGATGCCCCCGGACGGGAGCACCGCCCAGTTGATGTCCCAGATTGGGCTCGCCGGCATCCTCGAGACGTTCGGCGGTGCTTTGCTCCTCCTCGGTCTCTTCACTCGCCCGGTCGCATTCCTGCTGGCCGGCGAGATGGCGGTGGCATATTTTCAGGCTCACGCGCCACAGAGTTTCTGGACCGTCGTCAATGGTGGAGGCGAAGCCGTGCTCTACTGCTTCGTCTGGCTCTACTTCTCAGCCGCCGGCGCGGGGCCGTGGAGCTTGGATGCGAAGCGGGAGAAGTAAGGAGGCGTTATGAGATGACTGCAACATGCAACTAAGAATTTATGCGAAGGTTTTGAGCTTTGTTAATGAAAAGGCTGAGTGTGGTGTTTACTATGGCGTCGGTAAAAATGGGAGCGACAAAAAAATCATGAGGAACTTATGAGCATCGATTCCGCAGCACTTTCACTGGAAAATCCAAAGGCTTATCGGGCAATCTTTTGGGGCGGTTTGATCGCCGGAACTTTGGACATCCTGGCGGCTTTTGTCAACAGCGGCTTACGAGGCGGAAGCCCAACGCGCGTCCTGCAGGCAATTGCCAGCGGGCTGCTTGGCGCAGACGCCTTCAAGGGCGGCTTCGCAACCGCCACGCTCGGCCTCGTGCTGCACTTCTTCATTGCGACAACGGCGACCGCGGTTTATTATGCCGCGAGCCGCAAGCTCAAAGTGCTGGTCGATCAGACCATTGTTTGCGGTTTGGCGTATGGCATTCCTGTTTATCTGGTGATGAATCTTGTCGTGCTGCCGCTCTCCGCGGTTACTTTCAAAACCTCACACGCGCTTGCTAACGTCGTCACCTCCGTATTGATTCTCATGTTCTGCGTCGGACTGCCCATCGCCCTCGTTGTTCGCCGCTATTCGAAATAACATGATAAGGAGAAATCACGATGGCAAAAAATAATCTTAACGGACCTCCCACCCTGGCAAACGGCAAAGTGTGCTACCTCGAGATTCCGGCTCTCGACCTCGATCGCTCGGCATCCTTTTACAAAGAGGTTTTCGGTTGGCAAATCCGGCGGCGCAGCGACGGCCATCTTGCTTTTGACGACACGGTGAACGAGGTCAGCGGCACATGGGTGGCCGGCCGGAAACCAGCAACGGAGCCCGGCCTGTTAATTTACATCATGGTTGACAGTGTCGCCGCCACCGTTGATGCCGTGATTGCGAACGGCGGAAAAATCGTACAGCCGATCGGTGCGGACGCGCCAGAAATTACTGCGAGGTTCAGCGATCCCGCCGGAAATGTGATCGGCCTCTATCAAGAACCCAGCCGTTCGACCTCTTCCGAGAAATAAAACAAATCGCCGCAACGATTCCCAGGAAACTTATGGCAACTGTTGACGACCTTCTTTTCGCCTTGACGCTTTTCGCGGCGCTCGGCTGCGGACTGATCGCCGGAGTCTTTTTTGCTTTTTCGGCTTTCGTGATGAAGGCGCTTGGTCGGCTCCCTTCGGCGGACGGCATTGCTGCTATGCAATCCGTCAACATCGCCATTATCAATCCGGTGTTTTTAGCAGCTTTCTTGGGAACGGCTGCGGCATGCGTGCTTGCGATCATCTCATCTTTATTGCGTTGGCACGATCCAAGCGCCGTCTATTTACTCTTTGGGAGCTTACTCTATCTGGTTGGCAGTTTCTTGGTGACGATAGCGTTCAACGTGCCCAAGAACGATGCGCTGGCGGAGATCGCGCCGACAAACCCCAACAGCGCCAGCCTATGGGCCGGATATCTCACCAGTTGGACGGCGTGGAATCACATTCGAACGGTCGCTGCACTGGCGGCAGCGACATCATTCACCATCGCGCTCAGTTATACCGATTAAGGGTTAAAGTGTAATAGAACAATGTCATTGCGAGGCGCTTTTTGCCGAAGCAATCTCTTGGTTTTCAAAGGATTGCTTCGCTGAGAAACGCTCGCAATGACCGTTACAAAATAACCCCTAACGAGTATATCGAAAGGCGCAATAGTAACATTCTAACCATGTGACGAAATTGGGCGCACTTGTTGGAAGAAGATTTATGTTGACAGGCGAATGTTTTTTTTATACTATGAAAGATGAGAAAGCAGAAATCGTCATGGCAAAAATCCCGAAAATCTTGAATGACCCGGAAAAAGTAGCCATGAGAAAAGTGATCTACTCAATGATGGTGTCGCTCGACGGCTATATCGAATCGACGGACGGAGACATCGACTGGTCCGCCCCCGACGAGAAACTGCACCAACACTTCAACGATCTGGAGAGTACGATCGATGTCCATCTGTACGGACGGCGGCTGTACGAGAACATGGCGGCCTATTGGCCGACGGCGGATGAGAACCCCTCGCGCCAAAGCACGAGATCGAGTATGCCCGCATCTGGAAGAACAAGCCCAAGATCGTTTTCTCGAAGACGCTTGCTCAGGTCGGATGGAATTCCAGGAGCATGATGAACCACGAATAGCATGATGCAATTATCCTTTAACATTTTCTCGATGACCCTTTTGCTGGGCGCTGCCCAGGGTTTCTTTCTAGCGCTTCTCCTCTTTGAAAGAAAACGGAACCAAACTGCGAATCGGATGTTAGCCTTCCTGGTGTCTTTTTATTCGGTGTATATTACCGATGTTGCTTTTCAAATGATGAATTACCAACAGTCGTTTCCTCACCTTATTGGAGTGACGACCGGATTGCCTTTTCATTTGTCCAGCGCACCGGAAAAACTTCAATTCATGCAAAACATGGCTGAAGCCGGCGAACCGTTTGCCCTCATTTGCTTTGAGTGGGCCATGATCTTACAAGGCAATATTTATATGATACTGAGCCTGCTTTTATTGAGAAAGCATTCCAAGACGATCAAAAATTCTTTTTCTTCCATTGACAAAATCAATCTCTCCTGGCTCCGCAACATAACAATTGGCACGGCATGCATTTGGCTTGCGGTGCTCATCCTTAACATTTTACCTGTCATCGGCCACACCTTAACCGAAAATGCGGACAAATTTATTGCTCCGGCGACATCATTTTTTATTTATGTCATGGGATACCTGAGCCTGCGCCAACGGGAAGTCCTTAGCGGGGAGGTTAATCTCACGCACGTTCCGAAGTCCCAAAAATCCGGACTGTCATCCGAACAGGCAGAGAATTACTTGCACAGACTCCGGCAATTTATGGAAAGAAAAAAGATCTATGCCAAGAACGACTTGACGCTAAATGAATTGGCCGAACACCTTGCCATTCCGGCGCATCATCTTTCTCAAATCATCAATGACAGACTGCAGCAAAACTTTTATGACTTTGTAAACAATTACAGAGTGGAAGAAGCAAAAAAGAGATTGCTCGATCCTGCGTACCAGTATCTTACCATTCTGGCAATCGCTTATGAAGTCGGATTCAGCTCCAAATCCGTCTTCAATGCGGCTTTCAAGAAACATGCCAACATGACGCCCTCCCAGTTTAAGAAGAAGGTCACGGAATAAACGTTTCATGCGGCAGATCATTGAGCAACGCTTCTAAAAAGATGTCCTTCCCGATAAGCTGGGACGATTCTTTCGGTTCAAGACCTTATATTTATCCCGCACGTTATATTTATCCCCCATATTTAAAAAAACAAATCTTAAGGGATAAATCAAAGTTTTTCTTGAACCAAACAGAAAGGCGCGTTACCCATGAGAAACTTGGCAATCATGATTTGTATCTTAACCGCAAATCCGGCCTTCTCCCAAACCCCTGCGCGCGGTTACTTTGGTGCTTATGAGACGCTTGAAATGACGATGAACAATTTCAAGTATTTTGCCGGAGAAATCGGCTATCGATTTAATCAAAAAAATCAAATGCGAATGACCATCATGGAAGTTAAATTAACCGAACGGCACCTGTCGAGTGGATGGGAAGCGGCCGCGGTTGACGGGAATGATGTCGAAGGGTATTTTCGCGGGTATGAAATGCATTATGATAGATTCATCTCCAAACATTGGTATATCAGCGCCAACCTGGGTTACTACAATGATGAGTATAACCACACGGCGTTAGATGAAGGTGTGGAAAATAAAACGGTTACCATCGGAACCGGGATAGGATATACGCGAAACCATCTGTTTGGAATCAAACATTTTTACCTGAACTTTTCAATACCAGTAAGATATTATTTTAATCATATCGAAGAAACGAAGCTGGGTGAAACAACGATTAGACCGCATGTCATCGTCAATAACATGTGGCTGTTTCTTGGTTATAAGTTTTGAACAATATCATTGGCGGCGGTCACCGCAACGGATTGATTGGCTAGATGACCGCCGCCTCTGAACAGCGTGACGAGTTGAGCGCAATCTTGCTCGAGGGCATCAGCGACGTTCCCGGCTGTTTGAGCTACTGAAATGGCCACAGCGCTCGAAGGAATGGAGGAAGGCTGGTACGAATCCTTCGACTTACACGCCTGCTTTCAGTTCGTGTGCTTGGCCGGCTGATAGTTGCCAGGGACAAGCCGCGCCGCAATCGACAGACGATTCCAGGCGTTGATGGTAGCCACAGCGAGAGTCAGGTCGGACAATTCTTTTTCGCTGAAATGCGGGCGCACTTCTTCATAGATCGCCTCGGGCACGTGGCCGTTGGTGATCAGCGTAACGGCCTCCGTCCACGCCAGCGCAGCGCGTTCGCGATCGGTGTAGTATGGACATTCGCGCCAGGCGTCCAATGAATACAACCGCTGCTCTTTTTCTCCGAGCGCGCGCAAGTCCTTCCAGTGCATATCCAGACAGTAGGCGCAGCCGTTAATCTGAGAAGCCCGCAGCCGAACCAGATGAAGCAGAGATTCATCCAATCCACACTTGCTGAGATACTGATCCAAAGCATCCATGGCATCGTAGACGCCGGGGGCGGCCTTGGCGTAGTTGAGACGTGCTTTCATGAGTTCTCCTATGATAAAAGTTCTACGTCAGATTTTCAGACGGGCTGAAAACTGAAGCTCTTTAGGCAGTTTTAAAGCAAAAGCTTTGCACACGGATGACGCGGATCAAACGGATTTTCCCTGGCCTGCGCCAGGGCAGGCGCGGATTTTTTATCAGTAAAAATCCGCGTCATCCGTGTAATCCGTGTTCAAAGCTTTAAGTTTTTTCTTCGAAACTTTCGAATCACACAACAGTATAGATAAAAGTTGACTTATCGCAAAGAGCCATTTACCGTATTCTTCCTGTACCACTTTGCATGGCGAAACGAACGACGGTCTTCGAGCTGATGCTGCCCTTGCGGGAATCGGGAACGCCGGCGCATCGCTGGCTGTATGCGGCTTTGCGCACTGAAATTCTGGAGGGCCGCCTGCGTCCCGGAGCGCGGCTTCCCGGCACGCGTGATCTCGCCAACCAATATAGCCTGTCGCGCGGCACGATCATCAACGCGTTTGAGCAGCTCAAGTCAGAAGGCTATATGGAAGGCAGTGTTGGCTCCGGCACGTATGTGAGCAAAATCTTGCCCGAGGAATTGCTTCATGTCACGCGCGAGGCCAAGGCGCAACCATCAACGCGACGGAAGCAACGGCGCAGCGTCTCGGATTACGGCAGGCGCGTGACGCTATTCTCAGGTTTGGAAAATCGGCCTACCCGCGCCTTTCGCGCCAATCTGCCGGCGTTGAACTTGTTCCCCACAGAGTTGTGGGCGCAAATCACCACTCGCCGTTTGCGGCGCGCCTCGACGAATCTGCTGCTGGGTTGCGATCCGTTGGGATACCGGCCACTGCGGGAAGCAGTCGCCGATTACCTCAGCACTTCACGCGGAGTGAAATGCGTACCCGAGCAGGTCGCGATTGTCTCCGGCGTGCAGGAGGCGCTCGATCTGGCGGCGCGGCTTTTTCTGAATCCCGGGGATCGCGTGTGCATGGAGAATCCCGGATATCCGGGCGCGGCCATCGCGTTCGAGGCCGTCGGCGCGAAAATCTCTGCGGCACGCGTGGATGAAGAAGGCATGGAACTGCGGGACTCGAGCTTGCGAGGTGCGCGGCTGGTTTATGTGACGCCGGCGCATCAGTTTCCATTGGGCATTACCATGAGCCTGCGGCGGCGTTTGGAGCTGCTGGAGTGGGCGCGCAAATCCAGCGCGCTGATCTTTGAAGACGACTACGACAGCGAGTATCGCTATTCGGGCCGCCCAGTTCCGGCGTTCCAGGGACTCGATCGCATCGGGCTGGTGCTCTTTGCCGGAAGCTTCAACAAAGTGCTGTTCCCCTCGCTGCGATTGGGATACTTGGTGATTCCGTTGGATTTGACGTCTTACTTCGCGGCCACAAGATCAGTAACCAGCCGGCATGCACCGCTGCTCGATCAAGCCGTGCTGTGCGATTTCATTACCGAGGGACACTTCGGACGTCACCTCCGTCGCATGCGAGAAGTGTATGCCGAGCGCTTGTCAGTTCTCATGGAAAGCGCGCGGCAAAGGCTGGCGGGATTGCTGGAAATTTCAAACGTAGAGGCCGGCTTGCAGACTGTGGGATGGTTGCGCGATGGCATCGCTGCGGAGCCGGCGGCAAAGACTGCGGCGACGCGAAATGTGGAAGTGACGCCATTGAGCCGCTACAGCCGCGGACGAATGTCGCAAGAGGGATTGCAGTTGGGATTCGCGGCCGTGGACGCGGCTGAAATCCGGCGCGGCGTCCGCGAGCTCGCGGTGGCGCTGGAAGAGGAATCAAAAGCCTTGCAGCGTCGAGATGATAGTCCGCAGAAGGAACGGCTCAAGCTCGAGGGCCGGAAACTCTGAGGAGAGCAACACAAGCAACGAATCGCTTTGGTAACGTATGCATGGAGCAAATTGGAGTTTTGGAATAGAAAGGACAGGCTGCCGGTTAATAACTTAGCAGCTACACGACAAAAGTTTGGTAGTGAATTCGCGTAAGAGTTCTCGTCAGGGAGTCAAGTATCGTGCGAGCATCAACAATAAGCATCTCGGTAGAGATGAAACTATCTTGTCGTAGACGCAGAAACGTAAGCAACTAGGCAGCATCTCCAAAGAGGCTACCCTTTACGTTTTACGACTACGTCTCCCCGTTCAAAATACGGCGGACCACTTCGTGGAGATGGCCGTTCGTCGAAAACGCATTGTCATGGTGAATCGTGGCGTTACCCTTCCAATCAGTGAAACGGCCGCCGGCCTCTTCTAGAATCGGCAGCAGCGGGCCGTTGTCCCACACCGCCATTTTCGGGTCGATCATGATTTCGGCGCGGCCGGTCGCCACCAAAATGTGGCCATACGCGTCGCCCCACGTGCGCTGCAATTTGGTCGCGCCGCACAACCGGTCGAGCGCTGCTTGATATCCCATCGTTTCCATCCGGCAAAAATCGGTGGTCAACAGCACGGCATCTTCGAGTTTTTTGATTTCGGAGACGCGCGCGCGCCGGCCATTCCAATAACAACCGCCGTTTTGCACGGCCCAAACGGTTTCATTCAATGCCGGAAAATGGGCGATGCCGAGCACGACTTTGCCGTGCATTTCACACGCCAGCAGCGTACCGTAAAATGGGACACCGCACACGAACGCCTTGGTGCCGTCAATCGGATCGATGTACCAGGTTGCTTTGGCGCCAAGAGTGGCCGTGGCGCCGCCTTCTTCGCCGACGATGGCGTCTTCGGGAAAATAACGCGCCAGCCAACGGCGAATTTCTTCTTCGGCGCGGCGGTCGGCGATCGTGACCGGCGTGTGGTCGCTTTTGATTTCGACCTGAACGCCGGTTTGATAATATTCGAGCGTAATTTTGCCGGCCCGCCACGAGGCTTCGAGAGCGACTTCCAGGCGGGCGTGCAGAGGTTCCTTAATATCGATATCCATATCACAACGCGGACGAGCCGCAACCAAAAAATAAAATCAAAAGCGCACAAAAGTATTGAAAAGATATTTTTGCAAGATGATTGTGGCAAAATAATTTAAAAGCTTTTAAATCATCTTGCCATAATTATTTTGCGTGTTCTCAGCGCCCTGGCGGCTTGGCGTGAAAACTTTTTGCTTTTTTTGCAAAAATTCGGCTTGCAATGGCATAAAGTAAAAATCCCTCCGGCGCTCCGTTTAGCCATTTGGATAACAGGCCTTTTGCGCGCGCCGGAATAATTTTGAAAACGTTCAACCCACGATGAGATGGCGCTGGCGCAGAAGAATTTTCGCCGGAGGGATAAATTAAGGCGGCAACGACCAAGTACGTTGGTCTGAGGCTATCAACGCAAGGCTGCGCAGGTAGCTGACCTGATCAAGCTCGTGCTTGATGTTACCGTCATGTTGATAACGCGGTTGCCGTATTTTCGTGGCAAATTCGACGTTACTTGCGCCGGCCTTTGGCTTTCTTTTTGGCCGCGCCGCCCTTCTTAATCGTCTTTTTCGCGGCTTTGCCTTTCGTCTTGGCCTTGGCGCGACCTTTGGCCGGTTTACTCTTGGCTTTGGCCTTGGGAGCGGCCTTTTTCGCCGCCGGTTTCTTGGCAGCCGGTTTTCTTTTAGCCGCCGCTTTTTTCGGTGCCACCATGGGTGCGGCCGGAGCCATGGGCGCCGGCGTCATTTCCGGTTCCGCTGCAGGCTCTTCGATCATCGGCATGGGCTCCTCGGGCGTGTCGAAAGACACTTCTTCCATCGGCTCCATGTCGGAATCCGAAGCATCATCAAAATCATCGTCTTCCGCGTGGGGCATGTACTCTAGGTTGTCCATTTTTTTCCTCCACAGAATTTGAAAGCGTTGCAAAAAAGGTGATAAGATCACCAAGCCATTTCAGTGCAGCCTTGCAGTATAAAAATAACTTATGAAAAGGCGATTTGCAAGATCAATTTTCAAATACGCTTAAAATTTTTCAAAGCGCAGTGGCCGGCTATTTTGCAAAATTCGTTGAGGAATTTGCGCCCAATAACGCCCTGATGAATTGTGGGAACAACTTGAGTTTTAGATGGCCTGACGCTTTTGGCGTATTCCGGCTATAAAAACGACCCTTTTTTTGGCATTTAGTTTTCTGCTAAGAAGCTTCATCTTGATCGAAGTGGATGAAAATCGTCACCACTACTTATTGTAACTGTATGTTAAATATAATACTATATTACGATTTAACTGTCACAAAAAAGCGATTTTTGTATTATTAATCCCTGAGGTGGTCAATTTCCGCCACTCATTTTAAACCCGACTGAATCACTCTCGAACACTTTGTCATTGATTGACTCGTTTTTTCGCTTCTGGCAATGGCTAAACAGGCTTGAATTGAATTTGGCACAGTTTTTGTATATTATGTCATCGTGGTTTTAAAAAGCCAAAAAAGTATACCTAACAAGTTTATTTAAAACAATATGATGTAATTGAAAAGTATAGTTTATTTCTGTTGTACTTGCAACTTTACAATATTTTACACCGTTGTAATATAATGCTGCGTGGGAAGAAAAAGCCTGAAAAGCTGTCTATATATAAAGGATCTGGTTTTTTAGCATGAACCAAAGTTTTAAATATCAGACTAACTTATCCGTGGAGGATGCGATGCTAAAAGGGGATACGAAAATCGGGGAGCTGTTTGCAAAGCTGCGCCCAGCAAAGATCATCAAAGTGGTCTTTGTCATGGTGGCTTGCCTCGGCGCTATCGGCTTTAGTTTCCGATACCTGAGCGTTTACAACTCGCAAAAAGATAAAATCAGCCAGTTGGAGCGCGCTTTGCAAGAATTGCGGGCTGCGATGAATGTCGATAGTGTGCGCCAGTACAGCATACAAAAAGTTATCGCCATCATCAACCGCTTCAATCCAACAATGGACTCCGGCACCAGATACGAGATTGCGAACACGATCTACGAAATGAGCGTGAAATATCCGAATTTGGATATCGACATCATTTGCGCCACGATCACTCACGAAAGCGGGCGCTCCTGGAATCCGGAAGTGGTTTCGCAAGCCGGTGCCATGGGTCTTATGCAGGTCATGCCGACTACCGGCATGTACGTGGCGCAATACGAAGGCATCACCTGGAAATCACCGGAAGCCGTGCTGTTCAACCCGATCTACAATATTCGAATCGGTTGCCGCTATCTGTCGTCGCTGGTAACCGACTACGATTTGGACGGTGGCTTGGCCGCATACAATGGCGGCGCCAAGCGCGCCTCGTTGTGGATCAAAAATGATCGAGCCGCCGGCATTCTGTGGGCTGAAACATCGAATTATGTTCCCTCGGTGCTGAAGCTGATCGACCAATATCGTGAAATGAACTGATCGCTTGAAACGCGAAGTTTCCCCTACGGGCGCAGCCCGCAGGACGATGCACAAATTTTACCGGGGCGACTTTGCCAGGCCTCAATCCACAGGCAGTGGATTGAGGCCTTTTTATTTTCGAAACTGACATTAAAATGACTGAAAAGAAACTTGGATATTTGGGCAAGATTGATTATTCTAAATAGTTAGGCAAAGAAGGCTTGATGACGAAATCAAACGGCAATGCTACGATCCTACGCAAATACACCCGACCTTCGCAACGGCCTGGCCACCAAGATTTTGGTGGTGGATGACGAGCCGGTGGTGCGCCACGTCTGCCAGCTCAGCCTGGCCTCCGACGATTACGAAATTTTTGTGACGGAAAACGGCATGCGGGCGATGGAGAAGCTGCGCAGCGAGGCAGAAATCGCCATCGTGCTGACGGATTTAAAAATGCCCGGCATGACGGGAATGGAACTGCTGCAAGCGATCAAGCGCGACTTTGCGCATATCGAAGTGATCATGATGACGGGCTTCGCGACGATTGAAAACGCCGTCGAAGCGATGAAGCTCGGGGCGCACGACTTTCTGCTGAAGCCTTTGAAGGCCGAGCAGATTCGGCTCGTGGTCGACAAATGCCGCGAGAAAATCACGCTCAACCGCGAGAATCGCGCGCTCAAAAGTGCCAACGAAAAGCTGCGCGAGCTGCAAGTGGTGAAAGACAAGTTCATCGCCATCACTTCGCACGAGCTGCGCACGCCGGTGAGCCACCTGCGGGGGTATCTGGCGATCTTGAACGAGGACTATTTTCACACGCTCTCCGCCGAAGAGCAGAATGATTGCATGCGCGTCATCAACGCCGCGGTGCTGGATTTGGAGCAGATCGTCACGGACATGAGCGATTTGCTGGCGTTGGAGCAGGACGCGCTGGTCATGAAACGCGAGAGCACCGATCTCAATGATCTGCTCGCCCAAATCGTCCACGAGTTCAAACGCACCGTGCAAGAGCGCCGGCAAAACCTAAGCTGGCATCCCTGCCCGCAAATGCCTGCCGTTTATGTTGACCGGCTGAAAATCAAAGTCCTGGTGTCCGAGCTGATGCAAAATGCCATCAAATTCACGCCGGATGGCGGCTGCATCGAGTTGTCTTTGCAGCAGGAGGGTGAGTTCGGCGTTGTCTCCGTGCGTGACACCGGCGTGGGCATTGCGGCGGAAGATTTGGGCAGGATTTTCGAGAAGTTCTACGAAGTGCAAAGCAGCGATCACCACAGCTCGAGCAAGACCGGTTTTATGGGCGGCGGCCTCGGCTTGGGCCTGTCGCTGGCGCGGGCCATTGCCGAAGCGCACGACGGCGGCATTAAAGTGAAGAGCGCGCCGGATAAGGGATCGACTTTTCAGTTTTTTTTGCCCATGCAAAAATAACTCCGGCATCATTGCATGATCTTGCAGCTTGTATTCCCGCCGTTATAGCATGCGCAGTTTTTCGTAGTCCCCGCCCCTTGTGGGCGGCCGTCGAAGCAACAGTGCCGACAAGGGGGTCGGGCTACGATTTCTGCACATCCAATTGCAACCAGCCACAATCACTATCACTTCACAAACAAGAGCCGCTGCACGTAAGTCTCCGGCTGCGTCTTTAAAACCACGAAATAATTTCCGCTCGGCAGGCCCGTCGCATTGAAGATCACGCGATACTCGCCGGCATCGTGAAACCCGTCGACCAATGTGGCCACTTCCTGGCCGGCAAGGTTGTAGACTTTGATCGAAATGGGCATCTCCCGTGGGATCGAATACGAAATCGCCGTCGACGCGTTGAACGGGTTGGGATAGTTTCGTTGCAGCGCGACTTTTTCGGGATGTGCCGTCAGATCTATGCTTTCGTCTTCGTACGCTTCTTCGGCTTCGCTTCGCGCCAGCGCCGCCGCGCCCGAATAAACTTCAAGCTCGTTGACGCGGTAGCTCGACTTGTTGTTTTTGGTCAGATACAGCCGAATGTACCGCGCCGTAACTTGAACGAAGGTAAACTCTTTGCTGCCGCTGGTGCCGGAATTATTGGTATAAACCGTTGTCCAGGTAACGTCATCGCTTGAAACTTGCAGTTGGTATTTCTTCGCATAATAGCTGCCGTTCCAGTTGGCCACGGCCTTGCCCACCGTCTGCAGCGCTCCCAAATCCACCCGCAACCATGTCGGATTGGTGACGCTGCCGCTGCGCCAATAAGTGGTCGTGCTGCCGTCAAAGGCGTTGTTGGGTGTATTAGTGCCATTTGTGCTTGAAGCCGTTGCGGGTTTGTTGAGCGCGAGATTGACGGCGGGTAGGGCCGTCACCACAAAGTCGGTGCTGCTGAAAGCCGTTCCCTCCAGCGTGGTGACGCTGATCTTGCCGGTGGTCGCGCTCGTGGGGACGGTGGCGCGAATTTGCGTATCTGAAACAATCGTGAACACGCTTGCCACCACGCTGTTAAATGCGACCTGCGTTGCGCCGGTAAATTTGCTGCCGGTGATGGTGACTTCCGTGCCGGCCGGTCCAGTGGTTGGGGTAAAAGAGCTGATGATCGGCGGAATGGTGACGGTGAAGTCATCTGCGCTGCTGACGATTCCGCCCGGCGCGGTGACGCGAACCTTTCCGGTAGTTGCGCCGGTTGGCACGGTGGCGCGAATCTCGGTATTAGAAACGACCGTAAAACTACTCGCTGCCAGGCCGTTAAACGCGGCTTCCGTCGCGCCGGTAAAATGATTGCCGGTGATGGTGACTTGTATGCCGACCGGCCCTCGAGCCGGAGTAAAAGAAGTGATAACCGGTTCCAGCGGTGGCGTCACGATGAAATTATCGGCGCTGGTGGCGGTTCCGCCCGGCGTGGTGACACTGATTTTTCCCCCGCCTTGCGGGACGCCCGCAGGAACGCTGGCGCGAATTTGAGATTCGGAGTCGATGGCGAAATTATCGGCAGCGACATCGTTAAATTTGACTTGGGAAGCGCCGGAGAGATTGCTGCCGTTTATGGTGACTTCAGTGCCAAATGGCCCTTCGGCCGGCAAGAAGGACGAGATGACCGGCGGCGGCGGCGGCGCCACGTTGCTGATCACGTAAAAATCATCCGGCACCGCGCCATTGACGGCTTTGAAATAAAAGTGCGCCTTGTTTGGCATCCCGTCGACGTTGAAGACGCCGAACAGAGCGCCGAACGTGGCTCCCTGAGTCGAGGTGTAAATGCTGGCCCACCAGGCACCGCTGAGTTCTTGATCGCGAACGCCGTTGCCGCCGAGCCCGGAGACAAAGACAAAAGCTCTCCCCTCGTCTTGTGTTGTGCCGGGCTGGTCTTCGGCGAGAACTAACGTATTGGAGGTGCTCGCCACGGTTTGTGTCTGGCAACTGCTGAGCAGATGCGTCCGGCTGTACGAGTGTTCGTGAGCCGTGGCGATAATGGCGCCGCCTTTTCTCGATTCTTCATAAACTGGCCATCCGGCTTCATCCCCTTTTCCACCCACCTGCATCAGCTTCATGTTCTTGTGCCAACTGCTAATGCTCCAGATCGAGTTATCCGCGGCCAGCTTATCTTTGATATAAAGATCATGGCCGGTGCCCAGCACGTCCGGGCCGGTGAGGAGGAAAAAAATGCCCTGATATTTAAATGACGATTTCACACCCAAATCCCCATCCCAGCTTATGCCGAGCCGATTCATTCGTGCAGCCATGAACGCCTGATAGCCGGCGGTTCCGTAGAATTTGCTCTCGTCATGGTTGCCGACGGAAGCGAAATAAGGGAAATCGGCGCCGAGCACACCGTTGATTTGATTTTCCCAGGCGGTGGGATTGTCGCTGTAATCGAAATCCCCCGAATGCACCACGACACTTGCCCCTTCGGATTTGATGAGATTGAGAACCGCAACTGCATCCGTCCCCAGTTCCTGGTCCCCGATAAAAGCAATCTTGAAATTTGCCGGCGTACCATCCGGTGATGGCGTGGGAACCGGGCGCGTTGCCAAAATGAATAAAATAGCTGCTACCCCCAAACCGCCGGAGATCAATGGGCTGAAATGATTTTGCTTCATGGCTCCTCCGTGTTGCTGTAAAATTTTGGGGTGCATTTAGCTACGAAGGCGTTCAGAGGGTGTTTAGAAAGCCACTGACCGGTCATTTTGTGCATGAAATGGCGCACAACTCGACCATTTTAAGTCACACGTCAGTTGAAGTTTCGTACTTTATCAAACACGCTCTTATACACCAAGAGATAGCATTCAGTAGCTTTCCCGAAATTTTGTAGTGAAACAGGGAGCCGAGCCGGAGAAGACAAGTTCAAGGCTGGGCGTCGAGGCCGACCCCCATACTATTTGGTTTGTATGCCTAAGTTATTACACTTTTTTTAAAAAGTCAAGCAGAAAAGCGGAGGCAAGGTAATGCCTCAATTATTGGTGGAAAAACGTAGCGCAGTCTTCCAGACTGCAGACAAGATGTCCAATGTCACTAACTTTTACGGAATTTCCAAATCAACCCAATTCAAGGCTCTCGTTTTAAGCTACTCGCGTACGACAAACTCCGTTAGCAGTGGAATGTTTATAGTAAAAGCTAATTCAGATCTATAGAACTCCGGAGGAGTGACATGTTGGCACGCGACGAATTTTGCAAAAGATCAAATCGGCATGGCACTTTCACATTTCACTCCTAAAGGAGTTGATAAAGCATAAGAATTCACCAAAACTATAAACATTACACCCCTCCGGGGTTTGCGCAACGTGGCTTAGTTCAAAAAGTTAGTGGCATTGGACAAGATGTCTGCGCTACCCACCTGTAACTGACCCATTACAAATGAAAGTAATGACGCGTTGTCTTGGGTGGAAGAAACACCGTCCGGACGCTTTGCCATACGCAATTCTGGCGAGTTCTCGCGGTTCAGCGTCCGGACGGTCCATGTAAGTAAGGCATTACAAATGAAACGGAGCTCCTGCAGAGATTTTCTGCGGGAGTTCCGTTTTCATGGTTACTGAAACCCATTGGGTCGCGGTTTGACGCTGCGTTGCAGAATCCGGGATACTAAAAATAAAGATCACGGTAGTCTTTAATTTCCGCCTTCTCCTTAATATGGGTATACCAATCGGCAAAAGCGCTCTGCTTGGCGCGGTCCGTGAGGTCGGAGCGGATCGTCTCTTTCCTGGCTTGATAATCCGCCTCGTCGATCGGATCGAGATTCAATAATTGGATCAAATAAGAGCCGCGCGTGCCCTGCACCGCCGGAGAAATCTGCTGGGGTTGCAAGGAAAACGCCGTGCCGATAAAATTCGCATCTCTGCCGAGGCCGCTGACGAAGCCGCTGCGCGTGAGCGGCTCGACGGTTTTGATCTCGAGCGAATCTTGCGCCGCCAAATCTTCCAGCGTCATATTTTGATCGAGCTTGGCGCGCGCCGCCTTGGCCGCCTCGAAGGCGAAGTCTTTCAGCTTCTCGAGGCGCAGAATGTTTTCGATCTGCGCTTGCACCTCTTCGAGCGGCTTGATGCGCTCGGCTTGCACTTCCGCAACGCGCAGGACAAGGAACCCCTGCGGCGCCTCGAGCGCCTCGCTGACCGAGCCGACGGTGTTCTTAAATACAAAATACGACACCGCGCGTTTGACACCGACTCCCGGTACGAAGCCGCTGCCTTCGGCAAAAAGCGGGCTGGTTTGCGCCGTTAGTTTCTCACTCTTCAACGCCGCCTCCCAACCCGACTCTTTGGCGAGTGAGGCGAAATAACTCGCGCTGTCTTTGGCGGTATCGATCGTTTGGCGTGAGGGCTGAAACTTCAATAGGATATGGCTGGCCTGCACCATCTCTTCCCCCTGCACTTCTTTTTGCTTTTTATCTTTGCTCTCGCCTGCGGGTTGTTCCGTCTTCTTGGCCGCAACTTTGATCACGTGAAGGCCAAAAGTCGTCTGCACCGGCCCGACGATATCGCCCGGATTGGCGGCAAAGGCGGCCTCCTCAAAAGGCTTCACCATCGCCCCGCGCTTGAAGAAACCGAGATCGCCGCCTTTGTCGCGATTGGATTCGTCCTCCGAATAGGTTTGGGCGAGCTCGGCAAAATCTTCCCCGCTTTTGGCGCGGCGCAATATATCTGCGGCCAACGACCGCACGGTGTCGGAGTCGGCGCGCGTCGCCTTGTTGGAAAAAACGAGGTAATCGATTTTGCGCTTCTCATCCTCTTTAAATTCCTTCTCGTGTTCTTTATAGTATTTGTCAATCGCGCCCTTTTCCACCGGAATCTGGCCGTTTTCCGTGCCCGCTTTCTGGCGATAATTTTCCGGATTGAAGAAAATGTAGCGTACCGTGGCCTTCTGATTGCGCTTCACGTAATCGTCCCGCACCTGGCTTTCCGTCACCACCGCGGTGGCGTCAAATTCATCTTGAAACTTTTGATAGGGCAACGAAGCGCGCAGATAGCTTTCGACCTGGCGCCAGAACTGGTCGGCGCCGGCGTCGTTGAGCGCGGCTTGATATTTGGCGTTGTCAAATTGGCCGTCTTTTTGAAAAGAGGGATTCTGCTTGATGATCTCCGGCGGCTCGTTGTAAATATAATGGACGACTTCCTTGTCGGTCGCCTTGATGCCGCGCTTCTCGATCTCCTGCGTCACCAGCACCTCGCGCATCATGTTTTCCCATACCTGGTTGCGAAAATACTCGAGCTGATTTTCTGCCGGCTCTTGCCCGCTTTGTTGCTTGTATTGCTCGAGCTGCTGCTCGTAGGCGCGATAAAACTGCTCGTAATGAATGTCCTGTCCGTTTATCGTCGCGATCACGCCGGTTTGCTCTTTGGGGCGAAAGATGGTCGATTCCGACCCCCATTCGACCACGATCAATCCCAAAAACGCCAGCAATAAAATACCGAGAACGACGTGCGTGTTTTCACGCATGGCCTTCATCATTTCCATGATTGCAAACTCCTGCAAGATAAAATTAATATACCGACTTCAAGCCAGCCTTTTTGACGAGGCCAGAAGCGAGCACGAAATCCGTCTGTTGAAATCTCAATATTAAATATATGAAGATAACACCCTGACATGCAAGGAGTTTTTGTAACGCCGACCAAATGAAACGCGCGGCCGGGAATGCTACCGATTTTGTATTAATCGACGACTGTCCTGGTTTCGTCCTCCCGCGTTCGACGTTTCCCATGCGACGTTAAAAATTTGCTTGCAAATGTTTTCTTGGGAGATTATATTGGTCTGAGCATTAGCCGTAACCCGATCAAGCAACAGAGGCAGTCTCAGTTGACGACAAGGGGAGATGGTGAACACCGAGCGTTCGTCTCACAAACAATTTGAAGCGCGACTCATTCAACTGCTCCGCTGGCGCTTTGAGAAATCAAACTTTCGCGTGGTGGACCACTTAAAAGTTGGTGATTTGCCGCTTGTGGACGTTTCCGAAGTCACGATCACCGCTCTCGTTCATCATCTGACCTCCGGAATTGAGGAAGCTTTGCACAAGATGAAGTTCAAACCAATCTCGCCGGGCATTTATCGGCGTGATGCAGAACCTCCGGCCTATGTGATCTCCTTCACCGCTTTGCCGGATGAATTGCTGCCGGAGGAGTTGCAAGCTTTTTCTGACTCAGCGAGACGACGACATATTTTTCTGTCCAGTCTTGGGAACAAAGAAAAAACTCCACTTGTGGAAGCCATTTTCGATCTGTACGAAAGTGAGGTGAAAAAGATTATGCTGAATATCAGAGAAGAATCATTGAAGAACGTTTTTTCGGTTGTGCCACCCGAAAAGATCATTGCTGCGCTCGGAGATGAGAAAGTCATCGCTGCGCTCGGGGACGCGAGAGTTATTGCCGCGCTCTGAGACGAGAGAGTTATTGCCGCGCTAATGCGGAACGAACAGCTACTGAAATTGCTCCTGGCGAAATTGGATCCGGAGCAACTGCGGAAAATGCTCGAGGGAAAAAACCGGAATTGATTGCGCTTCCTTGCAGTGGGCGCACAGGGTGTAGAGCATACTGCTTTTCGCTCTGTGCGTCACATTGTTGTCGTTCTTAACGCCTTCTTCTACGCCTGGCCATATACCATCTCACCATTTTCGTCCGTCAATACAAATACATCTTATTCGTAGATGATTTTCTTCTTTGGCCTTTGATACTCCCGCCAGGGGCAAAGGGAACTAGCGTAAGGCCTCAAGTTACACGTGGGCCGTCCGGACGCTGAGCTTCGAGAACTCGCCAGAATCGCGTATGACAAAGCGTCCGGACGGTATTTCTAAACCAAGAAGTATTACGAACTCGCTTATTCCCCGCTTGACAATTTGACATAATGGCCGTATATTTTACAACGGCCATTTCTGAAAAACTGGCACAACAAATTGGCTTTCACAATAGTTGATTTGAAGTATGGACACCTTCAAGCTCGTTTCCGATTACAAACCCACCGGCGACCAGCCGCAGGCGATTCGTGAATTGACCGAGGGCATCTTGCGCGGCGACAAATACCAAACCCTGCTCGGCGTCACCGGCAGCGGCAAAACGTTCACCATGGCCAACGTCATTGCGAATATCAACAAACCGGCCCTGGTTTTTTCGCACAACAAAACGTTGGCGGCGCAGCTCTTCGGCGAGTTGAAAAGCTTTTTCCCGCACAATGCCGTGGAGTATTTTATCAGTTATTACGACTACTATCAGCCCGAAGCTTACGTGGCTTCGAGCGATACGTATATCGAAAAAGACAGCTCGATCAACGATGAAATCGACCGGCTGCGCTTGAAAGCCACCAGCTCGTTGCTCTCGCGCCAAGACGTGATTATCGTCGCCTCGGTGTCGTGCATTTACGGCATCGGTGATCCGGAAGATTACGCCGCCGAGCTGCTCATTCTCAATCGCGGCCAGCGGATCGAGCGCAACAAAATTCTCAGCCAATTGGTGGACATGTTTTACACCCGCAACGATTTCGATTTCACCCGCGGCACCTTTCGCGTGCGCGGCGACGTCGTGGAAGTCGTGCCGGCTTACGAGCGCGAAGCGTACCGCATCGAAATGTTCGGCAATGAAATCGAATCGCTCGCCCAAGTGAACGTCACCTCCGGCGAAATTTTGGGCGAAGTTGATACCGTCGCGATTTTTCCAGCCAAGCACTTCGTCACGCCGGAGCATAAAATGAAGCGCGCCATCGAAGCGATCAAAGAAGAATTGGCGGAACGGCTGGCGTGGTTTCGTGAAAAAGGCAAGCTGCTCGAAGCGCAGCGCCTGGAAATGCGCACCAACTTCGATCTCGAAATGTTGCAAGAGCTGGGCGGCTGCCACGGCATCGAAAATTATTCGCGCCATCTCTCCGGCCGCGCACCGGGACAGCGGCCGTATACGCTGCTCGATTATTTTCCGAAAGATTATTTGATGATCATCGACGAGTCGCACGCGACGCTGCCGCAGATTCGCGGCATGTATTTCGGCGACCGCTCGCGCAAAGAAACGCTGGTGGAATACGGCTTCCGTTTGCCCTCGGCGCTCGATAATCGGCCGTTGACGGTTGATGAATTTGAAAGCATGTTGAATCAAACAATTTTCGTTTCGGCCACGCCTGCTGAAGTTGAATTGGAAAAGAGCAACGGCGTTGTGGTGGAGCAGGTTATTCGTCCCACCGGTTTGATGGATCCGGAAGTCGAAGTGCGGCCCGTCAAAAATCAAATCGACGATCTCATCGGCGAGATTCGCAAATGCGTTGAAAAAGGCCAGCGCGTACTCGTCACCACGCTGACCAAGCGCATGGCCGAAGACTTGACGGATTATCTCGCGGAAATGGACATTCGCGTGCGCTATTTGCACTCGGAAATCCAAGCGCTCGATCGCGTCGAGATTCTCCGCGATTTGCGTTTGGCGGAATTTGATGTGTTGGTCGGTATTAACTTGTTGCGCGAGGGTCTCGATCTGCCGGAAGTTTCTCTCGTCGCCATTCTCGACGCCGACAAAGAGGGTTACTTGCGCAGCGAGCGCTCGCTCATGCAAACCGCCGGCCGCGCCGCCCGCAACGTCGATGGCAAAGTCATCATGTACGCCGACACCGTCACCGGCTCGATGAAAAAAATGATCGACGAGACCACGCGCCGCCGCGAGGTTCAACGCCAATACAACGAAGAGCACGGCATCACCCCGCGCACCGTTTACAAGAGCGTCGAAGAAATTATGCAGGCGACGCGCGTTGCCGACTCCAAAGCCGAAAAATACGGCGTCGAAAAACGCAGCGAAGACACGCTGAAAATTTCTGACGCTGAGTGGAGCAAAATGACGCCATTCACGCGCGAAGAAATGCTCGACCGCCTCGAAAAAGAAATGCTCGACGCCTCCAAGAAATTGGACTTCGAGCGCGCCGCCGAATTGCGCGACGAAATCGAGCGCCTGAAAAGCGGCAAGAAAAAGGGCCGGGTGAGGTATGAGTTTGCGAAACAAAAGTAGCACAGACGGCTCGTCTGTTTCTTTAAAATTAAAGCACATGTCATTCTGTAAGAATCTTTTTTGTCGTGAGCACTTATTTTGAATTTCAAAAAAGATTCCGCAGAAAGCGTTTAACGAACAGCGTACCAAACGGAGATTTGTTATGGGCAGAATACGTCAAGCCATTCAGGTTCACGGGCGAGATTGCTGGACTTTGTTTGATTCGGGTGCGCGCAACTCCTACATCGTTCCGGAAGTTGCCTCGCTCGTTACCACCTCAAAAATTGATCAGCCGTTTCGCAGTCGATTGGGTGGTTCGGTTAAAGAAGCGAAAGAGGTGGCCCTTCTTGAAGCCGAAGTGGAAGGGCATCGCATATCATTTCATGCCATGGTGATCGATAACATTGGCAACGACGAAGATGGAACGCCTATTGAGATTCTTGTAGGCGCCCTGGCGATGCAACAGTGGGGCATACGCCTTATCCCAGAACAAGAAAAGCTGGACTTGACGCATTACCCGGAAGAATTTCTGGAATTCTAATAAGAAAAGCTTAACGAACAGCGCAAGCTGTTAGGAGGTCTTATGTTACTTCCCGATGTTGTCACAATAGACAAGGAGATTATGAGCGGAGCTCCTGTCTTTAAAGGCACACGTGTGCCGGTTAAAAATCTCATCGACTACTTGGAGGGTGGGTATGATATCGAGGTATTTTTGGATCATTTCCCAGCCGTAAAAAGAGAGCACGTCATCAAATTTCTTGAAGCTTCCGGTCGAGAATACCTCGTGAGTCATTATCATGAAAGTCTTACTTGACGAATGTGTGCCGCGGCCGTTGAAGTTTGATTTCATCGGCCATGATGTTGACCATGTCACAGAAATGGGCTGGTCGAGCATAAAAAACGGCAAATTGCTAGGATTGGCTGTTGGCGCTGGATTCGAAATATTGATCACCACCGATCAGAATTTGCAGTACCAACAGAACCGGCGGAACTTCAAAATCGGCATTATTGTTTTGATTGCTAAATCAAACCGGATTGATGACCTGCAGCCTTTAGTCCTCGAGGCGTTGAATGTGATGAAGCGGATAACAGCCAGCCAATTGGTTGAGGTGAGACCATGATTCACACCGTTCGTTTCATCGACAACATTCTCTTTGTTTCTCTGGGCGACGGTCGCGAAATCAGTTTGCCGATGGAACGCGTGGAGTGGCTAGATTGGCTGGTGAAAGCCTCGCCGCAGCAACGTTCCAAATGGTCCATCGAACCGGGCGGCTTTGCCATTTACTGGGATGAATTGGACGATGGTATCGAGCTTCGTCATTTGTTGGAAATGCAACCGTTGGCTTAAAACTCCGTTAGGAGTGCCATGTTTATAGTTCGTGAATCTCCCAACATTCATAAACCCCATCGGGGTGTCATGTTAGCTGGCCGCAAGATCGTGAACATTAAAATTTGATTTCATATGAATAAGACCAAGCTGGCATATTTTGAGAAAGAAGATGCTCTGCATCTGGCAATTTCTAATGAGCCGGAAAGCGGAAGTATCGAGATCAGTCCCAATATCACGGCTGAGCTGAATGACAAAGGAGAATTAATCGGCATTGAGATCCTGAATGCACGTGCTTTTATTCGGGATTCGATTTGGGAATCTGTACAGGCAAAAATGCTACAGTTCTCCAACGTTCAAGTTGCTTGAGTTTACCATGAGCACGCAATTCGACTACGACGTTTTCATCAGCCACAGCTCGAAGGACAAGCCGGTGGTGCGAGAGTTGGCGAACCGGTTGAAGCAAGACGGGCTGCGAGTGTGGCTGGATGAATGGGAAATCCAACCGGGCGACATGATTGGCCTCAAGCTCGAGGAGGGGCTAACGAAATCGCGGACGCTGATTTTGGTCATGTCGCGGTACGCGTTCGAATCGGACTGGGTGACGCTGGAGCGGCACACGCTGCTGTTTCGCGATCCGACCAATGCGCGGCGGCGGTTCATTCCGATGCTCATTGAAAATTGCAAATTGCCTGACGTTATCGCGCAGTTCGCTTACATTGATTTGCGGAAAAAAGTTTGAGGAGGATGCTATGAAATTTTCATGGAATTCGCTTTTATATACACTAATAGTTTATTCGTTACTCTCGTCATACATGGCAAAAAAGGAAAAGGCGCATGCCGACAGTATCGGAACAATTTCAGCAGGTGATACAATTATTTCACCACCTAAGATTTCATCTCAAAAAGATGCTGAATTAGAGACTATCGGCATTGAAGAACTGCAGACAAAACCTAAAGGAATGCAACTGCTTCCTGATACTCTATTGGGGACTTATATTGATATTCATGAAGTCGGTGTGGTTGGCGACACAGGTTGGGTTATAGTCCAAGTAACGGACTCACTTACGCTCACCAAGAGTCCAGATGGAGCTATCCAATTTTCATTCATGTTAATTTGTGGGAATTTACATCTGTGCTCCATGGAAGGTGTTGCGGTTCTGCGAGACGGATATATGGAGCACCGTGAACTCTTGGATTGGCTTGATCCCCCTGAAGAATGCGTGCTTCGAATCAGGTTTGTGGGAGATGGGGTCATCCTTGAAGACAGTACAGACAATTGCACGCGTAGCAGCAGTGGCAGTTGCGGAGCAAGGTGTAGAATCGATGGTACGAGACTTTTTAGAGTGCGAAGAGAATCAATTGTTAGATTAGAAGCCATAGAAGCTTTAAGGGAGATCAAGCACCCCAACGCACAGGAACTGGAATTCTTAATCTCTGCTCTAAAGGATGAATATTATAAAGTTCAATTGGAAGTCATACAGATTTTAGGAGAAATCAAAGACCAAAGGATAATAGGGCCTTTAATCGAGACCATAAAGGATGAAAATTCAGAAGTTCGAAAACTGGCGATCGAAACTCTAAAAACTTTAGGAAAGATCAACGACCCTAGAATAGTAGAATCTTTAATCAATGCCATAAAGGATGAAGATTCAGATGTTCGAGTGCTGGTGATAGATACTTTAGGAGATATTAAAGATCCAAAGACGCTACCATCATTAATCGAGGCACTAAAGGATGAGCATTGGCCTATCCAATGGGCCGCGAGAAGAGCATTAGTCGATATAACTGGCAATGACTTTGGCGCTTCTTGGAAAAATTGGCAGGAATGGTGGAATAAAAACAAGGCAAAATAATGCTCATTTTATAAGGATGCGATTCTGCATATCAAGCAAGAAGGCATCGTGCTCATCCGGATTGCCGAGTTGCGCCAGCGCTTGCAATTCGAGCTGCGTAATGAGGCCATCGAAGAGAAAGCATTACGAGCGGTCGTCGATCTGCTGGCCGGGCAAGGTTTGATTCGCATGAATATCCGGTGACGCTGGTCATTCGCACTTCCGACAGCCAGATTCGCTGGATGAATGTGACGTATTATTTGCGGCGGCATGGAAAAAATACGAAGCAGATTGTTTTTGAGGGCGAGGCGTTCACGGCGCTGAATGTGGCGAGGATGAGGGAGAGAGTGGTGAAGGGGTGATCGGCGAACTCACCCCGGCCCCTCTCTTAAGAAGAGAGGGGAGCGCTGTCGGGTGGAAGTAAAAAATTTTAAAATTAATTCCCTCAGACCCCCTTCTCTTTCCAAGAGAAGGGGCAGGGGATGAGTTGAAGACACTCAAAACCAAAAACAGAACGTCCTGCATGAGCCTCTCCGGTGATCCTCGCTTACGAGAAATCGCCAAACAGCTTTGCCGCGACTTGCGCAAGCGCCAAACCAACGCGGAAGAAATTTTCTGGCAAACGGTGAGAGATCGAAAGTTTCTTGGCCTAAAATTCTATCGCCAATATCCTTTGTTCTTTGATTATCTGGGTAAAGAAACCTTCTTCATCGCCGATTTCTTTTGTCATGAACAGAAGTTGGTTGTGGAGATTGATGGGAAGATTCATGACTATCGCCAGGATCATGATCAACTCAGGACATTTATCATCAACATGATGGGGATTGAAGTCACACGCTTTCGCAATGATGAAATCGAAAATGATCTCAGCGGCGTGTTGGCGAGGCTGGATAAGATTATTCAAGAAAAGAGATAATTGATGAAGCTCCTTGTCCTCGGCGGCGGCGGGCGCGAGCATGCGCTGGTTTGGAAGCTGGCGCAAAGCCCAAATGTTGAGAAAATTTATTGCGCTCCGGGCAATCACGGCATTGCGCAAATGGCGTCTTGTGTCGATATTCCTGTTTCTGACTTGGGCGCGCTCCGTCGTTTTGTCAAGGAAAGGCAAATTGACCTAACCATCGTCGGCCCCGAAGCGCCGCTGGTGGCCGGCATCGTTGACGATTTTGCAACAAACGGCCGGCGCATTTTCGGTCCTTCGCAGCAGGCGGCCATGCTCGAAGGCAGCAAGGCCTTTGCGAAAGAGTTGATGTGGAAGTATCACATCCCCACGGCGGCGGCAGAGATTTTTGTTGAAGCGCAAAAGGCGCTGGCATATATTGAAAAAGCGCCGGTGCCGATCGTGATCAAAGCCGACGGCTTGGCCGCCGGCAAAGGCGCGATCGTAGCGCGCACGCGCGAAGCCGCTCGCGAAGCCGTGCGTCGCATGATGCAAGCACGCGAATTTGGCGACGCCGGCAATCGCGTCGTCATCGAAGAGTTTATGGAGGGGGAAGAGGTTTCAGTGCTGTGCGTGACCGATGGGAAAAATTTGTGCGTGCTGCCGGCGGCGCAGGATCACAAAGCGGTTTTTGACAACGACGAAGGACCGAATACCGGCGGCATGGGAGCTTATGCGCCGGCGCCGGTGATAAGCGCAGAACTCATGCAACGTGTCGAGCAGGAAATTCTGCAGCCAACTATTGCGGCGATGGCGCGCGAGAATCGTCCGTATCGCGGCGTGCTCTACGCCGGCCTCATGATCACGAAGGACGGCCCGAAAGTGGTGGAGTTCAACTGCCGCTTCGGTGATCCGGAAACGCAGGCGATCATGCCGCTGATTTCTTCTGATCTCGCGGAAATGCTGTGGCGCGCCGCGAACGGTAATCTCGATGGCTATGAGCTGAAAATCGCGCCGCGCTGGGCGTTGAGCGTGGTGCTCGCCTCGGGCGGTTATCCGGATAAATTTGAAACGGGCAAGCTGATCAACGGCCTCGAACGCATTCATGACAACGAGGTGATGATTTTTCACGCCGGCACGGTTATGGATCACAACGGAAATTTTTTAACGAACGGCGGACGGGTGCTGGCCGTTACCGGCGTCGGCGACGATTTTCTAAGCGCGCACGAACGCGCCTATTGTGCGGTGGGAAAAGTTAAATTCGAGGGGATGCATTACCGCAGAGATATTGGCATGAAGGCGATGCGGTATGTTTGATAGAATGCAGAAAAGCAACAAAATCGTCATTGCGAGTGCTACACCACCAGATGTGGCTTTTTGAGAAAGAAATGTCGTCATCGCGAGGAGCGCTTTTTGCAACGAAGCGATCTGTTAGTTTTAAGAGATTGCTTCGCCTGCGGCCGTAGGCTGAAAAGCACTCGCAATGACCGTTTCTTAGCAGCGTTTCTCAGCGAAGCAACCCTTACAAAGCTGGGAGCTTGCTTCGGCAAACAGCGCCTCGCAATGACTTTTCTGCATCTTGATAGGCTTTAGACTTGCTAAAAAGAAAACGTCATTCTGGAAGAATCCTGTTAAATATCAAAAAGAGTGCTGAAAACAAACAAGATTCCCTACGGGCGTAGCCTTCGGAATGACAGTGTATGAGGACGTTTATTCATTTCAGAAAGGACAACTCTCATGAAAATCTTGGTCACCGGCGGTGCGGGGTTTATCGGTTCCCACATCGCTGATGCTTTCATCGCGCACGGACACCAGGTGACCATCATCGACAATCTGGTGACGGGACGGCGGGAGAACGTCAATGCGCAGGCAACTTTTCATCAAATCGACATTTGCGATGCCGGTGTCACGGAAATTTTCGAGCGCGGACAATTCGACGCGGTTTGCCATCACGCGGCGCAGATGGACGTGCGGCGCTCGGTTGTGGATCCGCGTTACGACGCTGAAGTCAATATTCTCGGTACGCTCAATCTCTTGCAGCAGTGCCAAAACACCGGCGTCAAAAAATTCCTCTTCGCTTCGACCGGCGGCGCGATTTACGGCGAGCAGGTGAGATTCCCGGCGGATGAAGAGCATCCGACCTGGCCGGCCTCGCCGTATGGCATCAGCAAATTGTCGTGTGAAAAGTACATTTACTTTTTTGCGCAAAATTATGGGTTGCGCTACGTGTTCCTGCGCTACGCCAACGTTTATGGCCCGCGCCAAAATCCGCACGGCGAGGCCGGTGTCGTCGCGATTTTTTCCACGCGCTTGCTGAAGGGCGAGCAAGCGGTGATCAACGGCGACGGCAAGCAGACGCGTGATTATGTTTTCGTCGGCGACGTGGTGCGCGCCAATTTATTGGCGTTGCATTATCCGGAAAATGATTTTTTCAATATCGGCACCGGCATCGAAACCGACGTGAACACAATCTATCGGCGGTTGAATGAAGCCGCCGGCGCCGGCATGGCGGAGCAACACGGTCCGGCCAAAGAAGGCGAACAACTCCGCAGCGTGCTCGCGAATGACAAGGCGCGCCGCCTGCTCGATTGGCAGCCGAAAGTTTCATTAACCGACGGCTTGAAAGAAACCGCAGAATGGTTTCGCCCGCGCCAATAGGCTCTATTTATCTTTTCGGTCGGTTTATCTTTTTTAATGACAACACCTCTTCTCAAATCCGGTCCCCCGGGCCGGGACATCAACACGCTGCGCCAGGAAATCGGCTTGGTGGGTGAATCCCCGGCGATCTGGCAAATTCTCGAAACCATCGAACAGGTGGCGCCGACGGATATTTCGGTGCTCATCATCGGTGACAGCGGCACCGGCAAGGAATTGATTGCGCAAGCGATTCACCAGCTCGGCCATCGCCGCGACAAGCCGTTCGTCGTTGTGAACGCCGGCGCGATTCCGGAAGGCATCATCGAATCCGAATTGTTCGGCCACGAAAAAGGCGCATTCACCGGCGCGGTGGGCGCGCGCAAAGGCTATTTCGAGCAGGCCGACACCGGCACGATTTTTCTGGACGAGATCGGCGAGATGCCGCTGAATACGCAAGTGAAGCTCTTGCGGCTTTTGGAGGGCAAGGAATTCATTCGCGTCGGCGGCAGCAGTCCCAAGCAAGTGGACGTGCGGGTGATCGCCGCGACCAACCGCGATCTCGAAAGCGCGGTGCGCAAAGGCGAGTTCCGGCCGGATTTGTTTTACCGCCTCAATGCCGTCAATATGCGCGTGCCGAGCCTGCGCGAGCGCCGCGAGGATATTCCGCTGTTGGTCAAAAAATTCATCACGGATTTTTGCAGTCAAAACAACATTGCTTTCGAAGGCTTCACTGACGGCGCGATGCGCCTGTTGCGCGAACATTCCTGGCCGGGGAACATCCGCGAGCTGAAAAACTTCGTTGAGAGCCTGATCCTGATCGAGCGCGGCCGCCGCATCGACGAAATGATTCTGCAGCGCCATTTGCCGCGCGGCGTGGAAATGGATCATCGCCTGCCGGTGCCGGTGAATCGCACCAGCGAAGAGGTGGAACGCGAATTTATTTATCGCGCCTTGATCGACCTCAAAAATGAAATCGCCCAACTGCGCGAGCTGCTGGTCGGCCGCTACATCGCGCCGCCGCGGCGGCTCAAATCCGGCTTGATGGAGGCGCCGGTGATTCACGAGGTCGGCAACGAAGTGGCGGAACTCGATGACGATCACCAAAGCCCGGCGGCGTTTGAATCCATCGAAGACATGGAGAAGCGCCTCATCACCGAGGCGCTGGCGCGCACGCAAGGCAACAAGCGCAAGGCCGCCAGCTTGCTGAAAATCAGCGAGCGCACGCTGTATCGTAAAATCAAGGAATATAATCTGCCGTTTTAGATGTTTTACGCTAAACAAAAGTATCCGGCTCAAAGCCCTTTCGGGATTTGCCGAATGCCCTGTGAAAATGCTATTCAATAAACAACAATATAGCTGTCATTCCGTAGGAATCTTTTTTCAATTCAAGACAATGCGTGCTGGATTGAAAAAAGATTCTTCCAGAATGACAACTTTGTTGGGTCGTTTCTCCTGGCCGCTTCTGCTGATCTTAGTGTTATTGGCGCTCGGCTGCGGGCCGTATTCATTTTCCGGCTCGACGGCGACGCACCTTAAAACCATTGCGGTGCCGGTGTTTGAAGATCGCACCGCGGAGTTCGGCATCAAGGAGCGCTTGAGCAGCACGATCGTCGACGAGTTCACGCGCGACAACACGCTGAAAATTGCCGACCGCCGCACGGCCGATTCGGTTTTGCTCGGCACTTTGGTGCGCGTCGAAGAACGGGCCGGAGTTTATGACGAAAATCGAACCGTGCAAAAAATCAGGGTTTTCCTGACGGTCGATATGAAGTATGAAGATTTGAAAAAAAAGAAAACCGTCTGGGAAGCGCAAATTACCCAATTTGGCGATTATACTCCCCCCGACCGGCAGGCCGCGATCGATGAGGCCATCCGCAAAATCGCCAACGAAGCGCTCAACAAAACCGTGTCGGGATGGTAATGCCTCGGTGATGAGTGGCGAAGATGTCGTTCAGGAAATGTTTTTTTCAACCACGCCTCGCGGTTGACAGCGAAAAAGGTGTTTCCAGGATGACATTGACGGGAAGCCCACTGATACTGCGACATTGCCCGGGATGATAAAAATAAGTTGCACTTTACATCCATTTTTATTATTTTCCTGGTTGCAGATTATCGCTGGAGAGGAGCGGATTAACTTTAAAATATGCAAAGCATCTTAGAGTCGGGCATTCTCGTTCTGTATTTTGTCTCGTTGCTCATTCTTTTTGTCTTCGGCTCGCACGGCTACGTCATGGTGTATTTGTACAACAAGTATCGCGGGCGCGCCGGAAAAGCGCCGTTGCCGTTGCGGGATTTTCCGAAGGTGACGGTGCAATTGCCGGTTTTCAACGAAATCTACGTGATCGAGCGCCTCGTCCGCGCCGTTTGCGAAATGGATTATCCCCGGCAGTTGCTGGAGATTCAAGTTTTGGATGACTCGACCGACGAAACTTCGCGCCTCGCGCAAAGCCGGGTCGAGCATTATCAGCAACAGGGTTTTCAAATCAAGCTGTTGCACCGCGATCATCGCGAAGGATACAAGGCCGGCGCGCTGCGGGAAGGCTTGGCGGCCGCGACGGGCGAGTTCGTCGCCATCTTCGACGCCGATTTCGTGCCGCCCCAGAATTTTTTAAAGAAGACGCTGCCACATTTTCAGGACCCCAAAATCGGCGTGGTGCAAACACGGTGGGGACATTTGAACTTCAACTATTCCGTGCTCACGCGCGCGCAAGCCATCGGTTTGGACGGACATTTCGTCGTCGAGCAAACGGCGCGCAACCGCGCGGGATACTTTATCAATTTCAACGGCACCGCCGGCGTTTGGCGGCGCGAATGTATCCTCGATGCCGGCAACTGGTCCGATGATACGCTGACTGAAGATCTCGATTTGAGCTATCGCGCCCAACTGCGTGGCTGGAAGTTCGTCTTTTTGCCGGACACGATTTGCCACGCCGAGCTGCCGGCGGAGATCGGCGGCGTCAAAGCGCAGCAATTTCGCTGGACCAAAGGCGCCATTGAAACCGCCAAAAAGATTTTGCCGAGACTCTGGCGCTCGCCTTTGCCCTTGAGGGTCAAATTACAATCGACCGTACATTTGACCAACAATCTCGTGTTTCCGTTCATTCTCATCGTCGGGCTTTTGAATTTGCCGATTGTGCTGATTAAAAATCAAATTGGCGCCAAGCACACGCTGTATTTCACCGTGATCTCGGTTTTCACGCTTGCTTTCTTCGGATCATTTTGGATGTATCTGACAGCACAACGCAAGGGCTATGACAACTGGTTTCGGCGAATTTTGTATTTTCCAATTTTCATGGCTGGTAGCTTGGGGCTTTCGGTGAACAATACGCGCGCCATACTGCAGGGTTTGTTCAATCACCGCAGCGAATTTTTGCGCACACCTAAATATCACCTTGAGAGTTCGCAAGATCGTTTTGGGGGCAAAAAATATTTTAATGCCCGGGAACAACGGCGCCGGGGTACAAGTACTGGGTTAATAGAAGGGCTTTTAACTATCTACTGCCTATTGGGCATTGTTATAGCCATCCGTTATGACGATTTAGCCGCCCTCCCGTTTCAGATTCTGTATAGTTTCGGATATGGCTTTATTGCTTATATGTCTTTGAAACATTATCTGTGGCTTCGCGTTACCTCAGCTTTTCTTAATGAAAGTGCACCAGGCTTTCACTTTAGTAACCAAATTATCGTTGTGGGGTCAAGAAATATCTCAATGCCCGAGAGCAGTAGTGCCGAAACACCAACACCAGGCGGATAGAAGGACTTCTCGCAATCTATTTTCTACTCAAGTGAGTTAGGCCTGTTCGAGCAGAGAGAGATTCGGAGAGTAAAGTAAAAACTTGATAAGAGGGAAGGGGAAAGCAAATCAAATGATAAGGCAATTCTGTTTGCTTACGTTCAATGCTGGCGGATATATGAAGAAAATCGATAAAGAGTCCTTAGCGGAAAAAGCAAAGAAACTCGATAAAATAGGTCCGTGGATCGATTTTATAGTTACACTCTCTAAGGATATAAGGTTTCGGTTTTTTATTGTGGGTTTCATCTGCGGTTTTGGCCTTGCAGCGATTCTAGTTCGGATTTATCTTGAAAGACTCCCAATTCCGCCTAATGTTCATCAATCAAAGACGCTAGAATTATCCGAAAGGCAAGTTAAATTTATTGAAGATTTCAATTTCACCTTAAAGTTGGACGTGTTGAGCGTATCAATCAATGCGTCTAGCGCATCAATCAATGCAGTTGGGATAACAGTTAATAACGAAAAGAGCCATACTTTCACAAATGTAGGGGGCCAGAAAAATTTTGCTATTAGAGGTAATGAATATATGATATACTTTGTCGAGGCAAACGAGAAGACAGCAAAATTTGTAATAGAAGAATTTAAATAACAGCATCTTTTACAATGCCAATTTTATAGTAAAACACAAATTCATTTGATGAGGCAAATAACATTGTCACAAGGAGGGAGTCATGTGTGTCAAGCACTTTTTCTCAGCGATTTGCTTTAGTTCCGTAGTTTTTGCAACTGGAGCAATCTGCCAAGAAGCGAAAAGACAATGTCTTTATGATTTCGAGGCAGACAGACAAGGTTGGGTTGTTGAATCCCATTCTTCCACTCGTGGTGCTTTATCGGCAGAACGATCTAATCTTAAATTTTCTTCTGGGAATTACAGTTTGAAAGTAAGATTGAATCTTGCTAAATTGCCCGATAGTCTTTCAAAAGGCGAAATTCGAGTGGATCTTCGATCTTTTGCACCAGGAGACCAATTAGGCCCATTAGACCTTAGTGGAAGAATAGTTAAGGTCAAGGTTTGGTTTCCTATAGAATTTGAAGGAGAAGCAAATAGTCCCAATGGAGTTCAACTTTTTGCAAAATCTGCTCACACAGATTCACGGGGACAAGAACAAACGAGAAGCTTATATGGTATTTGGGTGGATGCCGCTGGTCAATCAGGCGATTGGTTGGAAATGAAGTTGTTAATATCTGATAGACCCAGTGATGGTATTCGCGTTGAGAGTGGATTTGATCCAAAAAGCATACGTTATCTTGGAGTTAAATTTGGTATAGGCGGCAATACTTCTTCAAAATGCAAATTTCTCGGGGACGTTTTTGTAGATTGTGTATCTTGGTAAAGACTTGCTCAGTTCCTTGATGTGAAAACAACACATTGCCACTATCCCTCGCTTTCAGTTAGAATACCTGCCAAGGTGGTAATGCTGGCCCCGCTTGGCTTCGTGCCCGGCATACCATTTACGATAGGGGATGCTCATGATGAAGGGCATCGACTGAATAAGCAAATGCTGTGTGGCAGTTCAACGAGTTTGGTGAAAACTCATTCAGCAGGGAAAGGAGAGGAGGATAGGCTATGGAATTTATCATTATACAGATCATTATCCCATTGGCCATTGGGGTGTTAACTTCTTTTATTGCCAAATGGCTGAAGGAAGAACTGAAAGGAAAAAGCGTCTTTATCATTGGTATGATAGTTGCGCTAATTGTCGCAATTGGATTTTTATTCTGGTTGCCACCCTATAAGGTCATGAGTGTTAATTGGTGCCTCAAAACTAATGGATCTTTACAGGTGAAGGGAAGATTAGCGACTCTAATTCTGGGTGAGCCAGTGCCTGATCGCACAATACAGATCAAAGTCTTTAAAGTCGGGGAAGAAGCTGCATTTAAGGATGCAAAATCTGCCGATACTGGAGTGGATGGAACCTTCGTTGTCGAGTTTCCTCCACCTGGACCTACTTCGGGATCAAATTACATGATTAACACAGCCTACAATTATGACCCTTTTCTTCAGGAAGAAAAATGGAAAATAAGTAATTTTCGAAGAGGAGAGCCATCTCCTTGTCGATAAGGGAAATGCTTTCGCCTCACTTCCTCGGAATAAGGGCTGGGATAACAGCAGACTTTGCCATTTGCTTGCATAACGTTCAGGGTCTGCATGGTTTTGGATAACAGTTTTATTGCCGTTATATCTTTGAAACATTATCAAAAGGTCATTTTGCCCATTGACCGGCTGGTTTAAACATTGGGCTTATGAAAGAACATTTTCCATTCACCGGCTGTTTGACGATCAGTCGGGGAAGCAAAATACTATTTGTTAGAGAGCAAACATCATGGCAACTGAAGAAGTCGGGGGCTTGGAATCTTTGCAAGTTTTGTTGCAGCAGAATCCCAACTCGTTGACGTTCGGCCGTGTCGCCGAGGCCCTCATGCAGCAGGACCGGCTTGACGAGGCCATCCAGCTTTGCGAAGAGGGCATTCGCCGGCATCCGTATTATGTGACCGGCCATATGGTTCTCGGCAAATGCTATTTGCAAAAAAAGCTTTTCGACCAGGCGGAAAAAGAATTTAAGCGGGTTCTGCTGTTCGATCCCCAATATCTCGCGGCGCACAAACATTACGGGGATTTGATGCGCGAGATCGGTTGGGACAACACCTGCGAAATGAGCTATCGCAAAATTTTACAGATCGACCCGCTGGACAAGACGGTGAAAGCGTTGGTCGATGAATTTGCGAATAGAGTCAAAGGTGAAAAACCGGCAGGGTCGGTTATTCGACCGTCAACAAAACCGGCGAGGGAAACTCCGTTGACCCCGCCACCTCTCGTCACGCCGCCGGCCATAGGCGACGATTATTTTTCTTCGACCGGCGTGGGAGAAGGTGATTTTCTCCGCTACGAAACGCCTTCTTCTCCCGAGCCGGAAAAAATCTCGCCGCTCGAGTTTGAGCAAGCACCGGAGCCGGATTACGCCGCCGCCGCATCGGAACCTCCAGGCCGTGCGATTCCCGAGGCCGACGAAGAACGGTTTTCTTATATTCTCGATGACATTTTTCAAGATGAAGTGTTAGACGAAAAACCGTCCAAGCCGGCGGCGCCGAATAAACCCTCAAAGTCCGCGGGCTATCCACCCGACGATCACGCCGGGACCGAAGCGGACGATTTTGACGATAACGAAGATTTGAATGCGGCAAACTGGCCGCCACCTCGCAACGACACCAGGCAGACCGCGAACTTGCGTTACGAGCCGGCGGCGCCCGCCAACGACGATTTTGACGATGATAGGGCGGATAAACCATCTATATCAGCGCCGCTAACGCCATCGAAGAATCAAGCCCGGCCGGTGGACTTTGATTTGGATTTCGATGAAATGCCGCCGGCGCCGGTTGATTCGGGCAATGCTACGCCGATCAAACCGCTGCCGGTAAATTTGGATATGGACGTGCCGGAACCCGAGGACGACAAAGCCTCGCCGCGGCCGACTTCACGTCAGACAGCGTCTACACGCATGCCCGTGCGCCGCGGCCGGACGCTCGCCGATTACAACGGCGACGAGCCGGCGCCGCCATCCGCCAGCGAACGCGAAAAAATCGTCACGCCAACGCTCGGGGAAATTTATGCGGCGCAGGGCCAATACACCAAAGCCATCGGCGTTTTTGAATTGTTGAGCAAGAAGGAGCCGAACAACCGCAATTACCGCGATAAAATCGAATATTTGAAAAAACGGCTGCAAGAGACGCAAAATGCAGGATAGAATCAACCGGGTCCGCAAGCAAATGCGCGGCGCGGGACTGACTTCTTTTCTTGTCAGCTCGCTCACCCATTTGCGGTACCTGTTTGGCTTCACCGGTTCCAATGGCATGGGTCTGATCAAGTCAGACCTTTGCTTTTTTGTGACGGATTGGCGCTATCGCGATCAAGCCGTGGAAGAGGTCCGCAATGCCGAAATCGTGATCGTTCGGCGCGACATGTTCGCTCCGCTCAAAGAGCGGCAACTCGTGCAAGCCGGCGACCAGCTCGGCTTTGAAGCGCAGCATTTAAGCTTCCGGCTGTTTTCGCAATTGCACAAACTTTTCAACAACATCAAGTTTGTTGCCACCGAGCATCTCGTTGAAAAAATTGCCATACCTAAAGAGCCGGGTGAAATCGCCAGCTTGCGCCGGGCCGGAGCGATGGCCGGCGCGGTGTGGGATCAGATTGTGCCGTTCATTCGTCGCGGTGTGACCGAAGCGGACATTGCTGCTGAAGTTTTGTATCGGGCGCGCAAGCTCGGCTCGGAGATCGAGGCGTTCGATCCGATCGTCGCCAGCGGTCCGCGTTCGGCTTTGCCGCACGGCCGCAGCTCGCAGCGCCGTTTGCAGCCCGGCGATTTTGTGGTCATCGATTACGGTTGTGTGGCGGATGGCTATGCGGCGGACGTGACGCGCACGGTTGCCGTTGGCGAGCCGCCGGCGAAATTGCGCGCAGCTTACAACGCCGTGAAAAACGCTGGCGAACTGGCCTGCGAAGCGGCGCGCCCCGGCATGAAAGGCAGCGATCTCGACGAGGTTGCCCGCAAATATCTCGAAGCTTGCGGGTTTAAAGAAGAGTTCAACCATTCTCTCGGCCACGGTCTCGGCTTGGATGTTCATTCGCTGCCTCGCCTCGGCCCGGAGAGCAAGGATATTATCCCGGCGAACGCGGTCATTACCATCGAGCCGGGCGTATATTTTCCGGGCCTTGGCGGCGTGCGCCTCGAAGACGATCTGCTCGTCACCGAAACCGGCAACGAAGTGTTGACGCCGATGCCGCGCGAGTTGATGGTGGTGGAGTAGCGTCAAATTTTTGCAACAAAAAGCTTTTGTCAAATTGAAAGGCCGCCTCGCCGGCAACGATTGTCATGCTCCTTCCCGACGCGCTCGCCATCATCATCGTCACCTTCCAAAATGCCGAAGAAATTGCGCGCTGCCTGCAGTCGTTGGTGCAGGCCGAGCCGGAACGGCAAGTTCATTTGTTTCTCATCGACAACGCTTCAACGGATGGCACCCGTGAGATCATCCAAGCGCTCATCACCCGCCTGCCCAAGCCGCGCTTCAATGTTGAACTTATTTTAAATGGAAAAAATCTCGGTTTCACCTCTGCGGTCAATCAAGGCTTGACGCGCTATTTTGTCATGAGCGCAAATCACCGCTGGCCCGTGCTGTTTTTGAATCCCGACACCGTCTTGCCGGCGAATAGTTTGGCGGCGCTGTTGGAAAAGCTGTACGCCATGCCGGATACCGGCGTCGTCGCGCCACAACTCATTTATGAAGATGGGCGCATCCAAGCTTCCTGCCGCCGCTTTCCGGCCCATTGGGATTTATTCTGCGAGCTGGCCGGGCTCTCGCGCCTGTTTCCCAACTCGCAACGATTGAATCGTTGGAAGATGGGCGATTTCGATCATCGCACTTCAACGGAAGTCGATCAGCCGCAAGGCGCCTGTCTTTTGGCGCGATCCGAAGTGGCGGCGCAAGCCGGGCTTTGGGATGAGCGCTTCCCGATTTTTTTCAGCGACGTGGCTTGGTGCCGGCGCGTTTGGCAAAAGGGTTGGAAGATTCGCTTCGAGCCGTCCGTGCAAATCATCCACGCGCAAGGCGTAAGCGTGCAGCAAGTGCGCGCCGCGGCGATTTGGAGCTCGCATCTGTCTTTCTGGCGATACCTGCGCAAACACGCGGCAGATCATTGGTGGCAAAAATTTTTGAACTTGCTTTACGGGCCGCTGCTCATTGTAGCTGCATGTGTGCGGTTGATGGCGAATTGGCTAAAGCTGGATAAGCACGGCTTTGACGCCGCAGTTGGGTGAATATTTTCTCGCTTGTTTTTCAAAATAAATTCTGTTATATTTCAACCGGCGAAATCTTCGCGCGGAGAAAACAGAAAATCCATCATGAAATCCTCACCTCGCGGCTATCACGAAATATTTGCCGGCGCCGGAATCGGGATGTTGGTTGGCCTGCTCATCGGCTTGTCGGTTTCACCGGTGGTTGGAACCATTTTGGGAGCGTTGGCGGCGTTGCTCGCGACATTTCTCGGGTTGCACGAGCGCAGCGATTCCAAAGAGCAGGCGGAAGCACCGGCGGCGGCAGGCGTCCGGGCGCTGCGCACCGGCAGCTTCGGCTTCGCCTGTGTGATTGGCGTGCTGCTTGGTATTTTTATCCGCACCCAAGGTTTTCTTTCGGTGCCCGTCAAACAGCAGCTCGAGATATGGACCGAGGCCGGATATAAGGATGAAGATGCCAGAAATTTGGTTGTTTACCAAACGCTGGGCATTGTGCCGGCAGGCTGGTCCGTTGCCGAAGATCAGGCGCTTGCCCCCAAAAAGTCAGCGAGCGTGCTGTTCTCGGCCAAAGTTGCGGAACGCTGCAATGAGCTGGAGAGCGAAAAATTCGCGAATATCGCGGAAGAATTGAATGCCTATCGTCTCGAAGGAGGCAAATGGGCTGCCCTCGCCGACAGTGTTGAGCGTTATGTGCCGCGCCATTATCAACGCGCCGTGTTGCGCGCCGTTTGGGAATTGAAATGCCGAGAATGAAACCAAATCTTGCTGGCGCTTCGCTTGCGCCAGGTGTCGAGGCAATCTGCGCCCTGATCGGTTTGATGCTCGTGACGTCATCGAACCTGCGCGCGCAGCCGGCGTTGTCCGGCGAGCTGATGCGCGCCGCGAGCCGGTCTATTGTAAAAATCGAATGTCGCGGCACGGGCACTGGCGAAGGACATGCGGCCTCCGGTTTTGTTTGGGGGCAATCCAACACGGTTGTCACTGCTTTGCACGTCGTTGCCGGAAGCAACACGATTAACGTCTACTTCGAGTCGGTGGGGGTGAAGCGTCGCGCTTCTATTTTGCGCGTTCTCAAACGCGCTGATCTGGCGTTGTTGCAGGTGGAAAACGCGCCAACTTTATCGGCGTTGTTGCCCGCGAGCGTGGCGCCGCAAGTAAACGACGAAGTGGTGGCCTTGGGTTATCCACTCAATATTCCTTCGCTCAATAGCACGAGCTTGCGGTTGCGGTATGGCGGCAAGCGTTTGAAAGATATTGTGCCGGCCAAGGTCGCCGATGAAATCCGGCGTAATGGCTATCCGGATGTTGAAGCGCAAATTATCAATCTCGAAGGCCATCTTCTGCCCGGCCTTTCCGGCGCACCGATTTTGGATGGCGCCGGCCGTGTTGTTGCTATCGCCGACGGCGGGCTGGAAAACGGCGCCGTCGCCATCAGTTGGGGACTGCCGGTGAGTGAACTGCAGTCACTCGTCACCTCCACGGAGTCGCTCCATTCCCGCGAAGGCATGATCGTGGCCAATCTGTTTGCCGCCGATCTGCAGCTCGATCTTGGCGAAACGATCAGATGTGGAGGCGCCGAGCTTCGCAAGGTCAGAACTCGCAATTTTTTGGAACTGGCCCAATCTTCGGATGATCCGGTGAGATTGTTCCAGCTTTCTGCCGTGCTCGGTTTTGACCAGGCCGCATTTGAATACGACATTTATCAGCATCTCGAATCCGGAGCAACGGTGGTGATTCCCGCCGGAATGGACTTGACTGCACGCGCGGGTATGTGCACGGCAAGTCTCGCCAACGGTCAAATTGAGTTGAATATTCAAATTGCACAACTCAATTCAGCGTTTGAAGTGCAAAACGCTGCTTTAAGATACGAAGCGCAAGTCATGCCAAGCCAATTCCTCAATCAATGGCAGCCGGATTTGAGTTGGAGCTACCTGATGCCCATGTCACGATATGATGGATTGGTCGTCAATCGCAAAGCAATGATCAAGTATGGTTATAACTGGGGATATCCGATAACTGAAAAAAGCCTCTACGAGACCCTCGCTTCGCGCGGCAACGTTTTGATCGGCTATACGGTGATTAACCATGATTATACACCGCAAGCTATTCAGAATGCTGCTTTGTGTGGGCAGGGCTATAGTTTGCCACAATGCCCGCAAATTTTTGCTGCTGCGCGTGACTGGGCACGCATGGTTTTGGCAGTGCACTTAACAAGTTTTTCGCTTTAATCCAGTTTTATCGTTTCACCATTCTTATTAACCCAATTTCACGGAGGATTAACGATGAAAAGGAAAATGGCAGTCGCTCTCGCGGTTTTCGCCATTGGCGTTGCACCGCTTTCCCTGCTGGCGCAAATGGCGCCGCCGGGACCGCTGGAAGACGATCTTTGCAAATGGATGATCGGCGAGTGGGAAGGCACCACCGAAGGCACGATGGGGAAATTCAATGTCGAGATGGAATTTGATTGGGATTTGGAACACCAGTTTGTCAACATGCATTATAAGAGCAAAATCGCCGAATCCGATGCGGCCAAGCTGGAAGCCATGGCCAAAGCGATGAACATGACGAAAGAGCAGTTGCAAGCACCCTACAAAGGCCAGGGATTTCTGACGATCGCTCCCCAAACCAAAGAATATCTCGGATTCTGGTTTGATAATTTCCGCAATTTTTCTCAAGGCAAAGGCACGCGCGCGGGCAGCAAAGTAACCATGCTTTGGACGGACGCTATGGGAACTTCGGAGCGGACGGTTGAAAAGGCCGGTGAGGATAAAATGGTGATGGCCTTCAAGAATATGGATCCGCAAGGCAAGGTCGTCGCCGAAGGCACGACGGCGATGATGCGCAAAGTAAAGAAAGCGAAAGCTGACAAGAAAAGCTGAAAGGCAAGTTCAGGCGAAATTGAAAACCCCGCGAGGCTAATTGGTTTCGCGGGGTTTTTTTTCAAACGATGATTCCCGATTTGTCCATCTGCGCCCGTAGTGCTTGCATTTCAGCGTTGGTGTTTTTGAGGCGTTCCCCGACGATCAAAGCGAGCTGGAAGAGAAACTTGTTTCCCAGCCGGGGCTTGCGCTCGAGCAAATCGAACAAATCCGGCCGGAACAGGCCGATGATGTCCGAAGGCTCTTTGGCGACGGCGGTGGCGGAGCGCGGCGACTCGTCGAGCAAAGCCAGCTCGCCAAAAAATTCGCCGCTGCGCAGAGTGGCCAGTTCTTCGCGGCCCTCGCCTGGCGCGTGCTTGAAAATAAGCACGACGCCGCGTTGAATAATGTACATGCCCACGCCAGGCTCGCCCTCCCAAAAAATCGTCTCGTTGGCTTTAAACGCCCGGCGATGGATCAATTTCTCAAACTCGCGCAATTCGCCGTCGCTCATATCTGCAAACAACGGCACCAGGCGCAAGGTGCTCAAAATACTTTCGTCATCGTCGGCTTTTTTCTTGAAGATGCTCCCCCACAAAGGGCTGTTGAACTTTGTCGGTCGATTGTTGTTTGTGCTCATAAGATAATATAAAAAAATCATTGCCAGTGAGTCAAGATGAATTTTTCATTGCTTTTCTCTTGTGAAACAGTTAAGTTTTGTCATGTTGCGCCTTTCTCTCTCGAGCGTCATTGCAGAAAATAAAGGTTTTGCTGCTACGTAGTCCCGGCCCTCTACGGGCGTAGCCTTGTGGGCCGCTATCGATGCAGAATTCGAGGTTTGAACAAAGTTGGCGTCAATGAAGCTGATCTATAAAAGTGCTCCACAAGGGGGCAGGACTACAATAAAACTAGTTTTTGCGCTGCTTATTTTGCCGGTGCTGGTTTTCGCCCAGAGCCAGCAAAAACAGTTGGCCGAATTGCGGCAGAAGATCGCGCGCTTGCAAGAGCAGGTTGCCGCCCAGGAAAAAAACGAAACTTCGACGCTGGAATTTTTGCGCACGGTGGACGAGCAAATCGACCTCACCCACCGCCTGGTCGGGCAATTGCAAAAGCAGGAGCGCGACAAGCGCGCGAAGATCGAAAGCACGGAGCAGGCGCAGCAGCGCACCCAAGGTGAATTGGCGCGGCTCAAACAGCTTGCGGCCCAACGCGCGGTGCTGTTTTACAAATATGGCCGGCTGCAAGACGTCGAAATTTTGCTGACGGCGCGCTCTTTGAATCAAATGCTGTTGTGGGCCAAATACCATCAGCAGCTCACCGACAACGACCGGCGCATACTCGCCGGCATCAGCAAAAAGCGTACGGAAATTGGCGAGCAAAAAAGCCTGCTGGCCGCCGAGCTGCAAGCGCAGCAACGCACCTTGAGCGAAAAACAAAAAGAGGAAGCGACGCTCAAAAAACGCCGCGGGCAGCGGCAAGATTTGCTGAAAAAGGCGCGCAAAGACAAAAGCTTTTATCAAATGCAGCTCGCAGAAACGCAGCGCGCCAGCGATCGCATCAAGCAGCTTATCGCCTCGGCGGAGGCGAATACCTCGCGACGGGAGGCGGTGCGCGCCACTGGCAATAGCCACTATGACCGGCTCGTGCGCAAATCCATGCCATGGCCGGTCGATGGCAAGGTGGTGACACATTACGGCACTTATCGTCATCCGGTGCTCAATACGGTCACCACGAACTTGGGCATCGATATAGCCGCGCCCGCGGGCTCGCCGGTTCGCAGCGTCGCCAGCGGCCGCGTGACGGCCATCACCTGGCAACGCGGCTACGGCAATCTTATGATCGTCAGCCACGCCGATGGTTATTACACTATTTACAGCCACCTTGCGGATATCGGCGTGGCCTTAAATGACGAAATCGCCGCCGAGCAAACCATCGGCGCCGTCGGCGAAACCGGCTCGTTGCAAGGCCCGACGCTGCACTTTCAAGTCTGGCAGCGTGAGGAGGCGTTGAATCCGGAGGAGTGGCTACGGCCGTGAAGCGTAAGGCATAAAGCCGTAAAGACTCGGCAAGAATTTTTTTGCAAGATGATTGTGGCAAGATGATTAAAAAGCTTTTTAATCATCTTGCCATAATTATCTTGCGTATTTATCAAAGCAGAGGGAATTCAATTCATTTTTAAATACGAGCGCAAAACGTTGAGGTAAATGGTTTCAATCATCGCACAAGAAAGCGCCAAGGAATTTTTGCGGCGCGCGCGGGAAAACGAGCGGGTGGCGCATGCTTATTTGTTCCATGGGCCGGAGGGCACGGGCAAGGAAGCCTTGGCCATTTTGGCGGCGCAAAGTTTTTTGTGCGAAGCGCGGCGCCCGCAAGCGGTGCAACAACCGGCAACCATCTCGTTATTTGATGAGCCGGCAGCGCCTACGCCTGCCTACGCACCGGTTGATTTGGCTTGTGGCGCGTGCTCGACATGCCGGCGCGTGGCCGAAATAAACCATCCCGATGTGCGTGTGATTTTTCCCCGCGCCGCTTCCGCTTCGGAAGAAGACCGCACCGAAGTTTTGCGCAGTCTGGCGGAAAATCCCTATCGCCGCTCGCGCCCGTGGGAGAATCCGACGATTCTCATCGAGGATATTCGCGGCCTCAAGCGCGATCTCGGGATGACGAGCTACGAGGGCCATGGCCTCGTCGCGTTGATTCTCCAAGCCGATCGCATGAAAGCCGAGGCGGCGAACGCGCTGCTCAAAATTCTGGAAGAGCCGCCGCCGCAAACGCTGATGATTCTCACAGCGGCTTCGCTCGACGGCATGCTGCCGACGATTGTTTCGCGTTGCCAGCCGGTGCGGCTGCTCATTTTATCTGCCGGCCAAATTGCCGCAGCTTTGCAAGCGCAGCACAACGTTCCCGCCGAACGGGCGCAGTTCATCGCCAAGCTGGCCAACGGCAGTTTCCGCCGCAGCCTCGACTTGCTCGATGACGACGTCGACACGCGGCGCCGGCAAGCCGTCGAATTTTTGCGCATGTCGTTCCGTTTTAACAAACCGGTGGAACAAATGGATTTTCTCAACAACCTGGTGCGCGAGCACGACCGGCGCGGCCTGCGCCAGCTTTTGGAATTTTGCGCCGTCTGGATTCGCGACGGCTACGTGCTGAAGCTCGCGCCATCGACGGCTGCGGGGAACTCGTCGATCATTAATGCCGATCAAGAACGCATGCTGACCGACCTCGTCAAGAATTTGCCGAATTTTGATTTTCCCGGCGTGATCGCGGAGCTGGAGTTTGCCATCGAATGTCTCGACCGCTACGTGCAGCCGTGGCTGGTGCTCATGGTTTTGTTGTACCGCATTCAACAATTATCAGGCAGCAGAAAATAAATTGTAACCTATGAATCGGAGTGCAAAGCTAAAGTCTGCGCTCGTGGGCCACGCCCGCAGGGTTTTGCGCTCTGAATGTCAATAGAGGAGGTCATGTGCCAGATTTCATCGAAGTCAAATTCAAGGGTGAGCGCAAAGTTTGGTATGCCAATCCGCTGCAGTTTCCTTTTCGTGTCGGCGACGTCGTCGTCGTGGAAGCGGAAAAGGGCGAGGATTTTGGGCGGGTCAATCAAGTCAAGTTGCCGGCGCGCGTGACGATTTCGCCAAATGACAGCTTGAGGAAAACGTTGCGCAAAGCCGGCGAAAACGACGTCATTCGTTATCAGGGCAATAGAGTTGCCGAGCAGCGCGCGCTGGAGCTCTGCCGCCAAAAAGTGGATCAGCACAAGCTGGTGATGAAAGTGGCGGACTGCGAGTATCAGCTCGACGGCAACAAGATCACGTTCTATTTCACCGCCGACAAACGCGTCGATTTTCGCGAGCTGGTAAAGGATTTGGCCGCGGTTTATCACACCCGCATCGAGCTGCGGCAAATCGGCGTGCGCGACGAAGCCAAGCGCATGGGCGGCTACGGCGTGTGCGGCCGCAAGCTCTGCTGCTCGGCCTGGATCGACGAGTTCGCGCCGATCACCACGCAGGCGGCCAAAGAGCAAAACCTGCCGCTCAATCCGAACAAGCTCGCCGGCGTCTGCGGCCGTTTGAAATGCTGCTTGATGTACGAGCGCGATTTTTACAATCAGGCCATCGCGCAATTTCCGGAGCTGGCCAAGCCGATTAAAACCGAGAAGGGTGAAGGGCTGATTTTGAAAATTGACATCTTCAAAGATACATTCACGGTGAAATATCAAAGCGGCGAGATTGAGGTGCTGCCGCTGGCGGTTTCAAAGGAGAAGGTGTACAAATGCGAAAATGACTGCGGGCACGAGCACGGGAATATGGAGGAGTTGGGACATGCGGAAGCTTAATGAGTTTTCGCTAAAAGGTGAGGGTACAAATATTGAAAACAGATTCGTTGCTTTACGAGCTTTTCCAATTCGATCCGCAGAGTTTGATCCAACTGCTGAAATTGAAGTTGGAAGGCCAATACACCTTTGAAAGCATCACCGTCAAGACGACGGAAAAGCGCATGGATGGCTTTTTCAAAAGAATCGACGGCGACGGGCCGCATCTGTTTCTCGAAGCGCAAGGCTATGATGATCCAAAAATCTATTGGCGATTGTATCGCGAAATTTGCACCTTTTACGAGCAACGAGATGACCATAATCCTTTTATCGCCATCGTTTTGTTTCTTGATGAAAAGTACGATCCAGGGCCGTTTGGCTTGACGTGCATGCCGCCATGCCAATTGATTCGCGCCAACCTGATTGACTGCTTGCAAGCATTGGATGGTGCGCCTGGAACTTTGACCATCCTGAAGCCGCTGGTACTTACCAGCAAAGAAGAGTTGGCTGCAGCGGTTCCAAAGTGGAGAGGCGACATTCAGTCACTCAACTTGCCAAAAGCTAAAGAAAAAACACTTGTCGAGTTGTTAGAATATGCCATTGTTCAACGATTTCCCGAAGTAACAGAAGAGGTGATCACTATGTTGCATTTAACCCCAATCGAACAGACCACTGTTGGCAAACAAATCTTCGGAAGGGGATTGGATAAAGGTGAGCTCATCGGCAATATCAAGTTTGCCCAACGGCTTCTCAAGCAACCGCTCAGTTCAAAAAAAGAATTGGCGAAAAAGACCGAGGAAGAGCTGAAATCGATTCTTGCGCAGTTGGAAGCGGAGCTCGAGTCGTCGTTGAAAATTCAGTAGCAACCGCTGGCAGTTCATTTGACGTTTGTATCGTGAAATTTGCAACTTTTACGAGTACGGATACGACTCACGACTCCCAGCCGTTTATCGTGATTGTTTTGTTTCTGGATAAGAAATGACCCTGGGGCATTCGGGCTGACCGACGAATTCCTGAACTCATTGAAGAAGCGGCACGTACTATGTTGCAATTAACTCCACTTGATCAAACTACTGCTGGCAAACAAATCTATGAAAGGGGATTCAATCAGGGGCTTGTTCTTGGCAGACTCGCCGGCCAAATTCTGTTTGCGCAACAACTTCTCAAAAAACCGCTGAGTCCCAAAGATGAGTTGAAGGAGAAAACTGAAGCAGAGTTACAAGCAATGCTTAAACAGTTGGAAATAGAATTGGAATCGGCGTTGAAACTCCGGTAACCAATATCGCTTAGGAATGTCGTTTTCTAATCAAGGACAAGATTTTTTGTGATCTTCTCTGAAAAAATTCTCGTCACCAGCGCCTTGCCGTACGCCAACGGGCCGTTGCACATCGGCCACATTGCGGGCGCGTATTTGCCGGCGGATATTTATGTGCGCTATCAGCGCATGATGGGCCGCAACGTGGTTCACGTTTGCGGCACCGACGAGCACGGCGTCGCCATCACCATTGCCGCTGAAAAGGCGAAAAAATCGCCCAAAGAATTTGTGGATTTTTATTGGGCGCAGATGAATGCAACATTTGCCAAAGCCGGCATCAGTTTTGACATTTTTTCGCGCACGACCACGCCCGAGCATTATCCGATCTCGCAGGAATTTTTTCTGACGATGCACAAAAAAGGCTTGCTCGTTGAGAAAGCGGTGAAGCAGCTTTATTGCCCCAATGACAAGCGTTTTCTCGCGGATCGCTACGTCGAAGGAACTTGCCCGAATTGCGGTGCGCCCGGCGCGCGCGGCGATCAATGCGAAGCTTGCGGCAAATGGATCGATCCACTTGAGCTGATCGACCCCAAGTGCATGGTGTGCGGCACGCGACCGGAAATTCGCGAGACGCGCCACTTCTTCATTCCGCTCGGGCGTTTTCAAGAGCAAGTGAAAGCTTGGCTCGATACCAAGAAAAATTGGCGCGACAACGTGCTCAACTTTTGTTATGGTTGGATCAAAGAAGGACTCTCCGACCGCGCCATCACGCGCGACATCACATGGGGCGTGCCGGTGCCGCTTCCCGGATACGAAGGTAAGGTGCTCTACGTTTGGTTTGATGCGCCGATTGGCTATATCTCGGCTACGCAAGTTTGGGCCAAACGTCTCGGCCAGCCCGACAAGTGGAAAGAGTATTGGCAGAATCCCCAAACCAAGCTGGTGCATTTCATCGGCAAGGACAACATCGTTTTTCACGCCATCGTCTGGCCGGCGATGCTGATGGCGCAAGACGGCTACATTTTGCCGGCGGATATTCCGGCCAATGAGTTTCTTAATCTCGAAGGCCGCAAGCTTTCCACCAGCCGCAATTTCGCGGTGTGGCTGCACGAGTATCTGGAAAAATTCCCGCCGGATCCGTTGCGCTACGCGCTCGCCGCCAATTTGCCGGAAGGCAAAGATGCGGATTTTTCGTGGAAGGAATTCCAGACGCGCAACAATAGCGAGCTGGCGGATATTCTCGGCAACTTCGTCAACCGCACGCTGACGTTTGTCAAAAGAAATTACGGCAACCGTGTCCCTGCGGCCGGCACGCTGAATGAGCGCGACCAGCGCACGTTGGAGATCATCAAATCGTGGCCGCAAAAACTCAGCGATGATTACGAGCGCTACGAATTCCGCCGCGCCACGCAGGATTTGATGGATCTGGCGCGCCAAGCCAACAAGTATTTCAATGATGAAGAGCCGTGGCGCACGCTCAAAACGGATCGGCAACGCTGCGATACGACGCTGCACATTTGCTTGCACCTTTGCAAGGCGTTGGCCGTTCTGATGTCCCCGACTTTGCCGTTTTCCGCGGCGCGTATTTGGAAAATGCTCAACCTGCCCGGTGAAGTCGAAAAACAAAATTGGCTCACGGCTCCGGCTGAATCGTTGCCGGCCGATCATCAATTAAACGAACCGGAAATTCTTTTCACCAAAATCGAAGACGAGACCATTGCGCCGGAAATCGCCCGCCTTCAGGAGGCATTGCAAAGAATGGAACAAACCACTCAACCTGTTGCAGAGTCGTCCGCAAAAGCACCGGAACAAACGGCTACCGCGCCGAAGCCGTTGATTCCGATTGAAACTTTCCAGCAGATTGATCTCCGCGTCGCTGAAATCCTAGCTGTTGAAAAAGTTCCCAAAGCCGATAAGCTGTTGAAACTCAGCATCCGTGTCGGCGTGGAAGAACGCCAGCTCGTTGCCGGCATCGCGCAACATTACCAGCCCGAAGAACTCGTCGGCAAGAAAGTGGTGATCGTTGCCAACCTGCAACCGGCCAAAATTCGCGGCATCGAATCGCAAGGCATGATCCTCGCCGCCTCGACTGACGATGGCAAACTCGCGATCGTTGCGCCGGAACGGGAAATTGCCAGCGGCGCGCGGGTGAAATGACGTAGCCCAGTCGGCTCGACTGGCAGGAGTGTTGGAGTATTGGATTGTTGGAGTATTGGAAATCTATTATGCAACACGTTCTTGCCAATGTCATATTGTCGTCCCAATCAATGTACAAATTAATTTCATGCGACCGACTTTCATCGACACCCACGCCCACTTACAGCTTTCGCATTTTGACGCCGACCGCGAAGAAGTCATCCAACGCGCGCGCGCTGCGGGAGTCGAAAAAATCATTGTCGTATCGATGGACGTGACCTCGAGCCGCCAGAGCTTGCAGTTGGCAGAAAAATATCCTGGTTTGTTCGCAGCAGTCGGCATTCATCCGACGGATTGCGGCAAGGCGACGGACGAGGATTTCGCCATGATTGTCGAATTGGCGCGCCATCCCAAAGTTGTCGCCATCGGCGAGATTGGGATGGATTTTTATTGGAGGCCGTTTTCCCAAGAAGTCCAGCAGCGCGCTTTCATTCGCCAATTGCGCTTGGCGCAAGAGCTGCGCAAGCCCGTCATCATTCATAACCGCGAAGCCGGCGCTGCGATTCTGCAAACGCTGCACGATGCCGGTATTAATCATCTTTTTGGTGTGTTTCATTGTTTCTCGGAAAATGTTGAATATGCGCAGCGCGTGCTCGCGCTCAACTGCCATATTTCTTTCACCGGCAACTTGACGTATAAAAAATCAATTTTGCCGGAAGTGGCCGCGCAGGTGCCACTCGAGCGCCTCTTGCTCGAAACCGATGCGCCGTTCATGACGCCGATGCCGCACCGAGGCAAGCGCAACGAGCCGGCTTACACTGTTCACATCGCCGAGAAGCTGGCGGAGATCAATAAAATTTCGCTTGCAGACGTGGCGCTGCAAACCACGACGAATGCCATTGGGTTGTTCGATCTGGGTACGGAGGGCATGGAAAAAAGCGTAAAAAGTAAAGCGTAAAGAAGTGGCGCTTTGCTCTATGCACTTACCACCTGACTTTTCACCCAAAAAATCTCTCGGGCAAAATTTTCTCATCGACGCCAATATTGCCCGCAAGATCGTGCAGCTTTTGGCCCCGCAGCCGGACGATACGATCATCGAAATCGGCCCCGGCTTCGGAGTTTTGGCCAGATACATCATGCCGAGCGGCTGCCGCTACATCGGTATCGAAATCGACGAACGGCTCGTGCCGTTGCTGCAAAAAGAATTTGTCGCATTTCCACAGGCTGAAATCAGACACGCCGATTTTCGGAAAGTGAATCTTGCTGAATTGGCGGCTGGGAGCAAGCTGCGCCTCGTCGGCAATATTCCGTATCACATCACCAGCAGCATCATCTTCGCAGCGTTCGCGCACCATGCGGTGTTGCGCGACATGATGCTGACGGTACAAAAGGAAGTCGCCGGCCGCATCGTCGCCACGCCGGAAACCGGCGGCAAAGATTACGGCATTCTCTCGGTGGTCAGCCAAACATTTGCCCGCACGGAGATCCTTTTCAACATGTCGAAGCACGTCTTCCGGCCCAAACCGGAGGTCGAATCCGCGGTCGTGCGCTGGACGTTTCAGCCGCCGCCGGAAAAATTGTTGGAGACGGATTTTTATTTGCGCATGGTGAAAGCGGTTTTTGGCCAACGCCGCAAAACCTTGCGCCGCAGCCTCGCGGCTTTTTTGCAAAAAGAAGTTTCTACGGCGATGGCGGACGATTTGCAGCGCCGGTACGGGCAGCGCCGGCCGGAAAACCTTTCAATTGCCGAACTCATTCAACTTGCCAATGCACTGACTTCTGAAAGACCCTGACCATGGAAGATCTCGATCGCCAGGAAATTCTCGAGGACGTGAGTTTTCTCATTCAGGAGAAGCAAGCGCCCAAATTGCGCGCCATCATGCTGGACGCGCACCCGGCGGACATTGCCGATTTGCTCATGCACATGGACGGCGAACATCGCCGCTATTTGTTCGAAGCGCTCGACCTCCGCACGGCCACCGACGCCATTCTCGAAGTGGATAAATCAACGCGCCAGGAATTGATCGCAACGTGGGACGAGCGCCGGCTTGCCGGCCTGGTGCGCGAGATGAACTCCGACGACGCCGCAGATTTCGTGGGCGCCTTGCCGCCGGAGCAGGCTGCGAAAATTCTCAAACAAATCGAGCCGGAAGAATCCGCCGACGTTCGAAAGTTGCTGGCGCACGATGAAGACACCGCCGGCGGCATCATGGCGTTGGAGTTGGTGGCGATGGCGCAGGACAGCACCGTCGAAGAAGCAATCAATGAAATTCGCAAAAAGGCGGACGAGATCGACACCATCAATCACGTCTATGTGGTGGACGACGACCGGCGCTTGCTCGGCACGGTGCATTTGAAGCAGTTGATTCTCGCCGAGCCGTACACCAGGTTGAGCGATATCGTGGCCCGCGACGTAATTTCCGTGCAAGCCGGCACCGACCAGGAAGAAGTGGCCAATCTCGCGCGCAAATATGATTTGTTGAGCGTTCCGGTCGTTGATGCGCAAGGCCGTCTGGTTGGGCGCATCACCTACGACGACATCGTGGATGTGATCCAGGAGGAGGCCAAGGAAGATCTTTCTCGCGTAGCCGGCGTTACCGAAGATGAAGAGCCGCGCGAAACCTCCATTTTCCATATCTCTCGTATTCGCTTGCCCTGGCTGATTGTCGGCTTATTTGGAGAGATCTTGGCGGCCTCGGTGCTCACCAATTTTTCCACGGCGTTAGACAAAGTGATTTCGCTCGTTTTCTTTATTCCGGTGATCACCGCGATGGGCGGCAATGCCGGCATCCAGGCCTCGGCTATCGTGGTGCGCGGCTTGGCCACCGGTGAAATTGATCTGAACGATACGCTACGCCGGCTCGGCAAGGAATTTCGGGTGGCAGTGCTCAACGGGCTGTTGTGTGGCGTGGTCATTTTTTTGGTGGTGAGTTGGGGATGGAAAAATCCGCGCATCGGCTTGCTCATTGGCGCCAGCCTCATGATCGTCATCATGTCCGCTTCCATCGTCGGCGGCACCGTGCCTTTGGCGCTCAAACGCTTCAACGTCGATCCCGCGATTGCCATTGGACCGTTTATTACGATTTCCAATGACATTCTTGGTTTGCTGATTTACATGTGGATTGCCATGATGTTTTTGCAATATCTGTGATCGTTCGTAGTAGCGCCTTCAGGCGCCGATCTTGACCATAAGAACAATTTCAGATTTCCAAAGAGTGAACCTCCAACGCCTAGAGTCACTACCACAAGCTTAGGCCACAACAAACAATATGCGCCTCGTCAAAGCCGAAGGCATCGTCATCCGGTCGATGAACATGGGCGAGACCAGTAAGCTGGTGACGCTCTTCACCCGCGAGCTGGGCCTGCTGAAAGTCAATGCCAAAGGCTCCCGCTCCAGCAAAAGCCGGATCGGCGCAGCATTGGAGCCGCTGACGGTGTCGCGCATCGTTTATTACCAAAAAGAAAATCGCGAGATCCAATTTCTCAGTCAAGCCGAGATCGTTGAGTTCTTTCCCAATTTGCCCGCTGATTTAGAAAAATGGGGTTACGCCAACGCGTGCGCGGAGTTGGTCTCCCGCTCGCAAATCGACACCGAGATTACGCCAAAACTTTATCCGATTTTGCTCAATACCATCCGCGCGATGAACGAACCTACGGCGGACGCACACGCGTGTTTTTGGGGATTCCAAATGAAGCTGTGCGGTGTTTTGGGCGTTGCTCCCAATCTCCGCCGTTGTCTGAATTGTAACACCACTCCGCCCCGCTTAATACAGGAAACAAGTATGCAGAGCGGGGCCGGCCCAATAGTGCAAATCCATTTCGATATTTCCCGCGGCGGCTTTTTCTGCAACAATTGTTCGCCGCCATTGGAGGCCCAACAGCTCTCCGGTGAAACGCTGCGCCTGCTGTCGGATTTTCAATCTCTCCCCGCTGAAAAACTTTCACGCTATAAAATCTCGCCTATCGCTCGCCGTGAAATCGAGAATTTTTTCCGCGCCTATTTCGCTTTTCATTTGGAAGAAATCGGCGGCTTGGCCTCGCTCAAGTTTGTGCACAAGATCGCTGCCCCGCCCGCCAAATAAAACCATTGATTTTTCCGCGCCGCTGTCGTAATTTCAAAAGAGACTGTTTGATTTTTATATTAAACTAAGTATATTTCATGTGGCCGGAATGGTAGGATTGGAACTTGAGTTCAGGGTAAATTCTATGACGGATCGCTATCTTGAAATCACGTATCGAAAAGGGAAAGTTGTTGCTGCCTATTTGTATCTTCCTCATCGGCCAAGAGAGCAGGCAAAAAGGACCGCGAAGGCGGCAGAAGGCATTTGGGTTGATTATGCCAAAGATGGCCGGCCTATCGGTATCGAGATTACCGCGCCGGAGCAAATTTCTCGTCAAGCCGTCAATCAAGTTATAGCCCAACTAAACCTGCCACCGTTTGCCGACGAAGAATTGGCACCGCTGTTGGCGGCGTGATTTTTTATGACTGCAAGAGATTCAAGTTCAGCTTGTGACGAGAAGTATTGGCTTCGCGAAACAGAATGCTTGCTCCGATCGCTCTGCAAATTCACCAGTAGCGGAGCAAGGCGGAACGTTCATTTTATGAATGAATGTTAAGGTGCGGGCGAAGTAGACACAAACTCATATCACAAAGAATGTTCGGTGCTAAGCACAAAGTTCTTTATTGGGCTGGATAGATGTTTTAGTTGGAAGGAGTATTATGTATGTCCCGAAATGATCTTACAAAGCAATTCGTTGAGCAGTTGGAATCTATTATCAACGGGTATAACGAATACGAAGCTAAATACGATGACCTATCGGATACTGTTGATCAAGTAACAGGTCAGAGCATAATTGCAAGAGCGCGAGCTGCTATTGTGAGAATTAGTGGCTCTGAATCGGCTTATAGTAAACAGGCACAAGATATTTTAAATCGTGAAAATGAGACTGACTGGGGAAAAATGCCAAAGATTGTAGGCGTAATCTCTTCATTGCTTAATGACCTTAAGGCGGGTTATCTTACTTCATTGGAGGAGCTAATACACGGCGAAATTTTTGGAAATTTTTTAGAAATGGCAAGCCATTTATACAATGAAGGATATAAAGATGCAGCAGCAGTAATTGCTAGTGGGACTCTTGAAGCACATTTGAGACAACTTTGTATCAAAAATGGGATTGACATCGAAGCTAATACACTAAAAGGTATTCAGCCCAAGAAAGCAGATCAAATGAATTCCGATCTTGCTAAAGCGGCTATTTATTCTAAGCTCGATCAAAAAAATGTTACTGCCTGGCTTGACCTTCGTAATAAAGCTGCTCATGGGTATTACACAGAATATAGCAAGGAGCAGGTAGCTTTGCTAATTGATGGAATCCGTGATTTTATAACTCGAAATCCCTCATAAAAGTACAATTGTGAAGAATTGAAACACGCGTTCTGCCCGCCGCCATCCCAGCCGTCCTGACTCGGCGAAGGCGGAAATTACGATAACAAATTCTCAATAAATTTGCTGCGACGAAATAATCATGGAGATTGCAAAGTTAGTTCTTGAATACATGAGAGTGCTTGTTTGGCCGCTTGTTGTTATTACGGGTATACTACTTTTTCGTAGCCAACTAAGCGCAATACTTTGGCGACTACGGAAAGCCGATCTTCCAATGGGTGTATCGCTAGATTTTCAACAAGAAATTCAAGAAGCAAAGAATTTATCGCAGGAAGTGGCGCAGCAGGTTGAACCTTCAAATCTTCCAGAAGAGAAAAAGCTGCGTCCGAGTATTCCTATGACAGAAGCTAATGCTAGAATGATTGCGTTAGGTCTACAACCGTCGCCAAGCGGCTTAGATATGACTTATTATCGAAATCTTGCTACACAAGATCCTAACATCGCTCTGGCTGGTCTGCGAATTGAACTGGATGTTCTCGCAAAGAACCTTGCTCGCGGATTTAAAATAGAGACCACCCATCGTGATAGCGGAACAAGATTGCTACAGAAACTTCGGGACTTTGGTGCAATTACAATGGAACAATTTCAATTAGCTCAAAAAGTTTTTAGACTTTGCAACGCTGCCATTCATGGACAAACTGTTTCGCGTGAGCAAGCAGACGATGTCATCGATATAGCAAATGTTCTCAGAGATCAATATCTCAGATGGTTGAGTTGGGGATTTGATGATAATTGGCAACCAATTAAGAAGTAGATGAAAATTTGATAGCGAACACAAAGTTGTATTTTAATTATGCGATGCCGCATCCAGCGAAGGCTTGCAAGTCTTGAATCCTGAAAAATGATTTCTTTCTGAAATTATTTACGTTTTACTTCTCACGTTTCACACCACAGGAGTACACATGGCAGAGATCACAAAACTTATGGACAAGCTCGTGGGGCTGAGCAAGCGCCGCGGGTTCATATTTCAATCGAGCGAGATTTACGGAGGCTTGAACAGTTGCTACGACTACGGCCCGCTCGGCGTCGAGCTGAAGCGCAACATCAAAGACTTTTGGTGGAAGGCGATGGTGCAGACCCGCGACGACATCGAAGGCCTCGACGCTTCGATTCTCATGCACCCCAAAGTTTGGGAAGCCAGCGGCCACGTTGCCAATTTCTCCGATCCGATGGTGGATTGCAAGATTTGCAAAGCCCGCTTTCGCACCGACGAATTGAAGGCGGACAAGCCCGGACAATGCCCGCGCTGCGGCAACAAAGATTCGCTTACCGAGGCGCGCAATTTCAATCTCATGTTCAAAACCTACATGGGCCCGGTCGAAGAGCAAGCCAACGTCGTGTACATGCGGCCGGAGACGGCGCAGGGCATTTACGTCAACGTCTACAACGTTATGCAGGCGGCGCGGCAGCGCATTCCCTTCGGCATCGCGCAAATCGGCAAGGCGTTTCGCAACGAGATCACTCCCGGCAATTTCACCTTCCGCACGCGCGAGTTCGAGCAGATGGAGATGCAGTTCTTCGTCAAGCCCGGCACGGACATGGAATGGTTCGAGTATTGGAAGGCGCAGCGCATTCAATGGTACGACGAGCTTGGCATCCGCAAATCCAAGCTGCACTTCCACGAGCACACGCCGCAGGAGCGCGCGTTTTATGCGGCTGCCGCCTTCGACATCGAATACGAATTTCCTTTTGGTTGGAAAGAATTGGAAGGCATTCACAACCGCACCAATTACGATCTCTCCAAGCATCAGGAACACAGCGGCAAGGATTTGAGCTATTTCGACGATCAGACCCGCGAGCGCTTCGTTCCCTATATCGTCGAAACTTCCGCCGGTTGCGACCGCACCGTGCTCACGACGCTGATTGATGCTTATGATGAAGACGTAATCGAAGGCGAAGCGCGCACGGTGTTGCACCTCGCGCCGGCCATCGCGCCGATCAAAGCCGGCGTCTTCCCGCTGGTAAAAAAGGAAGGCATGCCGGAGGTCGCCAAAAAAATTTATCACGATCTCAAAAAGCATTTCAACGTCTTCTACGATGATGGCGGCGCCATTGGCCGGCGCTATCGCCGCATGGACGAGGCCGGCACGCCTTACGGCATCACGGTTGACGGCCAGACTTTGCAAGACCAGACCGTCACCGTCCGCGACCGCGACACGCTGGCGCAGGACCGCGTGGCGATTGACAGGCTGCTGCCGTTCATTCAGGAGAAGATGGCGGGGTATAAACGCGCGGAGTAATGGAGTATCGCAGGATATGAATTTTTAAAAGAGAGCTTATAAATATGGCAACCATGCTCAAATCTCCGCTCAGAAAAAAAACACTTTCAAAACCTCAGGCGAAGAAATCACTGCTCGATTTTGTTGGTTGGGCCAAAGTTATTGGCGCCACGCCGAATAAAGTCGAAACTGCGTGGAACGACTTGAGGCGCCGGAGGCTGGTTTCGGTGCGGCAAGGAAAGGTATGGATATCTGCCGACGCCATGTGTTGTGCCCATTCGGAGATTCAACGTCGTTTGGCTTCTTATCTTTCCGGCTATGAGTTAACGGAGAATTCTTATATCGTTCGGAAGGCGGGAAATCCGCCTGGTTCACCGGCGATTTTGAATACGCGTATTCTGGTTGAATACATCGCCAATTATTTTCGTGGCGGCTGGGGGGTTGCAGCCATTCAGCGCGACCTCCCGCAATTAACACCGGAGCAAATTGAAGCAGCGATTCAATACTATTTGAATCATCGTGAAGAAATTGAACTCGAAATTCAGGAAAGCATGGATATTTACGAGTACAATCTTCGCCGTCAAGAAAGGATGGGGACATGGGAGAAGCTCATGCAGCGCTGAACGACGGGCTCTTTGCCAGGCTCTTTTTCGATTGCATGTTTTCGGCAGAATTGGCTCAATCTATAAGAGAGCAGGGCTTCGACGTAGCAGAGGCTCGCCAACTCTCCAGAAAAATTCAGGAAGATGATTACGCTCTCCTGGAAAGAGCGGCTCAAGAGCGGCGCGCTTTTATAACTTGCAATTATCGTGATCGCAAGAGCAATTTCTGTTTGATTCACGAAGAGTGGCTGCAGTCGGGAAAAGAACACTTCGGCATTATTCTGATTCCTCAATTTCGGATCGACAGTTACTACCAGCGCTGGGCAATCCGCCGCCGCTTGCTTAATTTTTTCAACTCCCGCGTCTGGGATGAATTGCATAATCAGCTTTTGTGGCTGCCGTAGCAAGTTTTCAATGAGCAAGCTTCATTGTTCGAATAAAAAGATACAATTACGGAGGAAGGAGCTACCATGAGTCCAACCAAAATCAAAATGCGCCAGGTCGTCGACTGGCGCGCCGCGCTATGGGCTGGGGTGATCAGCGGTCTCGTCTTCTTGCTGATCAACATGTTATTGACGCACTTTTACGTCGGCAGCGCATGGGTGATTGTGCGGCTCGTTGCTTCAGTGATATTGGGCGCGAGTGCCTTGCCACCGCCGGCCAGTTTTGACCTCGGCATTTTTCTCGTCGCGCTCGCCGTACATCTGCCGCTTTCCGTCGCCTTCGCCAGCATCATTGCGATCATCCTGCATCGCTGGGGATTGCTCTTCGGCCTCATCGGCGGCGCCGTGTTCGGCCTCGCCTTGTATCTGATCAACTTCTACACCCTGACATTCTTCTTCCCGTGGTTTTTCCCGATGCGCAGTTGGATTATGGCGCTCAGCCACATTATCTTCGGCGCTTGCGCCGGCGGCATCTACGAGTCAATGGAAGTTGAAAGATTTGAGCCGGTTGAAGCGAATGCCTGAATTTACGCTTCACGTTTTACGCTTTACGAAATACATTTTACGCTGATGAAACGAAGGGAGCATCCATGTACGGACAAAGTTTTCCCCGCGTGCAATTCGGCGGGCAGGGCGACGCTCGTAGGGTTTTTGGCCAGCGCACTTTTCCTTCCGCTGGGCGTCGCGGCTGTGGCGGCCCGCGCTTGCTCATCGGCCTGGTGATGGCGGTTTTTGCGCTCGTCTCCTATTTTGGCTCGAGCGTCTACAATCCGATCACCGGCGAAAAGCAGCACGTCAATATTACGGAAGAACAGGAAATCGCACTCGGCTTGCAATCGGCGCCGGAAATGGCGCAACAATATGGCGGCCTCCATCCCGACGCGCAAGCGCGCACTTTGGTCGAAACGGTCGGCGAAAGAATCGTTGCCAACAGCGCCGCCGCGCAATCCAATTATCCTTTCAAATTCCATCTGCTCGCGGATCCACAAACCGTCAACGCTTTTGCGTTGCCTGGCGGACAAATTTTTATTACCGAGGCGCTGTTTAGCCGTTTCCGCACCGAAGGGCAATTAGCCGGCGTGTTGGGCCACGAGATCGGGCACGTCGTGGGCCGCCACAGCGCTGAACACATTGCCAAACAGCAATTGACGCAAGGACTGACCGGCGCGGTGGTTTTGTCAACTTACGATCCCAACGATCCCGGCAGCCAGCGCACCGCGCAAGTGGCGATGGTGGTCGGCCAATTGGTCAATATGAAATTCGGGCGCGAAGACGAGCTTGAATCCGACAACTTGGGCGTGCGCTTCATGGCCGAGGCCGGTTACGACCCGCGCGCGATGATCGAAGTGATGAGAATTTTGGCAGAAGCCGGCGGCGACGCCGGCCCGCCCGAATTTTTCAGCACGCATCCCAACCCGGAAAATCGCATCGCGCGAATTGAAGAAACGGTTCAAGAACAGTTTCCCGGCGGCGTGCCGGAAGGTTTGAAGCCGTAAAGATGAAAAATGATCGTCACACGCGAAACTGCATTTTGTAAAGCTTCTGGTAAATTCCCTTCTGGGCAAGCAGCTCGTCGTGGGTGCCGCGCTGCACGATGTGGCCTTTGTCCAGCACGATGATTTGGTGGGCGTGCAAAATGGTGGAAAGGCGATGCGCGATGACGAACGAAGTGCGGTTGGCCATCAAGCGCTCGATGGCCTGCTGCACCAGCATCTCGCTCTCGCTGTCGAGCGCGGATGTAGCTTCATCAAGAATTAAAATCGGCGGGTTCTTCAGCAGCGCGCGGGCGATGGCAAGACGCTGGCGCTGGCCGCCGGAGAGCTTGATTCCGCGCTCGCCGATGACGGTATCATATCCCTGTGACAGCTCGATAATGAAGCGGTGCGCGTTCGCCGCCTCTGCCGCCTGGATTAATTTCTCCTGCGAAATTTCCTGCAAGCCATACGCGATGTTGTTGCGCACGCTGTCGTGAAATAGGATCGTCTCCTGCGTAACAATGCCCATCAGGCGACGCAAGTTTTTCACCTCGATCTCGCGCAAATCGAGATCGTCGAGAAGAATGCGGCCTTGCTGCGGGTCGTAGAAGCGCGGCAGCAAATCCACCAAAGTCGATTTGCCGGCGCCGCTGGGGCCGACGATGGCGAGAATCTCTCCCTTTTTCATTTCAAAAGAAATATCGCGCAGCACCTCCGTCGATGCCGCCGATTCTTCATTTTCATAAGCAAATGAAACACGCTCGAAACGAATGCTGCGCTCGAAGCGCTCGATCTTTTGGGCGCCCGGCAACGACGCCACTTCCGGCGCGAGATCGAGAATCGCGAAGATGCGCTCGCCGGCCGCCGCCGCTTCCTGCAAGCGGGTGTTGACGGAGGAAAGCTCTTTGACCGGTTGCATTAAAGAAAAAATCGCCAGCAAAAACAGCATGAACTCGCCGGACGAAAGCCCCTCGCCGGCGAGCACCTGCTGGCCGCCGAACCAGAGTATGCCGACGCCGACGATGGCGCCCAAAAATTCCGTCAACGGCCCGGCGAGCTTGCTGACGCGGGTGATGTGCAGCAGCGCTTTAAAATAATCGTTGGCCACCGTCCGGAACTTTCGCATCTCGAACTCTTCCATCGCAAAAGCTTTGACGACGCGCACGCCGCTGATGGTCTCTTGCAACACGGAGGTCACTTCCGCCATTTTCTCCTGGGAAAATGAAGAAGCGCGCCGCAGCCGCGAGCCGATGAAGCCGATGATCAACAGGCTCGTCGGCAAAATGATCAGCGCCGCCAGCGTCAGCTCCCAGCTCAAATAAAAAGCCATGCCGAGATAGGCCAAAATCAGGAGCGGGTTTTTGATCAACGTGACGAAGCCGGCGGAGACGCCGCCGTTGACGAGATTCACGTCGTTGGTGATGCGAGAGATCAGTTGCCCGGTGCGCGTGCGATGAAAGAAACTGAGTGAAAGCTCATTGAGATGGCGATAGAGATCGTTGCGCAAATCCTTAATGACCCCCTGCTCGACGCGGGCCATCAGATAGGCCTGAAAATAATCGAAGAGGTTCTTCAAAAAAATCAGCAGCAGGATGACGCCGCACAGGCGCAGCAGTGCCTCGCGGCGATCGCCGCCGAGCAGCCATTGAGAAGCTTTTTCTTTGAGAGAATCCAGTTGCCGGCCAAGCTGGTTGGGAACTTGCGATGAGCCGGAAGGCAAGGTCTGCTCGGGCGAGGCGAGCGCCGGCGATTCGCTCGAAACCTTAAATAACGTATCCAGGAAAGGCACGACGGCGATCAATGAAGCGCCGCTCAGCAGTGTAAACAGCAAGATGCAAAAGATGGAACCGGATAAGGCCGGCCAATACGGCTTCACATAACGGAGAATGCGCGGATAGACGTTCATTTACGCTCTTTGGTATTCTCCTTGATTTCCTCGAATTTGGCATCTTCCACATTCTGGCCGGAGAGATCGAGCGGGCGGTTCTTGGGCTTGCCCCGTACTTGGTTTGGCGGCGCCTGGCGCGGCGGCCCGAGCACGAGCGCTTTGATGATGCGATAAGCCAGATAAATGAGCAGCGCCCAAAAGAGAAAACGTGTTAACATGGGAGGTCACCTCATACAAAAGCTTAAAACAATTTTTAATAGACTTCGTCATGCTTACCAATATCGATTAGCACGATGATTTCTTCACCGGACTTCGGGTCTTTTTCTATTTAAGCTCTCTCATTCACCATCTCCGTCGCCCACTGAAGCGTGAAGCCTCGCGAGCAATGCATCAATCGTTTCAGTTTTCAATTCTCCGGCGTGAAACGCTCGAATTGTCTCACGAGCATTGGCAGCAATTTCATCACGGCGTTCTTCGATTTGCCGCTTCCACAAAATTTCTATGAGCATTTGTTTTTGCTCACGAGATAATTTCATGGCCGTATCGAGTGCTTGATCTAAAGTTGTCATATTAAATGTCCTCCTATAAATTTTTCGTCGGAGAATAATACTGCACCCCGGAAATGGGGCGGCGAAGTTGCGCCACGAGATCTTCAAAATCCTGCTCGTTGTGGACGAAATCGATCTCCGTAGCGTTGATCACCAGCAGCGGCGTGGCGGTGTAATTGAAAAAGAAACGGTTGTACGCCTCGTTGAGGTCGCGAATATATTCTTCCGCCATGGGTTTTTCGTAGCTGCGATTGCGCAAGCGGATGTTCGCCATCAAGCGCTCGGTGCTGGACTGCAAATAGATCACTAGATCGGGCGGTGGAATGTCGCGCTCCAACAACTTCGCCACCTTGTCGTAGAGTGAAAGCTCGCGCTCCTCCAAAGTCAGCGAGGCGAAAATGCGGTCTTTGGCAAAAATATAATCGGCGAGCAAAAGCTGCTGAAACAAGTCGCGCTGCGGAATCTCCTGCTGTTGGCGATAACGGCTCAACAAAAAGAACATCTGCGTCGAAAACGCGTAATGGCGCGGATCGCGATAAAAATCCGGCAGAAAAGGATTCTCTTCGTGCAGCTCGAGCAGCAAACGGCCGCCAAATTTTTCCGCCATGCGCGTGGCCAAACTCGTTTTGCCGGCGCCGATGACGCCTTCGATGGCAATATATTGCAGTCGCACCCTGATCCTCAGCTTTGGAATTGGTCATGAACAACATTAAGGCAAAACGATTTGGGGCAAAACTATTAAAAAGGCTTCAATATAAATTGGTTTAGTTTGAACACCTGGCTTAATTGGCATCGCTTCCACCCTGCTTTTTGAAATCAATGGTTTTGCCCTAAATAGTTTTGCCTTTCAATTTTTTGCACGCGATTATTATCCTCGCAATTTTCAAACAATTTTTCAACCGTCACGGAAAATCCCGGCACGATGAACTCCGGCGCAATCTCGGCCCACGGCTGCAACACGAAACGCCGGCGGTGCAGCTCCGGATGCGGCAAAACCAGCCGGCTCGTTTTAAAGATGCGGTCGCCAAAAGCCAGCAGATCCAGATCGATGTTGCGCGGCCCCCAGCGCTCGTTGCGCACGCGGCCAAGCACGCGTTCCACTTGCAGGAGGCGCGCAAGCAGATCCTCCGGCACGAGAGGCGTTCGCACTTCGATCACCTGATTCAAAAATGCTGGTTGATCGATTTTGCCGACCGGCTCGGTTTCATAAACGGCGGAAGCGGCCACGAGTTGCACCGTTGGCGCGCTGAACAATTTTTTCTGCGCCTGCCGCAGCCAGGCGACTCGATCACCCAAATTGGAACCGACGGCGATGAAGACGCGGTCGTTACTGGTTGCTTGTCGCTGGTTGCTGGTTGCTGGTTGCTGGTTGTTACGTTTCACTTTTCGCCCTACGCTCTACGCCCTTCGCCTTTTCTGCCTCACAATCTCCACCTCAATGCCGTCGCAAATTCCCGGCACCGGCGAGTTTGGCTTGCGCACGCAAACGCGCAATTCGTTGACGGGAAATCGGCGCAGCAACGCCGCCGCAATTTTTTCCGCCAAAGTCTCAACGAGCTTGAAGGTTTTGCCGGCGACGATCTTTTCGACCACCTGATAAACTTTATACAAGTCGATCGTATCCCTGATATTGTCCGATTTTGCCGCCATCTCGACATTGCCGATAAACTCAACATCAACTTCAAAACGCTGGCCGACCTGGCGCTCTTCATCCCAAACGCCGTGATAGCCGCGAAACACCATTTTATTTAACCGAATATAATCACGCGCCATAGATGGCTCAACTTTTCGCTCAATGACATTTTGTTCGGCTTGCTTAAATTCTTGCGTGCGACATGACTCACGGTCAATTTATCAAAAGCTGGCAGTAATGTCAAGAGAAATGTCCTGATAAAATTTGCTTGTCTCGTTTCAAAAAAATGTTAGCTTTCAAGCGTAACCTTTTGAAAATCTCTGAATCAATTCATTGAATCAAGGAGGGCGCATGCTCAACTATGTTTGGCTGGCCTTGATGGTCATCGCGATTCTCGTCGCTGCCGGCACCGACCTGCACACCAAGCTGACGGACAAGTATCGCGAAGATGTGGACATTCCCATTCAGCTCGTGGTGCCGGACCCCGCCGGCGCGCAACACGGCAAAACCCAAACGGCAACGTTGGCGATGGCGGTGGCCGAATTCAATCGTCTTTATAACCAGCAGATCACCGGCGATACGCTGCGCTTTGCCGTGCAATTGCAATTTCTCAGTGAGACGCACGCGCGCATGAAGCTTAGCACCGCTGGTGAAGGCGTGCCGGAATTTTGGAAAAGCATTGCCAAGGCGCAAGGCCATCCGGCCGAGATGCGCGCCGAGGTGACGCTGACATCCGGCGCGGCGGCTGCCGCATTTCGCATCGAAAAAACGCGCTTCGAGAAATTGGCCGCGGTCACCGACGCGGCGTTCAATTTCGCCAAAGTCGCGGTGATGGACATCGCGCTGCCGCTCATCGGCATCATGGCGCTGTGGCTGGGCGTCATGAAAATCGCCGAGCAAGCCGGCATCATCCGCCTGCTCGCGGCCGCGATCGCGCCGATCACGCGCCGGTTGTTTCCGGAGGTGCCGACCGATCATCCCGCCATGGGCGCGATGGTGTTGAATATCGCCGCCAATTGGCTGGGGCTTTCCAACGCTGCCACGCCTTTCGGCTTGAAAGCGATGGAAGAGCTACAAAATCTCAATCCTAAAAAAGACACCGCGACAAATGCGATGGTGATGTTTCTCGGCATCAACACCGCCAGCATCACGCTTATTCCGGCGACCATGATCGGCCTGCGCGTGGCGATGGGTTCGACGAATCCGGCGGAGATCATCGGCACGACGATTTTTGCAAGCACGTGTGCCACCACCACTGCGATAATTGCCGTGAAGGTTTTGGGCAAGCTGCGCGCGTTCCGCAAAGATGATCCGATCCGTACTGGCGAATCGTAACACGGTTGAGCTGCAACTCCAAAAATAATCGCTCACAGAAATGGAACTCACACGGAAAAAAGCTTTTAATTCAGTGAGAGTTCTATTTCCGTGAGCCTAATGCTTTTGCTCTTTATGCCTGGAGATAAAAAATGGCTGAATTTGTTCGCAATTTTTTCGAACTGATCTCGGTGTGGGCCATCCCGTTTTTGCTGTTGGCGATTCCGGTGATCGGCCTGAGCCGCAAGGTGAAAGTTTACGAAAGCTTCGTCGATGGCGCCAAAGAAGGCTTCAGCGTCGCGACGAGAATCATTCCTTTTTTAGTGGCAATTCTCGTGGCGATCGGCATGTTTCGCGCCTCCGGCGCCATGGACATTTTTGTGAAGATCATCTCGCCGATAACCAATCTCATCGGCATGCCCGCCGAAACCCTGCCGGTGGCGCTAATGCGGCCGCTCTCCGGCAGCGGCTCGATGGGCATCGTCACCGAGCTGATGAAAACGCACGGCCCGGATTCATTTATTGGGCGCCTGGCCTCGACAATGTACGGCAGCACCGAGACGACGTTTTACGTGCTCGCGGTTTATTTCGGCGCCGTCGCGATCTCGAAAACCCGCCACGCGCTGCCGGCAGGATTGATCGCGGATTTTGTCGGCCTGCTGGCGGCAGTGTTGATCTGCCGCCTGGTTTTCGCATGACTTTCATTACGCGGCAACTCGCCGCAACCAAATCTGTCAACCGCGAATTAACGCTAATCTACGCGAATAAAAAATTAGCGTGCATGCGCGTAAATTAGCGGTTCGGAAAAATCTTCGCGGTCGTTCATGTTTGTAACTTTCTCTCCGGCGGCGCGTAAATTATAATCGGCATTGAAAAAGTTTTGCAAATAGGTCATCAACTCAAAAAGGAGGCCGGCCCATGCAACGCGTCAAAATTGTCTTGGGTTTGATTCTGGCTATGATGTTTACCTGGATCGTCCGGGAGCCTGCCGCAGCGCCGCAGCGCGATGAGTGGCAAGAGAATGAAAAGCTGGATAATACGTTCAAGGTACGCACCGATCGCGATTTTCGCCTGCGCCTCGACGTTGACGCCGGCGAAGTGCGCATGTCGCGCGGCCAAAGTGAAAACGAGCTGCGCGTGCATTTGCTGTACAGCAAAAAAGAATTTCGCCACGCTTTTCGCTTCAACGAGCAGGACAATTTTCTCGAAATCCGTTTCGATAAAGAAGGCTGGTTCGACCACAAGGGTGGCCGGCTCACGGCGGAGCTCGAGATTGAATTGCCCCGCGATGCGACCTTGCGCGCCGATTGCAAGGTCACTGCCGGCGAAGTTGACATGCAGCTCGGCGGCTTGCGCCTGGCGGATTTTGCTCTGAGCGTGACCGCCGGCGAAGTCAATATCGATTTCGATCAGCCCAATCGCATCGACATGGAGTCGCTCACGCTGAACACCAAAATCGGCGAATCGAGATTTCGCCATCTTGGCAACGCCCGCTTCCGCGACGCCGACCTCAACGGCGGCATCGGCGAGATGACCATTGATTTCAGCGGCGCAATGCTGGCCGAAGCGGTGGCGCGCGTCGATCTCGACATCGGCGAAACCGTGATCATTTTGCCGCAAGACACCGGCACCAGGCTGGCCGTGTCGAAATTCCTGTTCCTGTCCCACATCGACCTGCCTTTCAACTTGCACAAAGAAGGACGGTATTATTACACGGAAAATTATCGTGACGCCGATCGCGGTTTTCAGCTCCGCATCAACTCCGGCATCGGCGAGCTGCGCGTCGAGCGCCCGTAACGTAGTCCAGACAGCTTGTCTGGACAAAATCAGAGGAGGGTGGATCATGCGAAGTTATGTTTTAATAGCTATATCGTTTTTCACCAGTTTCCTGATCGTTGCCACCCCTGACGCTCTCTTCCCGCGCCCTGTTCAGGAATTGACAAAAACCGAAGAAAGGACTTTTGATTTCAGCCCCGGCGGCAAGGTGCAAGTGACCGGCGACGCCGGTTTTATTCGCGTGGAATCTTGGGACAAAAACGAGGTCTTTTTGCGCTACACCAAACGCGTGTGGGAAAGCCGGCGCCGTGACGCGGAAAAGCGGCTGGAGGATTTGCAGGTGGAGATCAACGACCAGCCCGGACAACTGAGCATTCGCCAAATTCCGGGATTCGAGGAAGATGATTTCGATTTTTTCGATCTTTTCGATCCCGACCGTTGGAGCCACACCCGCCACAGCACGCGCATCGATTTCGAGCTGCGCGTGCCGCGGCAGTGCCATCTCGTTTTGGAAACCGACGAAGGCGACGTCATCGTGCGAGAGATCGACGGCGAGGTGAGAATCGACAGCGACGAAGGCAACCTCGAGATGGAAAATTTGTCCCACGGCGACGTTACGGCGGCAACCGACGAAGGCGACATCGAGTGCCGCAAATTGCAGCTCGACGACGGCCGCCTTTCGCTCGCCAGCGATGAAGGCACGCTGCGAGCAAGTGACATTGCCGCGCGCTCGGTGTGGGCCGAAACAGACGAGGGCGACATCGTGCTCTTGCGCATCGACGCCGGTGGCGGCAAGCTCAACAGTGACGAAGGCGACATCGAGCTGGAGGCGACGCGTTTCGACGAGGGCGCGTGGAACATTACGACGGACGAAGGGGATGTCGAGCTTTTCATTCCAGCCAATGCCGACGCCGAGGTGACGCTCAAGTCCAGCGACGGCAGCATTCGCTCGGATTTCAGCCTGAATCGCATTTCGAATGACGATAACGACGGTGAGCGCCGCACCGGACGTTTGGGCGAAGGCCGGGGCCGATTGGAAGTTTACACGGACGAAGGCGACATCAGCCTGCGCCGCCGCTGAACGTAACGCAGACGGCCCGTCTGCCAAAAATCTTTGGAGTTCTTTATGAGCCTCAAAAAATCTTTTTTGCCGTTTTTTCTTTTTATCTTTGTTTTCTTCCTCTCCGGCTGCTTCGAGTACGAAGAAACGCTTACCATTCGCAAAGACGGCTCGGGCGAAATGGCCGTGCACTTCTTTGGCCCGGAAGATTCCGACATGGATGTAAACGGCTTCAAGCTGAACAAAAAAGAGCGCGAGATGCGCGAGCAAATTGAGAAAAAATTTTCCGCTCCGGGCGTGCGCGTCAAAAGTTATGAGAGCAAAATCAAAGGCGAAACTCAGCACGTTTATTTCACCGTGGCCTTCGATCAAATTGCCAGCCTCGCCCGCGTGCGCTGGTTCGACGACCAGGAAATCGACGCCGGGCGAAGGGATGGGCGCAATTTTTGGGAACGCAAGCTGTCCGATGGCGATCACGGCTCCGACGACGAGAGCAGGTTTGGTGAATGGCTGAAAGAAAAGATTGCCGACGAGCTGGCAGACCACATCAAACTGCGCTTTGCCATCGAAACCGACGGCGAGATCATCGCCACCAACGCGCGCGACCGCATGCCGCGTCGCGTGGTCTGGCGCTTTAACGGCGCCGATTTTCTCAAGCCGGAAGGCCTGGAAATGAAACTTACGTGGAAGTAGCAGTGGCACTGGCAGTAGCAGGAACAGCAAATCTCTTCGTGCAACTGCCACTGCTGACTGCCACTCTTTACTCAAGGGAGGCGTTATGCACCGACGTTTGTTTGTCCTGACTTTTTTCTTGCTGCTTCTCGGCAGCCAATCATTGCGCGGCGGCGAGATTCGCGAGCGCTTTGAAAAAGTTTGTGCGCTAAAAAGCGGCGGCGAGTTCCGCTTGAAGAATACCAACGGCTCCGTTCACATCACCTCGTGGGATCGCAACGAAGTCAAGATCGAAGCCGAAAAAATCGTGCGCGCCCGCGGCCGCGAGGAAGCCGAGCAGATCATGAAAGAGATCGAGATCAATATTCGGGAAGGCAATGGATATGTCGACGTGGATACGCGCTTGCCCAAGCGGCACGATGGTGGCTTTTTTGACTGGCTCTTCAGCGGCGGCGACGTCAACGTCGAAGTCAAATATTGGATCACCGTGCCGGCGCAAGTGCAGCTCAATGCGCAATCCGTCAACGGCGAGGTGCGCGCGCAGGACATTTCCGGCCGGGCCGAGCTGGAAACGACCAATGGCCGCGTCGTCGTGCTGAATGCCGCCGGCAGCGTCAACGCCGAAACCACCAATGGCGCCATCGAAGTTTCACTCGTGCAAGTGGCGCCCGGCGAAACCATGCGCTTTGCCACCACCAATGGCCGTATCGAAGCCGAATTTCCGGATGATTTCGCGGCTGACATTACTGCGAGCACCACCAACGGCCACGTCGATTGCGATTTTCCAATGACGGTGCAAGGCAGATTGCGCCGCACGCATTTGGAAGGCCGCATCGGGCAAGCCGGCGCGTCGAACCTCGGTCGCGTAACATTGCGAACAACGAATGGGTCGATTGATATTATTAAAAAATAGTCCAATGTCCGAAGTCCGAGGTCGCAAATATTTTTAGTGCGCGAATTGTTTGTTGTTGAACTCATAACACACGGGAGGCGAATATGGCAATCGAGCGATTTGAAGATATTCAGGGATGGCAAGCGGCGCGGAAGCTCACGAATATGGTTTTTGAGGCTTCTGAAAAAGGCCAGTTTGCCAAAAACTTTCGGCTGCGGGATCAAATTCAAGGCGCCGGCATTTCCAGCATGGCCAACATCGCGGAAGGTTTTGACTGTGAGACTGATGCGGAATTTATTCGCTTTCTCAGCTACGCATTTCGCTCCGCTACTGAGGTACAGTCACATCTGTACGTCGCTATTGACCAGCACTTCACTACACAAGAAGAATTTGACCGGATTTATGCACAAGCAAAGGAAACCAAAAATTTGATTGGCGGGTTCATGCGCTATTTGCGCTCTTCCCCAAAAGGCAAAAGAAAACAAAAGCCATGACACCCCGACTTCAGACTTACTGACCTCGGACTTCGGACTCTTTAACTTCGGACTGAGAAACAAAACGGCGGAAACGATAAATTGTCTCCGCCGTTCCAGGAAAGGAGGGGTGGATGGAAAACTGTATAAACAATACTGCTTGTATGTTAAAAAAGGGAGCTGGCAAACATATCCGTAAGGTCACCAGCTTTTATCTTCCCTTGTATGGCTCTTTATCTTTACAAGTCTCATGCCATCAGCTTGACTGGCTTTGTAAACTTTCGCTAACCCCGTAAACCGTTAAAAATGGCTCTCGCCATGCTTGAAAACGCCGGGATTGCTTAAAAATTCAACGCGCGCCTGCATGCACAAGCAAAATTCTTTAAGCTCTCTTTGTACCACGCTGAAACAATCAATTACAAAACTGAAGAGTGAGACAATTTAGGCGGAAAGCAAAAACCGTTTGCAGTATTCGGATTTGCCGAATGACCCGGCTGATTCGGCAAATCCGAATACCAAAAAAATTTTCCGACGAGTCCGGGTTGGGAAAAGCCAAGGTTTGCCCTGCGACAGCAAGCAAAAACTTTCTTTGTCGAATTTGTGAATACACCCTGCTTACAATTGCGTGATCTCACCAAGCGCTACCATCATGTGACCGCACTCCGCAACGTCAGCTTTGCTGTCGAAGCCGGCGAGATTTTCGGCTATTTAGGCCCGAACGGCGCCGGCAAAACGACAACTTTGCGATTGATTCTCGGTCTCGCGCATCCATCTGCCGGTGAAGTCAATATGTTCGGCGAGCGTGTCGTCCCCCATTCGCGCTACAGCGTGGTTCGGCGACAACGCTTGGGGTTTCTTCCCGGCGAGTTGAGTTTATATGGCGATATGACCGGACAAGCGCTGCTGGATTATTTTGCGCGTTTCCGGCCACTGCATCCGCCGGCGTGGCGAGAGCGCCTGCTCGAAGCGTTGGCATTGGACGCCGGGACCTTGCGGCGCCGCGTCAAGCTGCTCTCACACGGCACCCGGCAAAAGCTCGGTTTGGTGATCGCCATGCAACATCAGCCCGACTTGCTGCTGCTCGACGAGCCGACGCTCGGCCTCGACCCGTTGATGCAACGCGCCTTTATCGAATTAATCAGAGAGCTGGCGGGGCGCGGCACGACGATCTTTTTCTCTTCGCACATTCTATCCGAGGTCGAAAATCTCTGCCAGCGTGTCGCCATCTTGCGTGCCGGCGAGCTGATTGCGCTTGAGTCGATTGCCAAGCTGCGCGAAAAGATGGTGCGGCGCATGACGATCCGCTTTGCCGGCGTTGCTCCGCAACTTGAAAATTTGCCGGGCATCGTCCGCGCCGAAACCCGCGACAACGAGCTGACGCTTTTCGTGCGCGGCGACATCAACCCGCTCGTGCGCCAGCTCGCCAACCATCAAATCGACCACCTCGTTTTTCCCGAGCCGGAACTGGAGGATATTTTTGCGCACTACTATAATCATCACGATCAATCTGCTGCGCCGGCTGTTTAAACGGCACTGGGTTTTTCTCACCGTAATCGGCCTGCTCCTCGCCGGCTTTCAAGTGTTGATTTGCACCATCGTCAGCAACATCAACATCGAAGGCGCGATGCGCGAGATCAGCCAATCGCTGCCGCCGTTCGTGCAAACGATGCTTTCTGAAGAATTCGCTTTGGGATTGAGCAGCCGCGGTCTCGTCGTCTTCGCCTGGAATCATCCGGTTGTGCTTGCGCTCTTGGCCGCGCCGATGATCCTGCTCGCCGGTCGTGCCATCGCCGGAGAGATCGAAACCGGCACGATGGAACTCCTGCTCAGCCAGCCGCTGGCCCGTTCCACTTATTTGGCGACCCAAATTATTTTTGCGATCGTTGTGCTGCTGGCGCTGGTCGGTATGATGCTGATCGGCGTTTATATCGGCCTTTCCCTCTTCAATCTGCACCAGGTGTTGCCCTGGCGAACCTTTCTGCCGGTGGCCGCCAATCTCGCCAGCCTCGAAATCGCTATTTATGGCGTCACGCTGCTTTTATCCGCAACCGCGCGTGACGGCGGGCGCGTCGTGACCATCGTGTTGTTGTTTGTGCTGATCTCGTATTTGGTGCAAGCCGTCGCGCGCCTGTGGCCCAAAATTCAATTCCTCTCGACCTACGCAATTTTTAACTACTACTCGCCGCAGCAAATTGTAATGAATAACTTGACGCCATGGCGCAATATGCTGATCTTGCTCGCGGTGGGCTTGGTGAGTGGCGGGTTGGGATGGTGGAAGTTTATGCGGAGGGATATTCCGTAACTGAGCATGCTCCAATGGAAACATTATCCTCAATGCGGATAGATGATACAAAAGTGGCCGATTTCCGCATCGTCCGCCATAAAAGCATCCGGTGAAATCTGGCTCTCCCCAGCTCTGAATTTCGGGATCCTGGGAATCGGCAGAATTTTTCTTGTAACTTTTTTAAAAATAATTTTGTACTTTTAGACAGCCTGGCTGAATTTCCAAAACGGAGAAAGCACAATGAAATTGCTTTACGCCGCATTCTTATTTCTGTTTTTGAACGTGTTGGCTTGTCGGCAACAACAGCCGCAGCCCAAATCGTTGACTGCCGCCGAGCTGCGAGAAAAAGCCAATCGTCTCGCTCAGGAATTCATCATCGTTGATACCCATATCGATACCCCCGATCGCTTGCGCGGGAAGATGGCGGATATTTCGCAAAGAACCGAGGACGGGGATTTTGATTACGTGCGCGCCAAAGCCGGCGGCCTGGATGCGCCCTTTATGTCCATTTACGTTCCGGCCGATTACGAAGCAAAAGGCGGGGCAAAGAAATTGGCTGATCAGTTAATCGACATGGTGGAAAAATTTGAGAAAGATTCGCCCGACAAATTTGCCGTGGCCAAATCCGTAGCCGACGTGCAGGCACAATTCGCCAAAGGCCTGATCTCGCTGCCGATGGGAATGGAGAACGGCTCGCCCATCGAAGGCAGGCTGGAAAATCTGCGGCATTTCTACGATCGTGGCATTCGCTACATTACGCTGGCGCATTCCAAGAGCAATCACATTTCCGACTCATCGTATGACCCCAACCGCCGGTGGAATGGGCTGAGTCCATTCGGCAAAGAAGTCGTGGCGGAGATGAATCGGCTCGGCATCATGATCGACGTCTCGCACGTCTCGGATTCGACGTTCTATCAGGTGATGCGATTGTCTCAAGCACCGGTGATCGCCTCGCATTCATCGTGCCGGTATTTCACACCGGGCTGGGAACGCAATATGGATGATGAGATGATCAAAGCGCTGGCGAAAAACGGCGGCGTCATAAACATCAACTTCGGCTCGTCTTTTTTAAACGACTCGGTTCGCCAAGCTGAAGATAAAATGTGGAAATATATCCAAGCCAACAGCATCAATTCCAACAGCGATGCCGGAAAAGCGGCATTGAAAAAATTCCGGATCGAAAACAAGATCGGTTACGCCGATATTAGCGACGCCATCGCGCACATCGACCACGTGGTAAAATTGGTTGGCGTCGATCACGTCGGCTTCGGCTCGGATTTCGACGGCGTCGGCGACTCGCTGCCGACCGGTTTAAAAAGCGTGGCGGATTATCCCAATCTCATCTACGAGCTGCTGAGAAAAGGCTACTCCGACGAAGATATTCAGAAGATATGTTCCGGAAATTTGCTGCGCGTGTGGGTGGAGGTGGAGAGGGTTGCGCAGAAGCTGCAAGCGAGCAATGACTGATTTTCAGTGGCAGCGGCAGGAGTAGTGGCAGTTAAAAAAGTGCTACTGCTCCTGCCACTGCTACTTCTTACTTAGACTCAAACTTAGGAACACACACATGCCCATTCCCCCCACCATGCGCGCTTTACAACTTCGTGCTTATGATGGAAAGCCCGAAAGTTTGGTGCTCGTTGAAAAGCCGGTGCCGCGTCCCGGCAAAGGGCAAGTGCTCGTAAAAATCGCGGCAACGCCGGTGAATCCATCCGACGCCGGTTTCATACGCGGGCTGTATGCCATGCAGAAAAAACTGCCGGTCACGCCGGGTTTTGAAGGTAGCGGTACGGTCGTGGCGGCCGGTGGCGGTTTCATGGCAAGCGCGCTCGTTGGCAAACGTGTTGCCTGCTCCGCTCCCTTTGATGGCGATGGGACGTGGGCCGAATACATGGTTACTTCTGCGAAAATGTGCATCCCGCTGCGAAAACACGTCAGCTTGGAGCAAGGCGCGATGCTCATCGTCAACCCGATGACGGCGTGGGCGCTGCTGGACATCGCGAAGCGCGGCGGCCATCGCGCGGTGGTGCAAAGCGCGGCGGCGAGCGCATTGGGACGCATGATTTTTCGGCTCGGCCAGCGCCTTGGCATCGCCGTCATCAACGTGGTGCGCCGCCAGGGGCAGGCCGATTTACTGCAAGCGCTCGGCGCGAAATACGTGCTCAACAGCAGCGAAGCGGATTTTGAGGAACATCTTCACCGGCTCAGCCACCAATTGCAAGTCTCGCTTGCGTTGGAAGCGGTTTCCGGAGAAATCAGCGGATACATTTTGCGCGCGCTGCCGAAAGGCGCCAAAATGATCGTCTACGGCGCCATCTCCGAGCAAGGCTGCCAAATCGATCCGCGCTCGTTGATTTTTGACGGCAAGCTTCTTGAAGGCTTCTGGCTTTCCGAATGGGCGCGACACAAGAGCATGCTCGGCCAAATTCGCGCGGCTATGCAAGTGCAGAAATTTCTGGCGAGCGATCTCAAAACCGAGGTGCGCGCGCGCCTGCCGCTCGAAGACGCGGTGAAGGGATTGCAGCAGTATGCCGCGCAAATGACGGAAGGCAAAATTCTTTTGGTGCCGGCCTGAAGTGAAGTCGGACTTGGGCATCACAACTTTTTACATCTTGGCAAATCTCGCCGCCCAAGTCCGACTTCGCCCAATTTTCTTTGATGATTTTTTATTCGCTTTATTCAATTCGCAAAATTTTGGCGCCGCGAATTTTTCTCGCCTTAAGCTCGAGCAAAGCGGCGTTGGCCTCTTCCAAACGAAATTCCTGCACTTCGGGTTTGAGGGGAATTTTAGCCGCCAGCTCCAAAAATTCACAAACGTCACGCCGGGTGACGTTGGCCACACTTTTGATTTCTTTTTCCAGCCAAAGATGCGCGGGATAATCCAATTGCGTGAGACTCGCCTTATCCGCCTCTTCCTTGCGAATCGCGTTGATCACCAAACGTCCGCCACGTTCCAAATTCTTCAAGGCTGCGAGGATCGGTTTCCACACCGGTGTGGTGTCAATGATGGCATCCAGTTTTTCAGGTGATTCTTCTTCCATGTCACCCGCCCAAACTGCACCTAGCTCTTGCGCAAACATTCTTTCTTTTTCGCTGCGGGCAAAGGCGAAAATTTTGGCGCGCGGATATTGATGCTTGGCCATCTTCAGCACCAAATGAGCCGACGCTCCGAATCCGGTCAGGCCAAAATTTTGCCCATCCTCGAGGCCGGCCAATCGCAACGACCGGTAACCAATCGCGCCGGCGCATAAAAGCGGCGCAGCTTCTGAATCGGAAAAAACCTCCGAAATACGATAAGCAAAATTGGCTGCAGCCGTCATATACTCGGCATAGCCGCCGTTAACATCCCGACCCGTGGCCTTGAACTGCTGGCATAAATTCTCATTGCCTTGCAAACAAAACTTGCATGCCCCGCAGGCCGAATGAATCCAAGCCACACCAACGCGATCGCCAATTTTAAACGCGCCTTTGCCGGCGACTTGCTCGACTCTTCCCACCACTTGATGGCCGAGAACAACCGGCAGGTGCGGCGGAGGCGTTCTGCCCTCGATCTCGTCCAATTCGGTGTGGCAGACGCCACAGGCTGAAATTTTGATGAGAATTTCATTTTCGGCTGGGGCGGGATCCGGCAAATCGGCGAGCGCCAACGGCGAGTGATTTTCTTCGAGAGAGCAGAGTTGATTTAAAACCATGGCTTTCATTTGAGATTTTCCTCTTGCAGCCAGATCGGCGGCTCCGCCTAATGAGTTTTGACGTTCAAGTTCGGTAATGCGCCATTTATCTCGTCATGTCATTCCGTAGGAATCTTTTTTCAAATGAGCACCAAGCTGGATCGAAACAGGATTCTTCCAGAATGACATTTTGGGGTGTGGTCGTGATATTACCGAGTTTGATTTTCAAAGTTCAATAGAGTCTGAATTATGCCAGCTTTTTAAATTTCTCTGCCGCCGCAGCCAGCGTCTCTTCTTTCTTGCAAAAACAAAAGCGCACTTGCGTGCGGCCATCCGCAGGATTCATGTAAAAGCTCGACCCCGGCACGGAGGCCACGCCGATCTCTTTCACCATCCAGCGCGCGAACTGATCGTCATTCGGCTGGTGGTGTCTTTTCATCAACTCGGCGATTTCAGTCATAATGTAATAAGCGCCTTTCGGCACGTAACAATGGAATCCGGCGTTCTCCAAAATTCCCACCAAACGATTGCGCTTTTCAAAATACATTTGTGCCAGATTCTGATAATAGCTTTCCGGCAGACGCAACGCCATCGCAGCCGCTTCTTGCAACGGCGCCGCCGCGCCGACGGTGAGAAAATCGTGAACTTTGCGAATGGCGTTGTTCTGTTGCTCCGGCGCAATCGCCCAGCCCGTGCGCCAGCCGGTCAAGCTGTAAGTTTTTGAAATGCCGTTGATCGTCACCGTGCGCTCGGCCATGCCTTCGAGACTGGCGATGCTGATATGCTCGGTGCCATCGAAGAGAATATGCTCGTAAATCTCGTCGGTGATCGCAAAGGCATCCCACTCTTGGCAAAGCCTCGCGATGAACCGTAATTCTTCTCGTGTAAAAACTTTGCCGGTGGGATTATTGGGCGTATTGATGATGATGGCGCGCGTGTGCGAGTTGAAAGCGGCGCGCAATTCTTTTTCATCGAAATGCCAATCCGGAGGACGCAGTTTTACAAAACGCGGCGTGGCGTGTGAGAGATGCGTATCCGGTCCGTAGTTCTCATAAAACGGCTCGAAGATCACCACTTCGTCGCCGGGGTTGATGAGCGCCATTAGGGTCGCAATCATCGCTTCGGTCGCGCCGCAGGTCACGGTGATATTTTTATCGGGATCGACGGGAAAACGATTGTAGCGCGCGACTTTTTCGGCGACAGCCCGGCGCAAATTCGGCGCGCCCCAGGTGACGGCGTATTGATTGATGTCGGCGCGAATGGCGGCCACCGCGGCTTCTTTCACTTCTTCGGGCGCAGGAAAATCCGGAAAGCCTTGCGAGAGATTGACGCCGCCGTGCAAATTGGTGAGCCGCGTCATTTCGCGAATGACGGACTCGGTGAACGATTCGGTGATCTTGGCTACGGGAGGTTTCATGCTTGATCCTGGATGCTTGATTCTGGATGCTGGCCGCTGGTTCTCTGATAGCAAATTACGAATTACGGATCATTCATCATCCGCATTCATTTCTTTTAAATTAACGGTCGCCGGTCGGCAAGTGTATGGCGTAAAATCCGGTATCTCGGTAAATGAAGCGTGCATCGGCGTCGCGCTGGCATCAAATTGTGTCATCGGCGGCAGGCCGAGAATCAGCTCCATCGTGCGCAACACGCTCGCGGTCGAATACATGCGGCGATCGACGCTGTGGCGCAAAACATACGGGCTGATGACGAACCCGACGATGCGATGCGCGTCGACGTGATCCGGGCCGTTTTGCGTATTATTTTCTACCACGAAAATGGCGCACTCTTTCCAATAACGGCTGTGCGAAATGCGCTCGATCATCATGCCGAGCGCCAGATCGTTGTCGGCCACCATCGCGCGTGGGGTTGGCATATTTTTTTGCGTGCCCGCAGTGTGATCGTTGGGCAACCGAATCACTTGAAAACGCGGCAAATTACCGTTGCGTTCATACTCATCAAATTCTTGGCGCCAAATTCGAACCCGCGTCGTATCGGCAATCTCGAGATCGTACGGCGGAAAGTTTGGCGCAAAGTTGGCTTTAAGCGATTCCACTTTCGCCGTCACCGTGTCCTTGCGGCCCGCAACCGCATACTCGACAAATTCGCCGTAGCTGCGATAGCTGATTTTGGCGCGTTGGCACAAATCCCAAATGTATCCGGACTTTGGCGAAGCGATGCGGCGCTGCCTTTCGGCGGAGTGACCGTCGCCGTTCTTTCCATACACCTCCGGCCAGGTTTTTTCGACATAGTCCGTGGCATACGCCGCCAGCGACCATTCGTGGCCGTCAGCGCTCACTTCTGCGTTGGCGTAAAGATTATCCAACAACACAAACTCGCGCGCCAGCGCGTGATGGTTTGGCGTCACCTCCTCCGGAAACAGCGCCAGCTTGTAATCGCCGTTGCCTTCCGGAATATCGCCGAGAATCTCATCATAGGTGCGATTCTCTTTGATAATGTAAAAAACATATTTGATCGGCGACGGGTCTCCAACTTTGCGTGGAATCGGATGATGGGGTGGAATGTATTCTTCCACGCCTTGCCGCCAGCGCTTTTTGAGAGGCGAGTTGCTATAGACTTTTTCGGTGTAACTCGCGAGCTGTTGTGCCGCCGGCATCGGTACGAAGGACAGCGAACCGGGGAACATTGTAGCGCCGTAATCAATATCTTGATTCAAACCTCTGAGATTGGCTTTCGACCCGCTGTGGCCTTTGCCATTTATTACCAGTAAAGTCGGCGTTGAACGCAACGCGTGCAGCGCGGTCGGATGCCAACCGGTTGGAATGAAGCCGAGGCTACGGCTGCGTCCAGGTGTGGCAATATCGAATACTGCAACATAATTATTATTTGCGTTGGCAACGAAGAGTTGTCTGCCATCCGATGAAATCGCCAAGCCATTGGGGGTGCTGCCGGGCGGCGCGTCCGGCGCCAACGCCGTTTGAATGGTTTCTGTGACTTGACGTGTGGCGATATCGATGACGGAGACGCTATTGAGATTGGCGTTGGCCACAAACAGGCGTTGCGCCTCCGGCGAGAACGCCATATCATTGGGATGATCGCCGGCGTCGATTTGCGCCACGATCTTTTCTTGCTCGCGATCGATCACCGCGACCTGCGCGCCGCCCCATAACGAGACAAAAACTTCTGGACGGATAGGATGCGCACGGCAGGTGTACGGCTCCGCCGGCAGCTTGATGCGATAACGCAAAGAGTCGAGCGTCAAGTCATAAGCATACAGCGTGCTATCATCTCTGCCAACTGCAAAAAGAATCTGCCCATCTGCGGCGACCTCGATGCCAGCGACGCTGATACGCTGTTGCGGAAAAGGCTCGCCGAACACGATGGTATCGCGCGGCGCCGCTTTTCCCTCGGCAAAATTGAAAAGAAAAACGGCGTTGTAGCGGCCGCCGGATATCGCAAGCTGCTTGCCGCGGTCAAAAAATCGCACGCCGAGCCAAGCATGGCCAACAGCAAGTGTGTCAGTAATTTTTCGTGTTTTTAAATCAATGATAAAGACATTCTGCGCTACACCGCTGTTGGTGACCGCGGCATAGCGCTCGTCCGGCGTAACGTCGAGACCGAGCGGGAGATCGCCGAGCGCGAGATGCTCGCCGGCCGGCTCGAGCATCCAGCCGTTGGGCAACAAAATGCGGCCATCCTTGAGGCGGCCGGGAACCTGGTCTCGCGGCGCGAATGTTAGCTTGGCGGTTTGCGGCTGGCATGAAAGAAAAACGAGGCTAAAGAGTATCGCCGTCCATTGCGTAAGATGTTTCGTCATTTTTCACCTCCGAAAATTTAGACCCCAAAAAAGTCTTTGCCAATAATGATTTTTAATTATAAATGTTAGGGCGTCACGCCGGAAAATTAGCCACACAAAATCGCTTTTCTGAACTATTTGCATTCGTAAAATCCTGAGCAATTATTGCAGACGTTCTGAAATGAAGCTCAAAATATCATGAAGATTCCTTTCGACCGATACAACAGGCTTTTTTCGGCCAGCCGGATGTTTATGATGAGGAAAAGTTTTCAAATGGGGATGAGGAGGAGCGCTGTCCCAACCAATGATCAACTCATTCGTAGTGGCAAGCCAATAGTAACTGTAATACACCAATTCGTCGTTGCGATATTTTTCTAAAATTCTTAGATTGGAACCGTCTCTCAAAACGACTTTGCACTTGAACAATTCGAGGCCTTTGCTGAATTCATGTTGAAGGGATTCAATTGATGCCACCAAGTCTCGAAATTTTGCTAGTGTGCCATGCTTCATTTATTACACCCCGGTAAGCCGCTCATAGTCTGCTACGTCTTGAGTCAGCACTTTTGCTTTCTCCACCAAGTATGACCATTCCCCGTAATCTTCGTGAATTTCGTAGTCGCCTTTGGATGGCATACGTTTTTCAAAAGCGTCAAAACGACACTTATATTTGCGCTCAAATTTACGTATTCTGGCGTTTGTGAGTTTTAATTCTTGGCGCTCTTCCGTGATGAGCCGCTTCACAGATTCGCGGAGAGCCTGCAAAAACACCTTTTCTCCAACTTTGGGATAAATTTTGGCAACCGCTTCTGGCAGCTTAAGCTGAATTGTCGTCATAAACAATGGTCACGTATAAGTAATATTTGTTGGTGAGACAACATGAATAAGACATTTTATATTATAAATATTTTAGCGCAAAAGCAACAGGAATTTCCATAAATGCAAAGCCCCGATGTTTGCATCGGGGCTTTGGGGGGTTGGCGACTACGCTGCAGGGCCTCTCCTGTTGATCAGGTGGAATGTGCGGCCAAGGGGAACCACGCACTCAGCAAGCCGCGAAGCGTAGACGGCGTTTGGGTTGGAGGATGCTTTCTGAATTTCTGATCAAAGTTGGCCGCGTGGCCGTCTCGACCAGGGACGAGAAGCAGGATTTTTCGTTGTCGTCACCGGCCAGGATGAATTCGCGCTTGCTACACGGCGAGGTTTTCTTTCTCGCGCTCGCCTTTGCCGAAAGGGCCGCGGGTTTCCCTCGTCGCATAGTTGAAATTGCGGCTCGGCTCAACCTTCTCGATTTCAACCGGCTCTTCCTCTGCTTGCTTGCGGCGATACCAGATGAATCCAGCCACACCGGCGATGATGATGATACTGATCGCCAGCCAGAACCACGGAAAGCCGGAATCTTCAGTGGTTATTTCCTGCGGCGTGATCGTCTCCGTCGTCGTAGCCACCGGCAGCGTGCCGTTCGTTTCTTCGGCCGGCGTTTCGATTGGCGCCGCCGGCTCAGCAGCATTGCTCGGCACTTCAGAGGAAGTGATTGCGCGCGTATCTTCAGAAACGGTGCGCACGGCGAATTTCTCCTGCTCGCCAACCAGAGCGTTGACGCGCGTGACGGTGCGGGAGCGGCGCAGCTCATCGATCACCGTTGCGGAGGGCAACAGGATTTCCTCGCCGACTTCGAGATGGCCGGGCTTGGGGGCGCGATTGACCAGCGCCAGCTCGCGCCAATGTTGGGGATTGCCGTAATATTGCTTGGCCAATCGGCTCAATGATTCGCCCTTTTGCACTTTGTGAACGCGCGGCTCATTCAAAAGCTGGAACCGGCTCCACAGCAATTCGCCTTGCGAAAGCAGGACGAAAATCCCACCGGCAAAGAACAGCGTGAGAAAAAATTTTTTCATGATTTCACCTCAGTAAAAATAATATAGTGGATTATTTTGCCTCTCTCCGAGCCGCCAGGATACGATGTGCGACTTGATAAAGCACCACCGCCAGGCTGGAGAAAAAAATCCCCATGACAAAAACTTTATTGTAGAGCATTGGAGAATTTTGGCTCACCCACGTGCCGATTGTAGCGCCGGCGATGCCGACCGGATAGTTCGCGAGTCGCATCCAGCCTTGGAGAGCGTTCTGCTTGCGATCAAAGCCGCTGATCAGGTGGGCCATCACCCAACCTAATAATGCTGTCAAGAAAAATGGTAGCGCTCTCATGAGCTTTCTCCTTTAAACACAGACTTTATGGACGGACGCTGACTTAATGGACGAATATAAATTAACACTGATTTAGAAATGTATAACTCAAAGAATAGTCAATGGCCACATCGTCACCGCTTCGGAATCCATTGCGCCAAAGAATAAGGCAAAGGCTTTGCCAAATCAGCAGGAGGCTAGCTCCGGGCCGGCAAAGACAAAGATTAAACGGCGGGGAAACAGCAGTTTAATGGGCAAGAAAATTTTGCCAACGCGGATAGCAAAACGAGGTGAACCGGAAGCGAACAGCGAGCGATGAGGTAAATTTTACTTGATTGCAGCAGAAAGACGAGAAAGTTTTTCGGAGAGGGGAAGAGAGCGTTGATGGCTAAAATAATCGGCAGAGAATGACAAGCGGCAAGGTGAAGTAAAAAAAGCTTTACGTGAGCAAAAAACAAAAGGCAAATTGCAAGCAACTTTTCATGCCTTGCTTTTTGCCTTTCAACCAATCCCACCGCGTTTTGAAAAGCAAAAGGCAAACAGCAACTGCTGAAACGCGACACTCATCACGGAGGCGCCTTTCTTGCTTTTTTCTTTTTGCTGTTTGCTTTTTGCTTCTCCCAAAATCCCACCGCAAACATCAGGTCTTGCTGAAAAGCAAAAGGCAAAAAGCAAACGGCAAACCGCAACAGATTTTTGCGCTCGTCACGCCACCGCAGATTCCCGCTGCGCTTTTCTTGCTTTTTTCTTTTTGCTCTTTGCTTTTTGCTTCTCCCAAAATCCCACCGCAAACATCAGGTCTTGCTGAAAAGCAAAAGGCAAAAAGCAAACGGCAAACCGCAACAGATTTTTGCGCTCGTCACGCCACCGCAGATTCCCGCTGC
>Ga0247727_10000467_pt1 | contig 97938 bp, 68 predicted proteins | sample WisWelCaveWW1625_FD_202498 | JGI IMG/M metagenome (GOLD analysis project Ga0247727, IMG submission 202498) | Biofilm microbial communities from Wishing Well Cave, Virginia, United States - WW16-25 | ecosystem: Environmental > Aquatic > Deep subsurface > Groundwater > Cave microbial mat | place...
GACGTCACGACGCAGCGCATGATGAAGGCCACCACCGACCTGGGCTGGCCGCACGTGCGCCTGCTGCCCGAGATCAACCAGCACCTGAAGCAGCACGGCGGCGGGTCCTGGTCTCCCGAGCATCCCGCGGCCTACCTCGCGTCGGCGCTGTCCGTCGCGCCCGACGACGGTCATCCCTCGGCGCTGCAGCACCTCATGGCGGCCAGCAAGCTGCTCGGCGAGCTCGAGCGCCTCGGCATCATCGAGAGGCTGCTGGAATGACCTCCGCGAGGCCTTCACGCAGGACGAAGAGCAGCGCGTTGGGAAGCGCCTCGGGCGCCGTCATCTCCGCCAGCGCGCGCGCCAGCGGCGTGTCCTTCTCGCGCGCGGGCAGCAGCACGGCCAGGCGGCCCGTGAAGCCCGGCGGGGCGTAGCTGGCCGCGAGCTGGCGCGCCTGCTCGGGCGTGACGAGCGGGCCGACCAGCGTCGCGTGGGCGTAGACGTCCTCGAGCGCGGGCAGGAAGCTCGTGCCCACCACGTCGCCCGGTCCGAACCAGGCATCGAGCTGCAGGCCGATGTCGCGGTGCAGGGTCGTGGCGTGCTCGCGCGTCAACGCGCGGGTTTCGTGCAGGCCGAGCCAGGCCGTGGCCACGCAGGCGCCGGCCAGCAGCAGCGCGGCCGCGCCGGCCAGTCGGCGCGGCCCGGCGCGCGACGCCGCCTGGCGCGCGCGCAACGCGACCGCCAGCGGCAGCACGGCCGCCAGCGCGAGGCCGGGCGTCGCGAACAGCGACCAGAAGTCGTGCAGCCGCGCGTGGGCGCGGAAGGCGAGCACGTGCAGCAGCCCCGGCAGCAGCAGCGCGCCAGCCGCCAGCAGCGCCGGGCCCATCCGCGACGCGCGCGGCGCCAGCAGCCCGGCCAGCGATCCGGCTGCCGCCAGCAGCAGCAGCGGCAACCCGAACAGGGCGACGGCGTCCCGCGCCTCGAGCGCGGTCAGCTCGGCCCAGCCCGGCTGGTGCTCCTGGCTGAAGCGGAACAGCCCGCTCCAGGTCTCCAGCGCCTCGCCGAGGCTGCCGCGAATCAGCGCCGTGTGCGCGAACAGCAGCGCCGCCGGCAGTGGCGCCAGCAGCGCGAGGCGTGCGAGCGTGCGCAGCGCGGCCCGGCCGTTGCCGGTCACGGGCGCCAGTGCCAGCAGCAGCGGCGCGAGCCAGACGGCGCTCCAGTCCAGCAGCAGCGCGTAGCAGAAGGCCGCGCCCAGCACACGGCCGCCGCGCCGCGTCGAGTTGTCCACCTGCGCGAAGAACGCGGCGGTCACCAGCAGGAAGGCCGCCAGCAGCGCGCCGTCGGGCACCGCCATCGGGCCGTAGTAGGCGGTCATCGGAGCGCAGGCCAGCAGCAGCGCGCTGGCGCCGCCGGCCGGCGCGCCCAGCAGGCGGCGGCCGATCCACCACATGGCCGGGATGGCGGGCAACCACAGCAGCAGCGCGACGATCCGCACCGTCGCCTCGCTCAGCCCGAGCAGCGCGGCCGGCCCGAGCTGCAGCAGCGTGTAGGTGGCCGGGTGGTTGAGATAGAAGGTCGGCCGCGGCTCGCCGCGCAGCTCGAGGCCCGTGACCGAGCCGCCACGCGTGACATCGAGGCCGAGCTGCAGGTGGTGCTGCAGGAAGCGGTACGTGTACGCGCCGCCGTTGGTGCCCTTGAAGCCGTTCTCCCAGGGCGCGTCCGCGTCCTGCGCGCCCGCGACGATGGCCGCCACGAGCGCCAGCGCCAGCAGCGCGAGGTCGAGGCGGCGGGAAAGGGCGGCGGACACGCGGGGCGGATTGTGCCGGAGAGACCCGGCGCGTGCGACGGGGCCGCCCGCCGCGGCGATCCGGGGCCAGCGGCCGGAGGGGCTTCAGCCGCCGGCGCGACGCTGCGCGATGGCGGCCAGCAGCTCGGGCAGGTCGGCGAAGTCCGGGCCGCGCAGCAGGCTGGCCACGCGCAGGTGCAGCTCGGCCTCGTCGATTCGCCCGGAGTCCAGCAGCAGGGTGCCGAGGGCGTAGCGCGCGTCGGCGAGGACCGGGTCCAGCTCGATCGCGCGGCGCAGCAGGTCTTCGGCCGCCGCGAGCGCGCCCTGCCGCAGCTGCGTGCGGCCCAGCAGGTACTGGCCCGTGGCCGACTGCGGCGCCAGCGCGGCGGCGCGCGCGAAGGTCGACTCGGCCTCCTCGCGCCGGCCCAGTTGCTCCAGCGCCTGACCGGCCAGCAGCAGCGCGGCGGTGCAGGCGGGGTCCAGCACGAGCACGGCCTGCGCGGCATCGAGCGCCTCCGCCAGCGCGCGAGCGCGCAGCGCGGCCGAGGCGCGCTCGAGGCGCCGGTCGGCCGGCAGGACCAGCGCGTCGATCTGCGCCGCGAGCACCCACAGCGCGCGCGCCAGCGGCAGGTCGCGGCGGACGTCGGCCGCGTGCTGCACCGGCGCGGACTCGCCGCCCAGCAGCAGCAGCAGCGGGTCGCGCGGGCGCAGGAAGGCGGCGCAGGCCTCGGCCCGCGGCAGCGCCGGCTGCGCGGGAGAGTCCGCCCCATCGGCCGGCGCGCCGGCGGGCAGCAGCCCGGCGGACTGCAGGCGCAGGCGCGACTCGAGCAGCGCCGGCCGGCGCGATCCGCCCAACGGGTCGTGCAGACGCAGCGCCTCGGGCAGCGCGGGATCGGCGGCCGCGAGCAGCGCGTCCGCGTCCGGCCGCGACAGGACCGCGAGCAGCGGAGCGAGCGCCGGCGGCGGCTCGGCCGACTGCAACGCAGCGCGTGCGATGCCGAGGCCGTCGCGCGTCGCGGCCATCCAGGCCCGGCCAAAGGCGGCGCGCGGGTCGCCGCCCAGCCATGCGTCTTCGCGCAGCAGCGCCTCGAAGGCGCTCCAGGCGATGAGCCGGTGCCCGTCCGGGTCGGGGTGGACCGTGTCCGGGAACGGCTCGCGCGGCGCGAGCGCGGCGAATCGCGGGCGCGCGTCGGCGACCGGCACGCCCTCCTCGGCGGCGATGCGCTCGACGATCGCGTCCACCTCGGCCTGCATCGGCGCGTGGCGCACGACCGTGGCCGTGCGTGCCGAGATCAGGATGACCAGCGGCACGCCGGCCCGCCGCGCGACGCCCGCCGCCGCGCGCAGGTTGGCCTCCAGCTCCGCGGGCGCGACGCGCAGGCGCGACGGGCCCGAAGGCGGCTGCGTGGCGAGACCCGCGGCCCGCACCAGCGCCAGGCCGTCCCACAGCGACCGGAGGCCGCGCGCCCAGGCCACCTGCTCGGCGTCGGTGCGGCCCAGCGTGGCGCAACTGTCGTTGTGGCCGGTGACGCTCCACAGCACCGCGTCCGGCCGCAGCCGCGGCAGCTCGCGCTCCAGTTGCACGAGGTTCTGGCACGAGCTGTAGCTGGGCAGGCCGGCGTTGACGACCTCGACCGCGCGCCGGCCCTCCAGCAGCGTGCCCAGCAGGCGTTGCAGGACGTCGGTCCAGCGCTGCGCCTCCCGGACGCCGAGGCCGAAGGTGGTGCTGTCGCCCAGCGCGAGGAGCCGCAGGGCGCCGGGGGCGCGCGCCTCGGCCACCGCGGGACCGCGCCAGCCGCGGGAGTTGGTGCGGTAGGCGCCGAGGATCTCGGCGTTCGGGGCGAGGCGCAGGCCGAGCTCGTCGTCGGGCAGGGCGAAGCGGGCGCCGGCAACGACTTCGAGCGGGAAGGGGGAGGGCGAGTCCGGCTCGCCGATGCCCAGCGCGCGCAGGACGATCTCGGCCAGGAGCAGCGCGGCGAGCAATGCGCCGAAGGCGAGCAACATGCGTCGCGGGCGAGGCACGCGGGGAGCGTAGCACGCGTCGTGACGGCCGATGGCGTGGCGGCAGGAGCGCGACGACCGGACGACCACCTGGTGCGAGGAGGGGGAGTCGAACCCCCACGGGTTGCCCCACAGGATCCTAAGTCCTGCGCGTCTGCCAGTTCCGCCATCCTCGCGTCGTGCCCGGGCTGCGCCCGGACGCGGCGCGGCATTGTAGGCGCGGCCCTGGTCCAGCGCGCCGGGGCCGTGCGCCGGGCGCCTCGCTCAGGGCGTGACGCCCACCAGCCCGTTGCTCGCCGAGAGCCCGAACGTCGCCGCCGGGTCGTTGATCCACACCTGGAAGACCAGCGGCGTCCCCGACGGCACCGACGCATCCAGCACGAACGGCAACCCCAGTTCGCCGTTCAGGTCCGTGCCCAGCGCCACCAGCAGCAAGGGCGCCGGCACGAGCACGCCGCCCTTGAACGCCACGTTGAGCTGGCTGACGCCAAAGACCAGCGTGGCCGGCGCCGAGGCGCGCGCGCGCCCGAGGTACAGCGCGTTCTTGGCCGATGGCGCCAGCGTGCCCGAGGCGCGCAGCTCCGGCAGGCCGTTGACGCCCGCCTTGGCGCCGGCGAGGACGGTCCATGCCCCATCCCCGTCCTCGCTGCAGGCGCGCAGGGCCCAGTTGCCGTTGAAGTAGAACGGGCACAGCGGGAAGCCGAGCCCCGTCGCGACCTTGGCGTCCTGCCAGTCCTCGCCCAGGCTGGTGAGGCGGATCAGGTTCTTGTGCAGTGGCGTCGTGCACGAGAAGGTCGACGTGGCGTCGGTGGTGAAGTCGGCCTGCCAGCCGGTCGAGCACGACCCGGGCGAGGCGTTGAAGACCATCTCCGCCACGACCACGAAGTCGTCGGTGGCGTGGCCGACCGTCACGCCCAGGGCCGAGAGGTCGATCGCGTTCCAGCCGTGGCTGTTGACCTGCGCCACCCCGTTCGTGACGGCCAGGTCGAAGACCCTGGCGCCCAGCGTGGGCACGTTGCCGGTCCAGGTCACGCCGTCGTGGACCTGCAGGTTGACCACGGCCATGAGACCGCTGACCTGGCCGAAGGCTCCGAAGAACAGCTGCACGGTCTGCAGTTGCTGCAGCGGGCCGGCCGGCAGCGTGTAGACCGCGCCCAGCGCGTCGCCCTCGCAGACGCTGGCGATGATCGCCGGCGTGCCGGTCAGGTTGTCGTTCTTCCAGGTGGTCTCGCCCGCGCCGCAGGACTGGGACGTGGCGCGCGGGCTGGCGAGGGCTAGGGACAGGCCCGCGACCGTCGCGAGCAGGATGGGCGTGCTCATGTTGCCTCCAGATTCGAGTCGCCCGCCAAACCCGAGCCGCGGGCAGCCTACTCGCAGAATGGCGCGGCGGGGGCGACCGTCTCGCGGCGCGGAGGAACCGGCCGATTGGACAGGGTTCGGCGCCGCCGCGGCCCGCGCGGTCCCTGCGCGTCAGGGCTGCAGAGCGCGCGCGGCCCGCAGCCCGGCGTGGTTGGCGCGCTGCTCGGGCGGCGCGCCGTACACGTTGTCGGCGGTGCAGTTGATGGCCGCCTCCGAGAAGCAGCCGCCCTTGAGCAGCCGCAGGCGCGGGTCGCCGTCGTCGCGCAGGCCGTCTCCGGGGCGCCAGCCGTGCTGGCCGGGTCCGCACGGATCCAGGACCCACTCGAAGAGGTTGCCGAGCATGTCGTGCAGGCCGAACGGGTTGGCCCGGTAGCTTCCGACGGGAGCGTGCGTCACCCAGCCGTCGTCCACCCAGTCGGCCGACGGCCAGCCACGCGGGCCGGCCCACGCCTGGCAGCTCCGGTCGGCGAGGTTGGCGGCACCCGCCAGCGATTCGGCCGCGTCGCCCGTCCACCACGGCCAGTCGGTCCCGGCGCGGGCGGCGTACTCCCACTGCATCTCCGACGGCAGCGTCAGCGCCATGTGCCGCAGCACGGTCAGCGCCTCGTGCCAGCTCACCTGCTCGACCGGGTGCAGCTCGGTCACGGCCGGCTGCCCGAACCAGACCGCGCCCGCGACGTAGGTGGAGGGGTTGGTTCCCGTCGCGCGCCGCCACTGGCCCTGGGTCAGTTCGTGCTTGGCGAGGAAGTAGGGCGACAAGTCGACCAGCCGCTCGCGCGGCAGGCCGGCCTGCGTCCGGCCGCGCACGCGCCGGAAGGCGCCGCCCGGCAGGAGCACCAGCACCAGGCCGCTGTCGGCCGTGATCGTCAGCCGGCCGTCGGGACCGCGCTCCGGCGGCGCGCCGCTGGCCAGGTGCGCGAACTCGAACAGACCGGAGTCCGGGTCGGCGCCCAGCGGGATCAGGCCGCGCTGCGGGGTGATCCGCAGCGCTCCGTAGCCCGGGTGCGCCGCGATGTCCGCGGCCGTCCGCTCCCAGGCCGCCGCCGGTTCGTGCAGCGTGAGACGGTCGATGTCGCCTGCGAAGGCCTGGCGCGCGCGCACGTCGGCCATCAGCGCGGGCAGCGTGTCGAGGTCTTCCAGCAACCCCTTCAGCGTGGCCATGCGCCAGGCGGCGAAGTCGTCCTGGCCCGCCGCGGCGGCCGCGTCGTCCGCCGCGGCGCCGGCCGCTCCGCGCGCCAGGACCTGCTGGTGTTGCGCGCGCCGCTCCCACAGGGCGTCCGCGCGCTGGAGCCAGCCCAGCATGGCGGGCATGCGTTCGGGCTCGGCTGGCCACAGCCCTTCGGCCTCGGCGCGCAGGTCGGCCAGGCGCTTGACGTCGGCCAGGCGCGTGACGTCGTCCAGCGCGGACTCGGTCCTGCGGCGCGCGGCGCCCTGCTCGACGGCGAAGGTCACGGACAGCGCGGTCACCAGCGCGCCCGCAGCCAGCGCCACCGCCACGGGCGGGTTGCGCTGGGCCCAGCGTCGCGCGCGCAGCAGCGCCCCGGCCGGGCGGGCGGCGATGGGCTGGCGACGCAGCAGGCGCTGGAGGTCCTCGGCCAGGTCCACGGCCCGCGCATAGCGGCGCCCGGGCTCGACCTCCATGGCCTTGGCGCAGACGGTCTGCAGCTCCCAGGTCACGCGCGGATTGAGTCGCCGCGGCTCCTGGGCGCAGCCCTGCAGGATCGCGTGGCGCAGGGCCTCGGGCGTCGGATCGGAGAAGGGCAGCTGCAGCGTCAGGAGTTCGTAGAGCGTGACGCCCAGGGCGTAGACGTCGCTGGCCGGCGTGGCCGCCGAGGCGCCGGAGAGCAGCTCGGGCGCGAGGTAGGGCAGCGAGCCGATCTCGCTGCCGCTGGCCGTCAGGCGCGAGGCGTCGTCTGCGCGGGCCAGGCCGAAGTCGCCCAGCAGCACGCGGCCGTCGCGCGCGAGCAGCACGTTGCCGGGCTTGATGTCGCGGTGCAGCACGCCGCGCTCGTGCGCATGCTGCAGCGCCAGCGCCACGCAAGCCACGGCGCGGGCGCAGGCCTCGTCCCAGCGGCTGGCGGCCGGCACGGGCTCGCCCGAGGCGCGGTCCAGCGCGACGGCGCCGGGGGGTGCCAGGTCGGCCGCCCGCAGGCTGGCCGGGTCACGCCCCTGCCGCGCCGCGAGCACGTCCGCCAGCGAGGCGCCGTCGACCGGCTCCATCGCGATCCAGGGCACGCCGTCGTCCTCGCCCCAGGCCCACACCGGCACGATGCCGGGATGCGCCAGGCGCGCCAGCGCCTCGGCCTCGCGGCGGAAGCGCTCGCGGCCACGCTCGAAGAACACCAGCTCGGGGCGCACGAGCTTGAGCGCCACCGTGCGACCGAAGGGCTCCTGCTCGGCGAGGTAGACCACGCCCATCGCGCCACCTCCGAGGCGTGAACGCAGCCGGAACGGGCCCAGCCGCTCGGGCACGCGGGCCTCGCCGGCGGCCGTCGCGGCCTGCGCCAGGCCCAGGCGCTCGATCGCGGCCAGCGCCGAGCGCAGCGCCCCGGCGCGCTCCGGCTGCTCGCGGCAGACGTCGTCCACGGCCCGCGGGCCCTCGCGCTCCAGGCGGTCGAGGCAGGCGACGAGCAGCTCCTCGACCTCGGCGTTGGCGCTGCGGGTGTCGCGCATGGCAAGAACCCCGGCGACGCGCGGCCCGCTGCTGCGGCGGCCAGCACGGCGGGCCCAGCCTAGCAGGCGGGCGTCGAGCGCGCCGGGGGCGCGCGTCGCAGGGCCGCCGGCGTAGGATGGGGGCCTCCGTACCCTTGGAGGCCCTGCGCCATGGACGAACGTGCGCCGCCGACCGCCGTCCAGGATCTGGTGCGGCGCTCGTCGGTGGGCGACCGCGAGGCCCTGCAGGCGCTGCTGCAGCGGCACCTGCCGGCGCTGCGCACCTGGGTGCGGCTGCGCGCCGGCCCGCTGGTGCGCGCGCACGAGTCGAACTCCGACATCGTGCAGTCGGTCTGCCGCGAGCTGCTGGAGGGCCTCTCCGGCTTCGAGTGGCGCGGCGAGGCGGCCTTCCGCGCCTGGCTCTTCACCGCGGGGATGCGCAAGCTGGTCGAGCGGCAACGCCACTGGCAGGCGGCACGCCGCGACGCGGCGCGCGACGTCGCCGTGGGCGAGGGCGCGGACCTGGCCGAGCTCTATGGCACGGTGCTGACGCCCAGCCGCGTGGCCATGGCGCGCGAGGACGTGGCGCGGCTGGAGTCGGCCTTCGACGCCCTGACCGAGGAGCAGCGCGAGGTCCTGCTGCTGGCGCGGGTGGCCGGCCTGTCGCGCGCCGAGATCGCCGCGCAACTGGGGCGCAGCGAGGACTCGGTGCGCAACCTGCTGCACCGCGGCACGGCGCGCCTGGCCCTGCGGATGCAGGACGCGGCGGGCTGACCCCCCGCGTCCACGCGCAGTGGATCGTGATCGGTTCAACCGGCGCGACGACAGAGGCGCTGGACCTCAACCTGCAGTGAGCGGGTGGAGGCCGCGCGTCGCGCGTCAGGCGGGCACGCCCGCGCGCCGCTGCTCCCTCAGGTAGTTCAGCGCCGAGCCAGCGCGGAACCAGCCGATCTGCAGCTCGTTCAGCGAATGCGTGCAGTCGAAGACGTGCGACGTGCCGTCCCGGTGCTTCGCCGTCACGCGCACGACCGAGCCCGGCGCCAGCTCCGCGACGCCCTGCAGCGAGAGCCGGTCGCCGTCCTGCACCAGCTCCCAGCTCGCGGGATCCCCGAGGACCAGCGGCAGCAGGCCCTGCTTCTTGAGGTTGGTCTCGGCGATGCGCGCGAAGCTGCGCGCGAGGATGGCGCGGCAGCCGAGAAAGCGCGGCGACATGGCGGCGTGCTCGCGCGAGCTGCCCTCGCCGTAGTTGGCGTCGGCCACGACCACCCAGCCCGTGCCGCGGCGCTGGTAGTCCCTGGCCACCTCGGGCGCGGGCGCGACCGCGCCGGTGAAGGCGTTGCGCGCCGTGCCGGGCGCGTCGGTGAAGGCGTTGGACGCGCCGGTGTAGCAGTTGTCGCTGATGCGCTCGAGGTGCCCGCGGAAGCGCAGCCACTTGCCCGCCGGCGAGACGTGATCGGTGGTGCACTTGCCGCCAACCTTGAGCAGCACGGGCAGGTCCTGCAGCTGCGTCGGCGCGATGGCCTTGAAGGGCTCGAGCAGCTGCAGGCGCTCGCTGCCCGGCGCGACCTCCAGCTTGACGCGGCTGCCGTCGGCCGGCGGCGCGACGAAGCCCTGCAGGCTGGTCTGCATGCCGGCGCGCGGCAGCTCGTCGCCGCTGGGGGGCGCGAGCCTCACCTGCCGGCCGCCGGCGGCCGCGAGCGTGTCGCGGCGCGGGTCGAAGTCGAGGCGTCCGGCCAGCGCCAGCGCCACGACGACCTCGGGGCTGGCGATGAAGGCCAGCGTCTGCGGGTTGCCGTCGTTGCGCGCGCTGAAATTGCGGTTGTAGCTGGTGACGATCGAGTTGACCTGTCCCGGCTGGATGTCGTCGCGCTTCCACTGCCCGATGCACGGGCCGCAGGCGTTGGCCAGCACGACGGCCCCGATGTCGGCCAGCGCCTGCATCTGCCCGTCGCGGCGGATGGTGAGGTCGACCGTGTGGCTGCCCGGAGTGACCATGAACGGGACGCTGGCCTTCAGCCCCAGCGCCTTGGCCTGCACGGCCACCGAGGCCGCGCGCGACATGTCCTCGTAGCTGCTGTTGGTGCACGAGCCGATCAGGGCCGCGTGCAGCCGCGTGGGCCAGCCGCTCGTGCGCGCGTCGGCGGCCACGGCGTCCAGCGGACGCGCCAGGTCCGGCGTGTGCGGGCCGACCAGGATGGGCGGCAGCGCCGCGAGGTCGATCTCGATCACGCGATCGAAGAACTTCTCCGGCTGCGCCTCGACCTCCGGGTCCGCGCGCAGCTCGCCGCGGTGTCGCGCGGCCGCCTCGGCCCACGCGCCGCGGCCGGTGGCGCGCAGGTAGCGCGCCATGGCGTCGTCGAAGGGGAACAGCGACGTGGTCGCGCCGTGCTCGGCGCCCATGTTGCAGATGGTGCCCTTGCCGGTGCACGAGATGCTGTCCGCTCCCGGGCCGAAGTACTCGACGATGGCGCCCGTGCCGCCCTTGACGGTGAGGATCTCGCACACCTTCAGGATCACGTCCTTGGGCGAGGTCCAGCCGTCCAGCGCCCCGGTCAGCTTGACGCCGATCAGCTTGGGCCACTTGACGCTGAAGGGCAGGCCGGCCATGACCTCCATGGCGTCCGCGCCGCCCACGCCGATGGCCAGCATCCCGAGGCCGCCCGCGTTGGGCGTGTGGCTGTCGGTGCCGATCATCAGTCCGCCGGGGAAGGCGTAGTTCTCCAGCACCACCTGGTGGATGATCCCGCTGCCCGGCTCCCAGAAGCCGATGCCGTAGCGCGCCGACGCGCTCTTGAGGAACGCGTAGACCTCGGCGTTCTGCTCGTTGGCCGTGCGCAGGTCGGCCTCGCGGCCGACGCGCGCGGTGATCAGGTGGTCGCAGTGCACCGTGCTGGGCACGGCCACTTGCGGGCGCCCGGCCATGCCGAACTGCAGCAGCGCCATCTGCGCCGTCGCGTCCTGCATGGCCACGCGGTCGGGCGAGAGGTCGTTGTAGGTGCGGCCGCGCTCGGGCAGCGGGCCGTCGGGGTCGAACAGGTGCGACAGCAGCACCTTCTCGGCCAGCGTCAGCGGGCGGCCGAGGCGCTTGCGGAAGGATGCGTGCGCGTCGGCGAGGGGGGCGTAGAGGGACTCGATGCGGGACAGGTCGGAGGCGCTCATGGGACTCGGGTCGGAGGTGCGGCAGCGCGGGCGGAAACCTGCGCGGCGACCAACCTAGGCCAAGGCCGTGGCCGGCGCAAACAGCAACGCGTTCGACACCTTTACGGGGCCGTTCCCGCTACCGCATTGCTGGCCGCGAAGCCCGCGAGCCCAACCGGATCGGCGATCCACGTCTGGGCCCGAAACGTGAAGCCGGACGGAACGCCCGCCGGCCAGGTGTCGGCCAGCGCGAGCGCGCCATCCCCGTCGGTCGCGAGGCCTGCGAGCACGACGTCGGGAGCCGGCACGAGCACGCCGCCCTTGAAGGGCGCCGAGAGGTCGGAGAGGCCGAGGACCAGGTAGGCGGCGGCATCCGGGCGCGCCTGCGTGAGCGCGAAGCTGACGGCGCTGCCCGGCGACAGATCGCCGAAGGCGGAGAGCACCGGGAACCCGCCCGTGCCGGCGAGCGCCTGGCCCAGCCAGGTCCACGCGCCGCCGAGGAGATCGAAGGCGAACGCCGCGCCCTGCTGATCGCTTGCGCCGATCCCGGCGAAGGGAGCGCCCACGACGGCGAGGTCGCCGCTCACGGCCACCGAGAAGGCGAAGGCGTAGCCGCCACCAACTCCATCGCTGGGGACGAGTTCCTGCTCCTCGACCCAAGCGGAGCCGATCCAACGAAAGACATAGGCAAGGCCCTGGTTGCCGCCCACGAGGCTGCTGTAGCGCGCGCCCACGACGACCACGTCGCCGCTCATGTCGAGCGCACTCCCGAACTCGTCGAAATGCCCCCCGTCGCTGGGGACGAGCTTCTGCTCCCCGAGCCAGGCCGTCCCGTTCCAGCGGAAGAGGTACGCGGCGCCCTCGGCAGTGCCCGGGTTGTCGTGGTTGTACGCGCCGGCGCCGATCAAGTCGCCGCTCGTCGCGACCGAGTACCCGAAGAAGTCACTGTCCTGCGCGTCGTTGGCGACGAGCTTCTGCTCCTGGGTCCAGGTGGATCCGTGCCGGCGGAAGACGTAGGCCGAGCCCGCCCCCGAGACGCTGCCGATGTCGTCGCGGTAGAGACCGACGACGACCACGTTGCCGCTTACGTCCAGCGCATCTCCGAAGTAGTCCGAGGTTCCCCCGTCGCTGGCGACGAGCTTCTGCTCCTCGGTCCAGGTGGAACCGTCCCAGCGGAAGACGTACGCCGAGCCTTGGAACGACTTCGTGCCGATGTCGTCGCGGGGCGCGCCCACGACGGCGGTGTCCCCGTCCACGGCCACGGCGGAGCCGAAGAGGTCGATGGGCTGGCCGTCGCCGGCGACCAAGCGTTGCTCCTTGACCCAGACGCCTCCCTGGCTGCGGAAGACGTGCGCCGAGCCCTGGTGCAGGCTCGCGCCGATGGTGTCTCCTGGCGCGCCCACGACGATCACGTCGCCGGCCACGGCCACCGCGGTCCCGAAGCCGTCCTCGGCCTGGCCCTCGTCATCGACGAGCTTCTGCTGCTCGACCCAGGCGGAGCCGTTCCAGCGGAACACCCAGGCCGAGCCCTGGTCCGTGTTCGCGCCGATGTCGTCATTGGGCACGCCCACGACGGCGATGTTCCCGCTCGCGGCGACCGCCCACCCGGCCAGGTCTTGTGGCGCGCCGTCGCTCGTGACCAGCTTGGCGACCTCGTATCCCAGCGGCGTCTGGGACGCCGCCGGCGCGGCGAAGGCCGCGATGGACAGCGGGAGGGCACAGAGCACGGCGAGTCTCATGGCGGATCCTCCGAGAGACGGAGTGGTCGTCGACCAGTCTAGCGGCCACGCGCGCATCGGGAGGCCAGTTGGAGCAAGAGCTACGCGCACCTCGTTGGCGGCGGCGGAACGCCTACTCCGCCTGCTTCACCACCGTCACCGGCGCGATCTTCTCCAGGTCCGCCTGCACGCGCTCGGCGTCGCCCACGACCACGACGATCAGCCGTCCGGGCGCCAGCAGGGACTCGCCGCAGGCGCGCAGGTCGTCGCTGGTCGTGCCGGCCACGCTGGCCAGATAGCTGCTCCACCAGTCGCCGGGCAGGCCGTTGAGCTCCAGCGTCCACAGGCGCCCCGCCACGGACTCGGGCGTCTCGAGGCTGCCCGCGAACGAGCCAGTCATGTAAGCCACGGCGTCGTCCAGCTCCTTGCCCGCGGGCGGCTCGGCCAGCAGGCGCCGCGCCTCGTCGAGGCAGGCCTGCACGGTCTCGGCGGTGGTGGGGGTCTTGGTGAACGTGGACACGTTGAACTCGCCGCCGAAGCGCTGGCTCGAGAGGCCGCCGCGCGCGCCGTAGGTCAGGCCCTTCTGCACGCGGATGACGTCGTTGAGGCGGCTGCTGAAGGCGCCGCCGAAGCACTGGCTGAGCACGGCGCCCGTCGCGAACAGCGGGTGGCGGCGCGTGATGCCGGCGTGGCCGGCGCGGATCTCGGACTGGATCGCGCCCGGCTTGTCCACCAGCGTGATGTGCGTGGCCGCCGGCAGCTCCGTCACCGGCAGCGGCGGCACCGCCGCCTCGCCCTCCGCGTCCCACGCGCCCAGGAAGCGCTCGGCCAGCGCCGTCGCCTGGTTCAGCGTCAGATCGCCCGCCATGTACAGCGTGCTGGTGTCGGGCCGCACCCAGTCGGACCACCACGCGGCGACGCGCGCGGCGTCCAGCTTCTTCAGGTCCTCGCTGGTGCCCTCGGCGGGGCGGCTGTAGGGGTGGCTGCCCCACAGCGCGCGGTCGAAGGCCCGATCGGCGATCACTGCGGGCGTCTTCTCGGCGATGGTCATGCCGGTCAGCGTCTGGTCGCGCAGGCGCCTGAACTCGGCCGCGTCGAAGCGCGGCGCCTGCACGACCTCGGACAGCAGGCGCACGGCGCGCTCGGCGTCCTCCGTCAGCGCGGCCACGCTGACGCTGGCGCTGTCGTGCCCGGCCGAGGCGGAGAGGCTGATGGCGTTGCGCTCCAGCTCGGCGGCCAGTTGCTCGGCGTCGCGCGCCACCGTGCCCTTGGTGACCAGGCCCGCGGCCATGCTGGCCGTGCCGGGGAAGGCCGGGTCCTCGGTGAAGGCGCCGGCGCGCACGTTGAGCGACAGCGACACCCACGGCAGCTCGTGGTTCTCGACCAGCACCAGGCGCAGGCCGTTGTCCAGCCGGGCCTCCTGGCCCTGCAGCGCCACGCCCGTGGCCAGCGGCGGCGCGGTGGGCGGCGCCTGCGGGTAGCCCGCGGGCGGGCGCGCTCCGGCCTTGGGGCCCGACGCCGCCGCGCGGCGGCCGCCCTCGACCTCCGCGTCGTCCTCCATCTCCGGCTGGTCGCCCTCCTTGCTGCCCATCGAGAGCAGCGACTTGGCGGCGGACATCAGGCCCGGCTTGATCTCGATCTCGTTGGCGCGCTCGCGCACGAGGTAGACCTGCGCCACGCGCTGCAGGTCCGCGGCCGTCACCGTCTCCATGCGGCGGATGCGCTCGTTGGCCTCCTGCGCGTCGCCGAAGAGCGTGGCGGCCTGGCCCAGCGCGCTGGCCTTGCTCGCGACCGTTTGCAGCTCCGCCACGTCCGCAGCCAGCGCCTGCTTGCGCGCCTTGGCCAGCTCCTCTTCGCTCACGCCCTCGGCCTTGACCAGCTCGACCTGCTCCCAAAGCGCGTCGAGCACGCCGCCGGTGTCGCCGAAGGGCATGGTGATGCCCACCAGCGCCGCGAAGCCGGCCTGCTCGAGGCCCGCAAACAGGCCCATGCCCGCCACGGCGATGTCCTTGCGCCGCACCAGGTCGATGTAGACGCGCGAGCTCTCGCCGCCGCCCAGGATGGACATCAGCAGCGCGAGCGCGACGGCGTCCGGGTGCCCGTCGGGCACGGCACGGAAGGCGATCCCGGCGATCGGCACCGGGCCGTTCTCGGGCTTGATCGTCCAGCGCTTCAGATCCGTCTGCTCCGGCTCCGCCAGCGTGACGCGCGGCGGGTCGGGGCAGCGCGGGATCCAGCCGAAGCTGCGCTGCGCCAGCTCGCGCACGCGCGCGTGGCCCACGTCGCCTACCACGACCAGCGTGCAGTTGTTGGGCACGTAGTACGTGTCCCAGAACTTCTGGATGTCGTCGGCCGTGCTGGCGCGCAGGTGCTCGATCCTGCCGATGGGCGACCAGCGGTAGGGGTGCGCCGTGAACACGTCCGCCAGCAGCTTCTCCAGCACGTCGCCGTAGGGCTGGTTGAGCCCGAGGCGCCGCTCCTCCTCGACCACCTTGCGCTCGGTCGCGAAGCCGCCCTCGTCGATCTTCAGCGCCGACATGCGCTCGGCCTCCAGCCACAGCACCAGCTCGAGTTGGTTGGCCGGCAGCTCCTGCACGTAGACCGTCTGGTCGAAGGACGTGAAGGCGTTGCAGTTGCCGCCCGTGCGGCGGATGAAGTCGAAGTGGTCCTTGGGCCCGAGCCGGTCCGTGCCGCGGAACATCATGTGCTCGAACATGTGCGCGAAGCCCTGGCGGTCGGGCTGCTCGTCCTTGCTGCCCACGTGGTACCAGAGCTGCACGGCCACGATGGGCGCGCTGTGGTCCTCGAGCGAGAGGACGCGCAGGCCGTTGGCGAGCACGGCCTCCTCGAAGGGCAGGCGGCCGTTGCCGGTGCGGATGGGCAACGGGCGCGTCGCGGTGACGGCGGCCGCGCCATCCGGCGCGGGCACGGCCTGGACGGCGCGGGGCGCGCGTGCGACCGGCGTGTCGGGTGACATGCCCGCGGTCGAGCCGCAGGCGCCGACGAGGACGAGGCCGAACAGGACGAGGCCTGGCAGGGCGAATCGTGTCACGCCATTTTCCTCTTGAGGAGGTCGTAGAAGTTCGACAACGGGAACTCGTCCGGGTGCACGAGCTTGAGCACCTCCACGGACGTCTCGGGCAGCCGCCCGTCCTTCGGCCAGCGCGAGGCCGGATTGGGATCCAGCTGGCTTGCGATGAAGTCGTGCCGCTTCGCCCAGGAGACGTGCTCCGGCTGGGTCGGGCCGAACCGGTAGAGCTCGTCCATCTTGTCGAGCAGCCCGCGGAAGGCGGCGTCCAGTTCGTTCCAGCGGACGAGGAGCCGGCCCTCCTCCAGGTCGATGGCCTTCCTGCCGTAGAGCCACGAGAACAGGATCTGTCCCGCCAGCGAGTCGAAGTTCCGGTCCCGTGGGCCGGTGATGGGGAAGCGGATGATGCGGTCGAAGAGGATGCACCAACGGATGTAGCGGGCGAACGGGAAGTCCTTCTTCTCCAGCTCGAGTGAGATGTCGTAGGTGCGCAGGTCGACACGCAACTCCTCGAGGCCATAGTTCCAGTACGGCTGCGGATGTCGCTCCATGTACTCGGCCAGCGGCATGGGACCCTTGGGGTGGCAGCGGTCGTGGATCAGGTCCCACGCGGCGAAGGCGTCCGTGACCAGCTCGGGCTGCTGCAGGAAGTAGGCGAGGTCGGGCAGGACGTTGATCTGGAGGCGCTCGACGGCGCGCAGCACGACCCGGCGGAAGCGGGCGGCCTCCCGGTCGCAGAAGATGGCGCCAAACGCGCCGGGAGGCCTGGCCTTGCCCTTCGTCCGCTCCACCGAGACCTGCTCGGGGAACAGGACGGCGCACTCGCTGACGTAGCCCTGCGTGTGGTCGACGAAGAGCGCCGGCACGAACGCCGGGTTGTCGAGCTCGCGCGTCGCCTCGATCTCGGCCAGCCACGCGGGCCAGTTGATGGTGAACAGCACGGCCTCGCAGCGCACGTCCTTGCTCGCGTTCTGCGTGTACATGGGCGCAACGCAGGCGTATTGCAGCCCGTCGGGGCGCGAGTGCTCGGGATGCAGCCGGGCGAGCGAGCGGGCAAAGTCGGGCACGGGCCAGCTCGCCGTGCGCCAGCGTCCGAAGTCCTCCACGACCGCCGTGAAGTAGTCCGCCTGGTGCGGCAGCTCCTGGCCCAGCGCCTGCAACGACGGCACGAGCTCGTCCACGATCGCGCCGGCCGCCTCGCGCTGCGGCGCGCCGTCGATGCGGCCCGTCGCGGGGCCATCCGGCGCGCGGCGATGGTCGTGCAGCGGGCGCAGCCGGTCCACGAGCTCCTTGACGCGCGGCCAGGCCTCCGGCATGGCCGGCCGGCGCGCGGCGGCCGCCGCGGCGCTGTCCGGCTCCGCGCCGGCGTCGCTGCGCACGGACAGGAAATAGAAGAGGTTCAGCCACAGGCGCAGGTTGTCGTGGTTGCCGACGCACTCGTCCCCGAACACGTCGGAGTCCGTGACGACGGCCACGCGGCCGCGGCTGTGACGGGCCGTCGCGACGAGGCAGGCGGCCTTGGGTCGCGAAGACGCGAAGCTCCGCAGCGCGGCCATGGCGCCGTTCCCGACCTTGCAGAATCCCGCGCGATAGACGGCGACCTCCCGGATGCCTTCCATGACCTCCGGCAGCCCATTGGCAACGTCCAGCGTGATCCACGTGTGGGTGCCGGCCACCGCGTGCCGATCGTCCGCGACGGTGCCGTTCGGATCGAGCTGGATGTGGAAGTGCTCCAGCAGCGCGTTGAGGTTGTTGCCGTACTTTGCGTTCTCGTGCTCCGTGACGACGAGCAGGCCGCCGCCGCCCGCGACGAACGAGCAGATCGCCTGGATCTCCTCGGCGCCAAGGGTGGGCGAGCCTCCGGTCGTACGCTCCCATTGCGGATCGCAAGGATGGAAGAGGACGAGGATGTCGCACGCCGTGAGCGCGGCGACGTCAAGCGGACCGGTGGTGTGCCGCGAGAGGACGAAGTCACGCGACGCCAGGGCACGGGCGGCGCGGGCACAGCTCGTGTTGGAGGCATTGTCCGGGTTGATGCGTTGCGCCAGCTCCGCCGAACTCGTCCAGCTCTCGCTGTGCGTTTCGTCGAAGACGACGCGGACCGAATGGCGTGGCTGCATCCCTTGACCTCCGTCCTGCTGCGCTGCGTGGACTCCGGCGCCGGAGGGCCATGGTCATCGATGAACGTGGCATCCCGACCGCGCCGAGCGGCTACGGTAGGCGCGCCCCGCGGAATCGTCAAGCCCGGCGACGGGCGACAACCTGCTGCAGGGCTCGCACGAATTCCTCGTATCGCTGCCGGAAGTACGCAAGTTCCCGCTCGGCATTCGTGCAACCCTCGGAGCGCTGCAGGAGCACTCGCCGGAGGTGCCGCCGGCCACTCGGATCGTGGAGGAAGACCTCGGCGGCGCCGACGGCAATGAGCGCGTCCGGCCGTCCGGTCGCCGCATCCAGCGACTCCTCGCACTGGAAGCGCGGTTGAGTGGCCTCGTGAGCCCAGCCGGCTGGTGCCGACTCCAGCCACATCAGGAAGTCCTCGGGTGCCAGCGATGCTGCGGTCAGGAATGCGGCCAGGTCCAGGCGCGCTGCGCGGAGCCGCGCGACGACGAACGAGCGGTCCAGCGCCGCCAGGAAATTGCCGGCCTTGGGGCCTGCAGGTCGGTCGAAGAACACGCGATAGAGCGCGTGGAAGGCGTCCTTCTGGGCGATGGGCGCCAGTCGGGCGGCATTGAACACGGTCGCCTGCATCCGATCCGGGTCGAGCACTTCGGGCATGCCGTCCAGCAGGTCGGCCAGCGTGGCGAGAAACCCGAGTTGGACCGGATCGAGCTCGACCGCTGACGCCGGCAGGGAAGGCTGGAGCTTCAACACGTCCTCGGGGGCGGCATAGCGCTCGAGGTAGAGGGTGGCCGTGGACAGCCGTTGCCCCACGAGGTCCCGCTCGGGGTCGGACAGCGGGCGGCCCCGCAGACGCTCGATCTCCCGCACGGGGTCCAGGTGGCGCAACTGCGCGAGGGACATGACCAGGCCGAAGTCGACGGCCTTCCATCGCTCGAGTTCGCCGTTCTCGTCCGGGAGATCCGTGGCACCGAGGCTGGCGAGTCCGCCTTCGCGATCGAACTCGGCGAAGAGCTTCACCAGGTGGTCCTGCGTGATCGCGAAGTCGACCTGGCGCAGAGGCTTCGGCCTGAGCATCAGGAAGCGCAGGACGTCCGGCGGAAGCAGGTCGACCGCCTCGCGCGCGGAGACTCCAAGCCCCCGCGACGAGCTCATCTTGGCGCCCGAGATGAGGACGAACCCGTAGGGGATGTTGATCGGGGCAGACTTGCCGAAGATGGCAGCCAGGCAGGCGGCGGCGACCTCGCGGGATCCGCCCTTCGTGCAATGGTCCTCGCCTGCGCCCTCGATGGTGACGCCGAACGTGGCCCACTTGGCGGTCCACTCCAGCTTCCATGGCAGCTTCCCGCGGCCGTCGAACGGCGAAACACGACCGGTGTGGCCGCATCCTCGCGCCCACGTGACCAGGTCGGGAACACAGGCGTAGGCGACCGTGCCGTCGCGGTAGTCGGAGGCGCGCGTGGTGCCGACGCGCCCGCAGCGCTCGCAGATGGGCTGGAACGGCAGCCAGTCGTCGGGACGATCGGCGCCGCTGACGCGCGCGTAGATCCTGCGCACCTCCGGCGCGGCCAGCAGGATGGCGTGGATCGCGTCGTTGAACGATCCGGATCGGTAGATCGTGCTCATCCGGTAGACGTCCGCCTCGACGCCAAGCTGCTCGAAGGTCGAGTGGAAGTCGTGGAAGTAGTGCTCGGAATAGCTCGCGTGGGTCGAACCCTGCGGGGGCGGCGTCTGGCACAACGGACGACCCAGGCAGCCCTCGAAGAGGCGCGCCTCGGATGCAGGCAATTCGTCCAGCGGGTCCATGTCGTCGACGCCGTAAGTGAAGCGCGCGTCACGGCCCAGGCGGCTCAGCCCCTGCCTGACCTCGTCGTGGATCAGGACCCCGCGCAGCGCTCCGACGTGAGCCCTTCCTGACGGTGTCTTGGAGTCATTGACCAGGCTCGCGCCGGCCGGCGCTGACGCCAGGAAGGTGCGCAGCCAGGTGGCCGAATCCGTAACCTGGTTCATGGAGGCTCCCTGAGCCGGCCTTTGCGCGCACCGCGATGCTTCTGCGGCGCGCGGTCACGGCGTGCCTGGTGCCCCCTGAAGGACTCGAACCTTCGACCCGCTGATTAAGAGTCAGCTGCTCTACCAACTGAGCTAAGGAGGCACTTGGAATCGCCCGTCGATTCTGCCATCGGGCCGGTCAGGCGTTCAAGGGACCGATCGGCTCGCCGAGTCAGCGCGCCGGATCGGAGGCTGCGCTCGGGAGGAGCCGACCTTGTGCGTCCGTCGTCCAGCCGGCCTCGAACGCGCGCTGCTCCGCCCAGCCGTGGCGCAGCGCCGCGCTGCCGTCGCCGGCGGCGCGCTCGGCGCCGGGGATGCCGGCCATGACCAGCACCAGCAGCAGCGCGATGAGCACCAGGATCGCCGGCCAGCCCGGCAGGTCCGGCGACACGGCGCGCGGCGGCGAAGGCTGGGCATCCATCGGAAAGCTCCGGCGAAAGGGACCGGCGTCGCTATCGGCGCGCGCGCTCGATCGACTTGAGCGTCGCGCCACGCTGGGGTGAGTAACGGGAATCGAACCCGCGACCTCCAGTGCCACAGACTGGCGCTCTAACCAACTGAGCTATACCCACCACCCGATTCGCGCGGCCGCACGCGGCGGCCCGAAGGGAAGCGGCGCAGCGTAGCGGCACGCCGGCCCGGCCTTCAAGGGGAGCGCCGCGCGACGCCGGGGGGGGCGGCCTCAGGGCTTGCCCAGCAGCGCGCGCGCGATGATCAGCCGGTGGATGTGGTTGGTGCCTTCGTAGATGCGCAGGCCCTGGATGTCCCGGTAGTGGCGCTCGACGGGCCAGCCGTCGCCGTAGCCACGCTGGCCCAGCAGCAGGACGGCCTTGTCGGCCGCGCGCTGGGCGGCCTCGGTGGCGAAGAGCTTGGCCGTGCTGGTCAGACGCCCGACCTGCGGGTCGCGCCGGTCGGCGGCGCGCGCGGCCTCGCGCACGAGGGCCGCGGCGGCCTCGGTCTCGGCGCTCATGTCGGCGATGTCGGCCTGCACCATCTGGAAGTCGCCCACGCGCTGGCCGAACTGCCGGCGCTCGCGCGCGTGGGCCAGCACGGCGTCGAGGCAGCCGCGCGCCAGGCCCACCGCGCCGGCCGCGACGCCGAGGCGTCCGTGCCCCAGCGCCGACATGGCGATGGCGTGCCCGCCGCCCACGGGCCCGAGGCGCTGGGCGTCCGGCACGCGCAGGCCGGCGAAGGCCAGGCGCGCGTGGTTGCTGGCGCGGTGCCCCAGCGGCTGCACGTCCAGCGGCCGCGCGCTGAAGCCCGCGGCGGGGGGCAGCACGACGAGGCAGGTCAGGGCGTCCTTCGCCGGCGCGCCCGGTGCGCCGCTGCGCGCGAAGACCAGCAGCAGCTCGGCGATCCCGCCGTTGGTGATCCAGGTCTTGGAGCCGTCCAGCACCCAGGCGTCGCCCTCGCGGCGCGCCGTGGTGGCGATGGCGGAGACGTCGCTGCCTGCGCCCTCCTCGGTCAGGGCGTAGGCGCCGATCCACTCGCCGCTGGCCAGGCGCGGCAGCCACGCGCGGCGCTGCGCCTCGCTGCCGTGGTCGTGCAGGCACTGGCCGACGAGCCCGGCGTGCACGGTGAGGAAGCCGCGCACCGAGCTGTCGGCGCGGCCCAGCTCCTCGTAGACGCCGGCGAAGGTCTCGTTGTCCCAGCCGCTGCCGCCGTGCTCGCGCGGCAGCGGGCCGGCGAGGAAGCCGAGCTGCCCGAGGCGCCGCACGACGTCGCGCGGGAAGGCTCCGGCGCGGTCCCACGCGGAGGCGTGCGGGGCCAGCTCCTCCTGCGCGAAGCGGCGCGCGCGCTCGCGCACCTCGGCACGCAGGACCTCGCGCTCGTCCGGCGCGACGCCGCTCATGCCGGCCTGTCGTAGGGGGCGCGCAGGCGCTCGACGACCTCGCCGCGCTGGAGCGAGCGCTCCACGATCTCGTCCACGTCGGCCAGCGTGACCCCGGCGTACCAGGCGTTCTGCGGGTACAGCACCATGGACACGCCGTGCGCGCAGGCGTCGAGGCAGCCGGCCTTGTTGACGCGCACCTTGCCCTTGAGGCCTGCGGCGTGGGCTTTCTCCTTCAGGGCGTCGAGTATGGCGGCGCTGCCCTTGGCGCTGCAGCACCCGCGCGGGTCGTCGGGCTTGCGCACGTTGGTGCAGACGAAGAGGTGGCAGGCGAAGCGGCTCATGCGGGCCGGTCCTGGGCGCGGCGCGCGCCGGAGAAGACCGGCGGGCGCTTGGCGGAGAAGGCGGCGTGGTACTCGCGGTGGTCGGGCTGCAGCAGGTGCACGGCCTGCGCCTGGGCCTCGGCCTCGATGGCCGCTCCGAGGTCCATGTGCGCCTCGGCGTCGAGCAGGCGCTTGGTGCTGGCCAGCGCCTCCAGCGGGCCCTGCGCCATGCGGCGCGCCAGTTCCTGCGCCAGCGGCAGCACCTGCTCCGTGGGCACGACGCGGTTGGCCAGGCCCCAGCGCTCGGCCGTGGCCGCGTCGAGCGCATCGCCCAGCAGCAGCAGCTCGGCCGCGCGCGCGTGCCCGACGAGGCGCGGCAGCAGCCAGCCGGCGCCCATGTCGGCGCCGGTCAGGCCGACCCTGGTGAACAGGAAGGCGATCTTCGCCTCGCTGCCGAAGACGCGCAGGTCGGCGGCGGCGGCCATGACCGCGCCGGCACCGGCGGCCGTGCCGTGCACGGCGGCGACGACCGGCTTCTGCAGCTTGCGCATGTTGGCGATCAGCGCGCCGGTCAGGCGCGTGAAGGCCAGCACCTCGGCGTGCGGCATGTCGATCAGCCGGCCGATGATGTCGCGCACGTCGCCGCCGCTGCAGAAGGCGCGGCCGGCGCCGGCCAGCACCACGGCGTGCACGCGCGCGTCGTGCTGCAGGGCCGCGAAACGGTCGGTCAGCGCGCGGTAGACCTCGAAGGTCAGCGCGTTGAGGCGCTCGGGGCGGTCGAGCGTGATGGTGCTGACGCCGTCGCGGTCGATGGTCTCGCGGAAGGGCTCGGCCATGGGGGAGAGCCTACTCGCGCGCCCCGATCAACTCCACGGCCGCGCCGTGCGTGCGGCCGGGCGACTCGAGCACCAGATCCAGCACCGCGCCGGCCACCTCCCCGGGCTGCAGCAGCCGGCCGCCGGGGTTCATGGCGCCGAGGCGCGCGCGGGCCTCGTCCTCGCTGCAGCCGCTGGCGGCCGCGATGCGCCGCGCCGAGGCGCGCACGATGTCCGTGTCCACGAAGCCCGGGCACACGGCGTTGACGGTCACGTCGCGCCCCGGCGCGCGCTGGCGCAGCTCGGCGTCCAGCGCGCGCGTCAGGCCCAGCAGCGCGTGCTTGCTGGCGCAATAGGCCGAGGTGTAGGCGTAACCGTGCAGCGCCGCCGTGCTGGCCAGGTTGACCACGCGCCCGAAGCCGCGCCGCGCCATCTCGGGCAGCGCCGCGCGGCACAGCGCGAAGGGCGCGAAGAGGTTGAGCGCGAGGGTGCCGTCCCAGGTGACGTCGTCGGTGCGCTCGAGCGTGGCCGAGGGTGCGGCACCGGCGTTGTTGACCAGGATGTCGCACTCCGCGGCCGTGGCGCGCGCCAGCGCGTCGAGCTGCGCGCGGTCGGTCAGGTCGCGCCGGCTGAACTCCGCGTGCGGCGAGCCGGCCTTGCGGCAGGCCGCGCTGGCGCGCTCGAGCGAGCCAGCGTCGCGCCCGACCAGCGTCAGCCGCGCTCCCTGCCGCGCCAGCGCGACGGCCACCGCCAGGCCGATGCCGCGCCCGGCGCCCGTGACCAGCGCATGCCGGCCGGAGAGGCTCACGGGCGATCGTAGCTGTAGAAGCCCTGCCCGCTCTTCTTGCCCAGCTTGCCGGCGGCGACCATGTCGCGCAGCAGCTTGGGCGGCTCGAAGGCGGCGGACTTCAACTCGCGCTGCAGGTGCTCGGCGATGGCCAGGCGCACGTCGAGGCCGACCAGGTCGGTCAGCTTCAGCGGGCCCATCGGGTGCCGGTACCCGAGCTCCATCGCCTTGTCGATGTCGGCCGCCGAGGCCACGCCCTCCTGCAGCATGCGCATGGCCTCGAGGCCCAGCAGCACGCCGAGGCGGCTGGTGGCGAAGCCCGGGCTGTCCTTGACCACGATCGGTTCCTTGCCCAGCCGGCGCGCGAAGTCCAGCGCCGCCGCCAGCGTGGCGTCCGAGGTCTTGCCGCCGCGCACGACCTCCAGCAGCGCCATCACCGGCACGGGGTTGAAGAAGTGCAGGCCGATGACGCGCTCCTCGGCGCCGCAGCCCTCGGCGAGGCGCGTGATGGACAGCGAGGACGTATTGCTGCCCAGCAGCGCGTGCGTCGGCGCCTCGCGCGCCATGGCCGCGAGCAGCGTGCGCTTCAGCGCCAGGTCCTCGGGCGCCGCCTCCACGACGACGTCGGCGCCGGCCACGGCCCGCGCGCGCTCGGCCACGGCCTCGATGCGCTCGAGCTGCACGTCCACGTCCCGGCCGGTGAGCTTGCCCTTCTCGACCAGCCTGGCCAGCGCGGTGTCGATGGCGTCGCGCCCGGCGTTGGCGCGCTCGAGCGTGGTGTCGCAGAGCCTGACTGCGCAGCCGCTGGCGGCCGCGTTCTGCGCGATGCCGCGGCCCATGGTGCCCGCGCCCAGCACGGCCACGGTGAAGGTGTGCGTCATGGAGCGACTCCTGCGCCAGCGGCGGCGCCGTCGGGGACGAGGACGATCTTGCCGAATTGCTCGCGCCGGCCCAGGGCCGCGTGCGCCTCGCGCACCTGGCTGAGCGGCAGCACGCGGTCGACCACCGGCCGCAACTGGCCGCGCCCGACCAGCTCCACGATGCGCAGCAGCTCGCCGCGGCTGCCCATGGTGGAGCCCAGGATGGACAGGCCCTTGAAGAACACCAGGCGCAGGTCGGTCTCCAGCCGGCTGCCGCTGGTGGCGCCGCAGGTGACCACGCGGCCGCCCTTGGCCAGCACCTTGAGGCTGCCGGCAAAGGTCTTCTCGCCCACGTGCTCGACCACGATGTCCACGCCGCGCTTGCCGGTGAGCTGGCGCACCTCGCCCACCCAGTTGGCGGTCTCGTAGTTGATGGCGTGCTGCGCGCCCAGCGCGCGCGCCAGGCCCAGCTTGCGCTCGCTGCCGGCCGTGGCGAGGACGCGCGCGCCGAACAGCCGCGCGATCTGCACCGCCGCCACGCCCACGCCGCTGCCGGCCGCGTGCACCAGCACGTCGTCGCCCGGCCGCACGCCGCAGCGCGCGACCAGCATGTGCCAGGCGGTCAGGAACGTGAGCGGGAAGGCCGCCGCGTCGGTCCACGCAAGGCCCGCCGGCATGGGGATGGCGTTGACCGCCGGTACCACGGCCAGCTCGGCGCAGCCGCCATCGGCCATCTCGCCGAAGATGCCGTAGTCGCGGCACAGCTGGTCCTCGCCGCGCGCGCACTCGGCGCAACGGCCGCAGGCGAAGCCCGGCGCGGCCAGAACGCGCTCGCCCGCGGCCAGGCCCTTGACGCCCTGGCCCAGCTGGTCCACCACGCCGCAGAAGTCGCAGCCGGGGATCATGGGCAGCGGGAACACGTGCCCCGGCACGCCGCGGCGCACCCAGGTGTCCAGGTGGTTGAGGCCCACGGCCTGCACGCGGATGCGCACCTGGCCGGGGCCGGCCTGCGGGTCCGCGCGCTCCTCGAAGCGCAACGCGTCCAGGTCGCCGTGCTCGCGGATGACGACGGCCTGCATCGGTTGCTCCTCAGCGTCCTTCGAAGCGCGGCGCGCGCTTCGCGTTGAAGGCGGCGAAACCCTCGGCCGCGTCCTTGCCGGTGAACAGGCGCTGCTGCAGCTCGCGCTCCAGCGCCAGGTGCTCGTGGAAGCCCATCTCCAGGCCGCTGACCACCGAGCGCTTGATCAGGCCCACGGCGCGCGCGGCCTTGCCCGGCGGGCAGAACTCGCGCGCCTTGGCCAGCACGCGGTCCAGGAAGCCGTCGGTTGGCAGGATCTCGTGGACCAGGCCCAGCTCGACGCCGCGCTCGAAGGAGAAGTTGTCGCCCTTGACCAGCAGCTCGATGGCCCGCGCCCGGCCGACCGCGCGCGCGAGGCGCGCCGTGCCGCCGGTGCCGGGCAGCACGCCCAGCGTCACTTCCGGCAGCCCCAGCTTGCCCCCGCCTTGGCGCGCCCAGCGCAGGTCGGCCGCCAGCGCGATCTCGAGGCCGCCGCCCACGCAGTGGCCGTTGAGCGCTGCGACCACCAGCTTGGGCGTCTGCTCCAGCCGGCACAGGGTCTCGTTGGCGTGCAGGCAGAAGTTGTACTTCCACTCGGGCGTGACGCGCCCGAGCATGGCGATGTCCGCTCCGGCGCAGAAGAACTTCTCGCCCGCGCCGGTCAGCACCAGCACGTGCACGGACTCGTCGAAGCGGCAATCGAGCACGGCCGCGTCCAGCTCGCGGTGCAGCTCGTGGCCGTACGCGTTGGCCGGCGGGTTGTTCAGCGTCAGCAGCGCGACGCCCTGGTCCTTGCGCAGTTCGACGAGCGGCATGGGGCTCCGGCGGGAGGCGCGCGCCGGCGCGGCGCGTGGTGACGCGCAGGCTAGCAAAGGGGGCGCGCACGGGGCGAGGCGGCGTCAGCGACGGGTGTACGCGTTGGCGCTGATGGCGCGGCCGTCGCTCAGGAAGAAGTTGACGTGGCCACCGGCAGGCGAGATGTAGGCCCATTGCTCCGTGCCGTCGTCGAGCCGGCGCATGTCGTCGGGCATGCCGTAGGCGTCGAGGACCTGCTGGCAGGTCCAGAAGGCGTGTTGCGGCCACATGAGATCACTCGTGTCGGCGAGCGACTCGACGCGCTTGCGTCGCTCGGGATCCGCCACGGGGACGGACAACGGCGCCCGGCCGGTCCCGGCCGACTGCGCGGCCAGCCTCTCCACGGCGGCCGTGAGGGCCGCAACCTGGGCCTGGAGGTCCGGCACCGCGAGCAGTGGATGCGGCGTGCCAGTCGGCGTCGTGGACTCGCGACTCTCCGGGACAAGAGACATGCGCCCGATGGCCTGGCCCAGCGCATCGACCTCGGCCGCGAGCATCCCGACCTGTCGGGACAGGTCGCGCGTGTCGTCAGGCGGCGCGCCCTCGGTCTCGGCCGAACCCTCGCCCGCGATGCGTCCGAAGGACGCGCCGGCGATTCCGCTGGCCAGCGCCGTCACCAGGACCAGCACGATCGTCCCTCCTGACCCCCGCGATGCGTCCTTCATGCCGAGCCATGATACAGGCCGGCGTCGCCCGAAGGCCGGCCGTGCCCGCGGCCGCGCCTACCAGCGCCGCACCTCGACCACGTGCAGCTCCCCATGCCTCCCGGCGGCCTGCCCGCCGCGCGCACACGTGGCGGACCCGTTCGGGAACGTCGTGGAGGTCAGCGAGGGGTGAGCCCCGCCGCCGCGTCGATCACCCCGCCGCCCTGAGCGTGAAGTGCAGCCGCATCACGCTGCGCCGGTCCTCCTCGCGATCCAGGCTGCGGTACAGGCTGTCGAAGTCGAACCACCTCAGCTCCGCCAGGTCCGGCGCCGGCCGCAGGTCGGCGTCCTGGCCGCGCGCGCGGTAGCCGACCGACCAGTCGATCTCCTCCAGGTCGCCGAGCTGCTGGCGCGTGGCCAGTTGCAGGTCCACGATCTGGCGCGGCGAGGGCAGGCCGACCTCCTCGCCCACCGAGCGCACGGCGGCCTGGAAGATGGACTCGTGCGGCTGCATGACGCCGGTGATGGGCGACCAGAAGCTGTCGTGGGCCGGGCGGTGGCGCACGACCAGGTAGTCGATCTGCCGGCTGTCCTGGCGGAAGACGAAGACGCGCACGACGTGCAGTTGCTCGGTCACGGGCGGGCTCGGGCGGGGGAGGCTGCTGCCGGACGACGCGTGCCGGCCGGACGCTGACAGCTCCTCCGCTATCGGCGCGACCGGCCGGAGACGTTGAGGTCGGCGGCCCCGGAAAGCCTAGCCGGCCGTGGCGGAGGCGGGGGCCGGGGCCCCGAAGGCGCCCTCGACCACCGACTTGAAGCCCTGGATGGCCGTGCGCTGCATGTACAGCGACAGGCCCCGCAGGCCGCCCAGTTCCTCGCCGCCGCCGGCCCTCCCCGGGCCGCCGTGCACCATCTGCGGCAGGACCGTGCCGGCGCCCGTGCCGTGCTCGGCCATGCGCTCGCTGGCCAGGTACAGGCGCCCGCTCCACGGCGCCAGTTCCAGCGCGGTCGCGATGCTGAAGTCCTTGTCGTCGGAGTAGACCGAGGCCACGAGGCCGCCCTCGCCCAGCGCGACGAGGCGCGCGGCCGTGGCCGGCGAGCCGTCGAAGGGCAGCAACGTGGCCACCGGGCCGAAGACCTCCTCGGCGTGGAAGACCGGCGCGGCCGCATCCGCCGCGGCCAGCAGCGTGGCGGCGACGAAGCAGCCCCGCGGCCGCAGCGCCTCGGGCCCGCCGCGCACGACGCGCGCCGCGCCGGCCAGGCGCCGGATGCCCTCCTGCACCGATTGCAACTGCGCCGGGTTGGTCAGCGGGCCCATGCGCACGCCGTCCTCGCGCGGGTCGCCGACCTTGACGTTGCCGATCTCCGCCGACAAGGCCTCGGCCAGCTCGGGCAAGAGCGCCGCCGGCACGCAGACGCGTCGCGTGGCGGTGCACTTCTGACCGGCCTTCTGGGTCACCTCGCGCGCGGTGTCGCGCACCAGCAGGTCGAAGGTGGCGCTGCCGGAGGCCACGTCCGGGCCCGCGACCACGGCGTTGAGCGAGTCGGCCTCGACGTTGAGGCGCGCGCCGCGGCGTGCGAAGGCCGCGTGCGCGCGGAAGACGTGCGCCGTGGCCGAGCTGCCGGTGAACGCGACCGTGTCCTGCGGGCCGAGGTGGTCCAGCAGGTCGCCCGCCTCGCCGCACAGGAAGCTGAAGGCGCCCGGAGGCAACGCGCCGCTGTCCACGATGATGTGCGCGATGCGCTCGGCCATGAGCGCGGTGGGCGTGCCCGGCTTCTCCAGCACCGGCACGCCGGCCAGCAGCGCGCAGGCCATCTTCTCGCACAGGCCCCAGGCCGGAAAGTTGAAGGCGTTGACGTGCACGGCCACGCCGTGGCGCGGCACCCAGACGTGCTGGCCCCAGAAGCGCGGCGAGCGCCCGAGCGCCTGGCCCGGGCCGTCCGACAGGAAGCCGCGCTCGGGCAGCTCGGCGGCCAGCGCCGCGTAGGCGGCCAGCGTGCCGGTCGCGCCGTCGATGTCGAACTTGGCGTCGCCGCGCGTGTTGCCGGCGTTGGCCACGCCGAGGTCGATCAGCGGCTCGCGTTGCGCGTGGATGGCCGCCGACAGCGCCTTGAGCGCGGCGCCGCGCTGGCGCAAGGTCATGGCCCGCAGCGCCGGCCCGCCCACGCGGCGCGCGTGCTCCAGCGCCGCGGCGCGCGACAGGCCGAGCGCGCCGGCCAGGGCCAGCGTCGCCCCGCTGGAGGGGTCGATCAGCGGCGTGCCGTCGCCCTGGCCGGTCTGCCACTGGCCGGCGAGGTAGCTCTGCAGGCGGTGCATGCGAATCTCCGTGGGCGGCGCGCGCGGGCGGGTGCCGGGGCCTGCCACGCTACCCGCCGCCGCGCGCGCCCCGCAACTCACGGGCACCACACCAGGGCCGGCGACGAGAGTTCCTTGCGCACGACGTCGGCCGCCTGCGCCAGCACCAGGTACGAGAGCGGCAGGGCCGGCGCCAGGAACGACGCGCGCCAGCGTCCGCCGTCGTCCGCGACCACTGGCACCAGCAGCGCGAAGGGGCTCAGGTAGAAGTCCGGGTAGACCAGGCCGGGCTTGACCGGCACCGACGGGAAGTCCGGGCTGCCCAGCGGCACCCAGCCGTCCAGCAGCAGCAGCGCGCCGGCCGCCGGCGTGAAGTGCGCGCCGAGGAACTCGACCAGCCCGCCCTCGGGTGCGGCGTGGACGTCGACCTCGCCGTCGGTCACGTCCAGCATCGGAACCGGCGGCGTGTCGGCCATGACCAGCAGGCCGTTGAGGTCCGACGTGGCGCCGCTGGTGGTGCCGGGGTCGAGCCCGAGCGCCGCGCCCGAGAGCGTGGACGTGCCCAGCGCCTGGCCGTTGAGCGTGGCGATGCGGCCGCCGTCGCGCGTGGTGAGCACCGTCGGCCCGAGCGCCTGGCCGTTGAACAGCAGGTGCGGCACGGCCGGCAAGTCCACGCTGGCCTGAACCGGCGCGAAGCTGCCGCCCTGCGGGTCCAGCTCGAGCGCCTGCATGTCGGTGAGCGTGGTGATCGTCTGGCCGCTGGCGTTCAGCAGGCCGGCGTGCAGCACCAGCGTGTTGACGGCCAACGCATCGAGGACCACCACGGCGCAGCCCGGGTCGGCGTCGCTGACGTCCAACTGCATGTCGAAGGACAGCCGGGCGGCGGGCAGCGCCAGCACGCCGTCGTCCGCGAGCACGGCGCCGTTGACCGTCTCGTCCACGCGGAAGGACAGGTAGATGTTGCCGTCGGGGTCCATCGCGAAGGCGTCCACGTCCACGCCGTCGCTCCCGGCCTGGCCGAGCTGGCCGATCGCGCCCAGCACGGTGGCTTCCGTGAGGAAGCGGTGCACGAGGAAGGTGCTGCCGTCGGGCGCGCGGTCCAGCCTGAACAGCGTGCCGTCGCAGGCGCCGAGGCTGTCGTAGACGGATGTCTCGAGCGCGCCGCCGAAGGCCGCCTCGCAGGACAGGATCAGGCGGTCGGACGTCAGGCGCGCGGGCGGCGGCAGCAGGGCGTGCAGGCCGACGGCGTCGAGGTCGTCGAAGACGCCCTCCCAGAAATCGAAGTCGCCGTCCTCGTCGCCCAGCAGGCAGGCCCACTCGGCCAGGCCGGCGATCTTGGCGGCCGAGGCATCGGTGCCGGGGACGAAACGCACCAGCGTGGTGTCGTACAGGTCGCCCAGCGCGCTGGGCTGGCCGGCGATGGCGCCGAGGTCGGCGGTGGTGCCGTCGTCGTTCATGAGGAAGACCAGGGCCTGCGGCGCCTGGGCGGCGGCGGCGCCGGCCAGCAGGGCCAGGGCGAGCGGGATGCGGGTCATCGGGGGCCTCCGGGTGGCGGGGCGCGACGCGCGCCCAGAATGCCGGTCGGGGCGGACCGCCGCGCGTTACGTTGCCCGTGCTTTCGCCACGCCGGGGCGCTCCGGTCAAGGGGGTCGCGGACGTACCATCGGTCCCGACACCGCCCACCGGGAGACCGTCCATGAAGCGCCTGCTTGCCGCTCTGCTCCTCACCGCCTGCGCCGCGCCCGTCGGCACCGTGGTCACGCCCGCCGAGTTGCGCGAGCTGGAGGCGCGCGATGCCGTCGCCCGGGCCGCCGCGGCCAACGCGTCCGTGCCTGGCCACGCCGGCCCCGCGCACCTGGCCGCCGCGGGCGCCAGCGGGCTGCCTGCGCCGGACGGCCTGACGACGGAGCAGTTGAAGAAGCGCGACGAGCTGGACAAGCGCCGCACCGACCTGGCCCGGCGTCGGGAGGACCAGGCGCGCGGCGCCTTCGAGCTGGAGCAACGCCGCCGCCGCACGGAGCTCGAGCAGCAGAGCGCCGGCGCCCAGGAGGCCGTGTCGCTGGAGCTGGCCGGGCGCGAGCTGCGCCTGGCCAGCGAGGACCTGGCGCGCTTCCGCGCCGAGGAGCGCCCGCGCCGTCTGGCCGAGGACGCCCTGGACCTGCAGCAGTCGTCCGACGCGCTGCTGGAGACGCGCGAGGAGCTGGCCCAGCTGGAGATGATGTACTCGGGCAGCGAGCTGGGCGACGCCACGGCCGAGATCGTGCTGAACCGCACGCGCCGCCGCCTGCAGCGCGCCGAGGAGCGCCACGCCCTGCGCGAGAAGCGCAGCGCGGAGTTCCGCACCGTGACCCTGCCGCGCGAGGAGGAAACGCGCGCGCAGGCCGAGCACGCCAAGGCGGTGGCGCTGGACAACGTGCGCCGCGGCCAGGAGAAGGAGCGCCTGCAGCGCGAGGCGGCGCTGCGCGACCTGGACTTCGACGCCCGCAAGCTGGAGCGCGAGGCGGCCGACCTCGCGCGCGACGAGGCGACGCTGGAGCGCGACATCACGACTTTCACGCGCGAGCTGTCGCTCACCGCCATCACGGGAAGCACGCCGTGAGGGGCGCGGCGGCGGTCGCGCTGGCGGCGGCGCTGTCGCTGCCGGCGGCGGCGCAGGGCCTGGACGGCGCGCCCTCGCAGGCCGAGCTCGAGTCGCGCACGCCGGGCGGCCGCCGGCTCTCGGACCTGGCGCCGGAGGAGGTGCTGGACGCGGCGCGCGTCGGGGCGGCGGGCGAGGACACGCCGCTGCCCGACAGGCAGGCCATCGTCGCCGCGCTGAACCGCGGCCTCGACTGGCTGCTCGCGCACCAGAACCTCGACGGCAGCTGGGGCGGCTGGGGCGAGGCCGGCCCGTGGGACGAGTTCTGGAGCAACATCCACACGCACAAGGCGTGGATCACTGCCACCACGGGCCTGGCGGTCATGTCGCTGCTCGAGCACCCCGACGACCTGCGCGCGCAGCAGGCCGTGCTGCGCGGCGTCGACTACATCCTGGCCGAGCCGGCGCCGCAGCGGCCCTCGGACTGGGACGTGGACAACACCTGGGGCTACGTCTACGGGCTCGATGCGCTGGGCACGGTGCTGCTGGAGGGCCGTCTCGCCAACACCGAGCGCGAGGCGCGCGCCCGGGCCAAGGCCGAAGAGTACGTCGAGAAGCTGGCCGACTACCAGACGCCCGCGGGCGGCTGGGGCTACTACGACTTCGACTCGCTGGCGCAGCGGCCCTCGTGGGCCACCAGCTTCCAGACCGCGGCGGCGCTGGCCGCGCTGGCGCAGGCGCGCGACGCCGGCGTGGCCGTGCCCGGCCGCATCGTCACGCGCGCCATGGACGCGCTGCGCCGCTGCCGGCTGCCCAACGGCGCCTGGTCCTACAGCGTCGAGGCCGTGCCGTACATGGGCCTCGAGTGGATCGACAACGTGAAGGGCAGCCTCTCGCGCATCCAGGCTTGCCACTACGCGCTGCTGCGCGCCGGCGCCAACGACGTCAGCAAGGCCGACGTGCTCGCGGGCCTGGACCAGCTCTTCCAGCACCACCGCTTCCTGGACGTGGCCTACCAGAAGCCCGTCCCGCACGAGACCTACTACCTGAACTCGGGCTACTTCTACTTCTTCGGCCACTTCTACGCGGCGCGCCTGCTCGACGGGCTGGAGCCGGCCGAACGCGCGCGCTACGCATCGCGCCTGGCGCGCGAGGTGGTCAAGCGCCAGGAAGCCGACGGCTCGATGTGGGACTACCACATGAACGCGTATGGCCGGCCCTACGGCACGGCGTTCGGGACGATGACGCTGACGCGGACGTTGCCGGAGCGCTGAGGATCACGGCGGCCGCGCGCCGCGCCAACCCCTGGAAAAGCGACTGGTGGTCGTCTTTCCGGCCGTTGGCTACGGGCATTCTTTCAAGGTTTCCCGCGGAGCGAGCTGCCCTTCAGGGCGCTTACCGGCCGTCCTTCGGCGGACCCGGCTCCGCAGCCTCCGGCGAACTGATACCCGGCGCGGCGCCGGACCTCTTCGCGGCCAGCTCGTCCTGGACGTCCGAGACCTCGCTGCGGATCTCCTCGAACTTCACCACCGCCGCGCGCACGGCGTCCTTGAGCGTGATGTCCTTGAAGCCCAGCGTCCGCGCCGCGTGGTCGAAGAGCGTGGCCAGGATGCCGATGAGCAGGGCGCCCACCAGCGTCACGCCCAGGAAGAAGCCCACGCCGCGTGCGAGGCCGGCCACGAAGTTGACCCACAGCAGCTTGCGGCTGCTGCCGAGGATCTCGAGCAGCGAGCTCAGCTCCAGCGCCTGGCGCTCGGCCTCGGCGCGGGCCGCGTCCGCGTCGGCTGCCGGCTGCCCTTCGGTGTGCTTGCGGCCGCGCTGTCCCATGCCGCGAAGCATGCACACGGCGGGGGCAGTCGTCCAACGCGGCGGGCCGCGCCCCTCGCGAGGCGCGGCCGGCAACGGGCCCCGTCCGGCGCGCGTGGCGCCGGTCAGCGACTCACTGGATCATGAGCTGGAGACCCTCGGACCACTTCGTGTACTGGTTCGCGAGGTCCTGGCCGAAGGCCTGCAGGAAGATCTGCGTGCCCGGGCCTAGCGCGGCGTCCAGCGGGGCCGGCAGCACGACCATCCCGCCGTGCAGATCGGTGCCCAGCGGAGCGAGCTGGATGATCCACGGGTGGGCGTAGAAGTGCAGCCCGATGACGGGCGAGAAGAAGTCCGCCTGCGACAGGCCCGCCACCAGGATGACCGACTTGCCGGCCGGGTTATTGGTGATGGTGATGACGTTGTCGACCGAGCCCGACTCGGCCGAACCCGTGCCATTCAGCGTCACGCCGTTCTTCACCCCGTAGTTCTGCCACGGGGCGCCTGGATCGTAGCCCTTGAGGCGCATCGGCAGCGACAGCATGACCGTCGTGCCGACGATGGTCGCGGCGTAGGTGTCGGTGGTCTCGCGATAGCGGTCATACGAACCCATGCCGGTGGCCGGCGGACCGTGGGCGGCGCCTGCGCCCGGACCGTTCGGCGGGCCGATCAGGAGCGGGCCCGTGCCCGTCGTGGAGCCGCCCGTATCCGAGTTGTAGCTCCAGCCGATGGCACCGTCGGCGATCATCAGCGAGGTGCTCAGCGCGACATCGATGATCCAGCCCTCGGCCGTGCCCGACGCCGAGTTGGGCAAGCCCGTGATGCTGTAGTCGGCGATGATCGTGCCCATGACGCCACCGCCCGTCGCGCCCTGGTAGAAGCGAATGCGGAAGGTGACCGGCGTCGGCGCCGCGATGCTGGTGACATACCCCATGCGGAACTCGGTGATCTCGGCGCCCAGCCCCAAGGCGGTCGTGAACGTGCCCCAGTCCATGAAGTGGAACGCCTTGATCGTGCCGCCGCCGGTGGTGTAGTAGTTGTTCGTCGTCGAGTTGTCGTACAGGATGACCGGGCCGCCGTCGCCCGGCCCGACACCGGGATCGCCGGGCAGGACCGTGCAGGTCTGCGTCGCCATGTCGTACTTGGCGTACTTGACGGTGGAAACGGGGATGTCGTCCTGCGCGGAGGCTGGCCCCAGCAGGGCGCCAAGGGCCAGTCCGGCGAGGACCGTCGGGAGCTTGGTCATCGGAAGCACTCCATGATCCGGTTTTCGCGCGGCCTGCCGCCGCGCTGTTCCATGCCGCGCAGCATGCACGCGATGGGGGCAGCCGTCCAACGCGGCGGGCCGCGCCCCTTGCGAGGCGCGGCCCGCCAACGTGTCCTGTCCGGCGCGCGCAGCGCCGGTCAGCGACTCACTGGATCGTGAGCTGGAGACCCTCGGACCACTTCTTGTAGAGGTTCGCGAGGTTCTGGCCGAAGGCCTGCATGAAGATCTGCGTGCCCGGGACCAGCGAAGCGTCCAGCGGTGCCGGCAGTGCGACCGTCCCGGAGAACGGATCGGTGAGGATCGGTGCGAGCTGGATGATCCACGGATGAGCGTAGAAGTGAAGCCCGATGGGGGCCGAGAAGAAGTCCGACTGCGACAAGCCCGCCACCAGGATGACCGACTTGCCGGACGGGTTGTTGGTGATGGTGATCACGTTGTCGACCGAGCCCGGCGTGGCCGAGCCGCTGCCGTTCAGCGTGACGCCGCTCTTGTCGCCGTAGTTCTGCCAAGGGCTCGGCGGGGCGCCGGTCTCGCGGCCCTTCAGGCGGTTCACGAAGGACAGGACGGTGGTCGAGCCGACCAGCGTGCTGACGTACGCGTTCGAGGCCTCGTTGTACCGGTCATACGCGCCGGCGGTGGGGAAACCGGGCTTGTTCTGACCCGTGCCGGGTGCGTTGCTCGAGGGCAAGCCGACCGTTCCGCAGAGCAGCGGGCCGGTGGCCGACGTGGACGCGCCCACCGGGTTGTCCGAGTTGTAGCTCCAACCGATGGCGCCGTCGGCCATGTTGACGTTGAGCCCGGTGATGTCGACGAGGAATCCCTCGTAACTGCCGGAGGCGGAAACCGCTCCCGCGCTGATGATGCCGTCGAAGAGCACCGTGCCCTGCGAGGCCTGTGCCGTCCCCTGGTAGAGTCGCAGGCGGATGCTCGGTGCGCCCTGGCCGGCCGTCAGGTTGGTGGCATACCCGATGCGGATCTCGGTCATGGTGGCACCCTGCCCCTGCGTCGTCGTGAGGGTACCCCAGTCCACGTGGTGGTTCGTGGCGACGGCGCCGCTGCCGGTGGACAGGAAGCCGTTCGTGGTGGTGTTGTCGTACAGGACCGCGGTGTCGGCGTCGCCGGGCGACACCAGCGTGTCCGGGTCGACGTCGGACGGGAAGAACGTCCCCGTGGCCACGTCGAAGCTGCCCGCGTACTTGATGGTGTTGACCGGGATGAAGTCCTGCGCGGAGGCGGGCACCAGCAGGGCGCCGAGGGCCAGTCCAGCGAGGACCGTCGGGAACTTGATCATCGAATGCACTCCAAGATGCCGGAAGGTGAGTGGGGGCCTCCCCTCGTTCGGGGGGAGCAAGGCCCTATGGGCCGGAAGCATATCCGACGCCGTCGATTCGTGCCCGACGGGTGCCCGGGACCAGCCGTTCAGCGCGGAAAGGCGGCCCGCAGGGCGGCCACATGGGCCGGGCCCGTGCCGCAGCAGGCGCCCACGATCCGCGCCCCGGCCGCCACCCAACGGGTGGCCGCCTCGACGTACCTCTCAGGCGGCCAGGCGTCCTCCCCGGGGAAGATGGCGTTGGCATAGGCCCCGAGGTCTAGGACCGCCTGCCGGCAGGCGGCCGGGAGGGGGCCTGCCAAGGCGGCGGTGACCCGGTCGGCAGGCGTGCAGTTGACGAGGAAGGCCTGCGCACCGGCCCCGGCAGCCTCCCGCGCCGTGGCGGCCAGGTCCTCCGGGGTGAAGAAGTCCCCCCGCGGGCCGAGGGTGGCTGCGGCCCAGACCGGCAGGCCGGTGGCCGCCGCGGCCCGCGTCGCGGCCAGCAGCTCGCGGCGCGTGGGCATGGTCTCGACCAGCAGCAGGTCGCAGCCCGCTCGCGCCAGCGCCGCGGCCAACTGCCCGTGCTCGCGCCGCAGGCTGGCCTCGTCCGGCGTGCGACCGGGAGTGAAGCAGTCCTCCAGCGGCGCCAGGCTGCCGGCCACGCGCCCGCGGCCGGCGGCCTCGCGGCACAGCGCCACCGCACGCTGCAGGCCCTCCTCCCAGCGGCCCTCCCAGGGCGTGCCGCGCAGCGCGCGGGGCGTCGTGCGAAAGGTGGCCGCCGTGTGCACGTCCGCGCCGGCGGCCGCGTAGTCGGCGTGGATGGCGGACACGAGGTCGGGCCGCTCGAACACGGCGCGCGCCGACCAGGCCGGCGCCGGCAGCGGCAGCCCGCGCCGCTCCAGCTCCGAGCCCAGCGGGCCGTCCAGCAGCGTGATGTTCACGGCGCGGCGGCGCGCTGGTGCACGACGCGCCCGTCGAAGACGGTCAGGTCCACACGCAGGCCGGGCAGGCGCTCGACCGGCGCCCCGAGCGGGTCGTCCGAGAGCACCACGACGTCCGCGGCCAGGCCCGGCGCCAGGCGCCCGAGGCGCCCCTCCTCGAAGCAGGCCTGCGCGGCCCAGGTGGTCATGGCGGACAGGGCCTCCGCGCGCGTCAGCGCCTGCTCGGGATGCCAGCCGCCGGGCCAGCGGCCGCTCGGGTCCGGGCGCGCCACGAAGGCGTGGAAGGCCAGCAGCGGGTCCGGCAGCTCGACCGGCGCGTCACTTCCGCCGCAGAGCAGCGCTCCCGTGTCCACCAGCGCGCGCCAGGCGTAGGCGCCGCGCTCGCGCGCCGGGCCGAGGCGCTCGCCGGCCCAACTGCAGTCGCTGCTCTGGTGCAGCGCCTGCACCGAGGCCACCACGCCCAACTGCCCGAAGCGCGGGATGTCCTGCGCATCCAGCACCTGTGCGTGCTCGATGCGCAGGCGCGGGTCGGGCACCGCGCGCTGCAGCGGCGGCACCGCGGCGAGCGCGGCCGCGTAGGTGTCCAGCACCAGCCGGTTGGCGCGGTCGCCGATGGCGTGCGTGCCCAGTTGCCAGCCGGCGCGCAGGCAGCGCTCGGTCAGCGCGCGCAGGCGCTCGGGCGGCGTCAGCAGCAGGCCCGACTGGCCCGGGTCGTCGGCATAGGGCGCCAGCAGCGCGGCGCCGCGGCTGCCCAGCGCCCCGTCGGCGTAGGCCTTGACGGCGCGCAGCGACACGCGGCCGCGGCCGTCGAGGTCCGGCGTCGGCAGGCCGGGCGTGTCGGTCCAGACGGCCGGATCGTCGGCGTCCAGCATGACGTGCACGCGCAGCTCGAGCGACCCCGCGCGCGCCAGCGCGGCGTACTCGCGCGCGGTGGCCAGCGGCACGCCCGCCTCGGTCACGGCCGTGATGCCGTGCCGGTGCAGGTCGGCCACCACCCGCGGCAGCGCGGCGCGCAGCTCCGCGCCCGAGAGCGGCGGCACGTGCGCCTCGACCAGCGCGGTGGCCAGGTCCACCAGGACTCCGCTGGGGCGGCCCTGCGCGTCGCGCAGGATGCGGCCTCCGGGAGGGTCCGGCGTGTCCATCCCGATGCCGGCCAGCTCCAGCGCCGCGGCGTTGGCCAGCAGCGCGTGGCCGTCCACGCGCCACAGCGCCACGGGCCGGTCGGGCACCGCGCCGGAGAGCGCCGCGTGCGTCGGAAACTCCGCGCGGGCCCAGTCGTTCTGGTCCCAGCCGCGTCCGAGGACCCACGCGCCTTGCGGCGCCTGCGCCGCGCGCTCGGCTACGCGCGCCACGACCTCGGCCTCGCTGGCGCTGCCGACGAGGTCCACGCGCCGCACGCCCTCGGCCAGACCCGCGAGGTGCAGGTGCGCGTCGAACAGGCCCGGCAGCGCCGTGCGCCCGTCCAGCTCGACCACGCGCGTCCGCGGCCCGATCAGCGCGGCCACGTCGGCATCGCTGCCCACCGCCAGCAGCACGCCGTCGCGCGCGGCCAGCGCCTGCGCCAGCGGGCGCGACGGGTCCTGCGTGCGGATGCGGCCGCCGCGCAGCACCAGGTCGGCCGGCGGCGCGGCGCAGGCCGCCAGCGCGGCCAGCAGAGGCCAGGCGCAGCGGGACGGCGGGCGGCGCATGGCGCCCAGCATGCCACGCGCTCGGCTCACGGCGGCGCCGGCTGCGCCGCGCGCTGTAGCTCGATGGCGGCCTCGAGCGACGGGATGTCGGCCAAGGTGCCGGCACCGAGGCGCCTCAGCGCCCGCAACTGCTCCGCGGCGTCGGCGGGCCGGTCGAGCCGGATCAGCGCGTGCACCAGCGCGAGGCGCGCCAGCTTGTGCGCCGGATCGAGCGCCAGCGTCCGGCGCAGGCTGACCTCGGCGGCCGCCGCCTCGCCGTGCTGCAGTTGCGTGCGGCCCAGCAGGAACAGGCCAGTGGGCGAGTCGGGCTCGAGCGCCGCGCCGGCCGCGAAGGCCGCGAGCGCGCCCGCGCGGTCACCCTGGCGCTCGAGCGCCTGGCCCCGTACGGCCAGCGCGTCGGCGCAGCCGGGGTCCAGCGCGAGCACCTGCTCGACCAGCTCCAGCGCTCCGGCGTGGTCGCCTTCGTCGGTCAGGCGCTGGGCCTCGAAGAGGCGCCGGTCGGCCGGCGCGACGTGCGCGCCCAACCCGGCGGCCAGCGCCGCCAGCGCGCGCGCGGCGAGGACGGCGTCCTCCGCCGGCGGCTCGCTGCCCGTTTCGGCCGCGGGCCCGAAGAGCAGCGTGGCGAAGGGATCCGCAGGCGTGACGTGCGCGCGCAGCAGGCCGGCGCGCGCGTCGGCGTCGGACGGGTTGCTTGCGGGTCCCAGCAGCAGCCGTCCGAGGCCGAGTCGGCTGCGGCGCTCGCCGTGCAGCGGGTCGTGAGCCAGCAGGTCGGCGGGCTCGCCGCCGCCGGCGAGCAGGCCGGCCAGCAGGCTCTGCCAGGCTGCCGGGGTGTCTCTCGCGAGCAGCGCCTCCAGCACCCCAGGAGCGCGCACGCCGTCATGCTGCGCCTGCACCCAGGCCCGGGCGAACTCGCGCGCCGGGTCCGGCCAGGGCACGGCCACCTCGTGCGCCAGCGCGGCGAAGGCGTGCCAGGCGATGAGCGCGTGGCCGTCGGCGTTGGGGTGCACCGTATCGTTGTACAGCGGACGCGGCGCCAGCGCGTCCAGCGCGGCGCGCGCGTCGGCCAGCGGCAGGGCGAGCTCGCGCGCCACGCGCACGACCGTGTCCTCCGCGGCCTGCTCGGCGGGACGCTGGCGGCGCACGGCGTCGTCGTGCGGCGGGGCCACCAGCACCAGCGGCACGTCCGCGTCGCGGCAGGCGGCGGCCACCGCGCGCAGGTTGTCCTCGAAGGCGTCCAGCGGCACGCGCGGGCGCAGCAGGTCGCCCGCGGCCAGCGCGTCCACGGCGGCGCCGGCGTCGGCGGGCGTGACCGTGTCCAGGTGCAGGCCCAGCGCGGAGGCCAGCGCCAGCCGCGACAGCAGGAAGCCGGGGCCGCGGCGAAAGGCCAGCGCCTGGCGATCGTCGCGCCCGGCGACGCGCGCGTCGTCGTTGTGCCCCATGGGCAGCCACAGCAGGACGTCCGGCCGCAGGTCGAGCAGGTCGCGCTCGACCTGCACGCGGTTCTGCAGCGAGGTGTAGCCCGGCACGCCCGCGTCGATCAGCTCGACCTGCACGTCGCCCGCCGCCGCCTGCAGCAGGCGCTGCAGCACGAAGGGCCAGGCGCACTCCTCCGGCACGCCCAGCCCGAAGGTGGACGAGTCGCCCACGCAGGCCACGCGCAGCGTGCCCGGCGCGCGCGCGCGCGGCACCTCCGGGCCGCGGTAGCCCAGGGCGTTGAGCCCGTAGTAGTCGAGGAAGCGGATGCAGGGCCGCAGCCGGTAGAACAGCTCGCGGTCCGGCAGGGCGCCGGAGTCCTGGCTGCCCAGGGCGCCCTCGTCGCGGAAGGGCGACGGCAGCGGAGGCGGCCCGAGGCCGGCGAGGCGCAGGGCGCCTTCCAGCAGCGCCAGAAGCGCCAGCGTCAGCAGCAGCGACAGGCCGGCGGCCAGCAGCCGGCTGCGGGGACGCGGGAGCGCGCTCATCGGTCGCGATCGTACCGGGTGGGACGCCCGGGGAACGCGTGTCACTCGCGCGTCAAGTCCAGCTCGACCACCAGCGGCAGGTGGTCGGACGCCAGGCGCGCGAGGTCCAGGCGCGAGGCGAAGTGCCGCGTGCAAGCCACGCGCCCGCGCACGAAGAGCCGGTCCAGCGGTCCGACCGGGCTGAAGGCCGGAAAGGTGCGCGTGGCCGAGGTGCCGCGGCCGGTGGCGCAGCGCAGACCGTAGTGGGCGGCCAGCAGGCGCGGCACGAGGCCGTGCCAGTCGTTGAAGTCGCCGGCCAGCACCAGGCGCGACGCGCGCGACAGGTGCGCGAGGTGCCCGTGCCCGAGCAGCCGGTGCAACTGCCAGCGCCGCTCGACCGAGGACAGCCCGAGGTGCACGTTGACCAGGTGCACGCGGTGGTGGTGGCCGTTGACCGGCACGACCACGTCCGTCAGCAGCGCGCCGCGCGCCTTCTTGGGACCGAACCGCAGGTTCACGTTGTCGCGCCGCAGGATGGGGTGGCGCGAGAGCGTGGCGTTGCCGTACCAGCCGCGCGTCAGTTGCACGTTCGGGCCGAACGCGCGGTGCGGGTAGCCCAGCTCGTCGCCCAGTAGGTCCACCTGGCGGTCGCCGCCGCTGCGCGGCACGCCGTCGTCCACCTCCTGCAGCAGCAGCACGTCCGGGTCGTAGTGGCGGATGACCGCGGCGATGCGCCCCGGCGCGTAGCGCTTGTCCGTCCCGCCGATGCCCTTGTGGATGTTCCAGGTCAGGAGCCGCATCGTTCAGCGCCAGAGGGCCGCCTCGACCACCAGGCCGGGGCCGAAGGACAGCGCCAGCGCCGGTCGCGGCGCGCCGGCGGCGCGCAGCCGCTGCAACACGAACAGCACGGTGGGCGAGGACATGTTGCCGTGCTCGGACAGCACCGCGCGCGAGACGTCCGTCGCGCCGCGCGGCAGCCCCAGCGACAGCTCGACCGCCGACAGCACGCGCGGACCGCCCGGGTGCACGGCCCAGCTCCCGATGTCGCGCAGCGCAAGCCCCTGGCCGTCCAGCCACGCCGCCAGCCAAGCCGGCAGGTGGCGCGCCACGATCTCCGGCACGCGCGGCGAGAGCGTCATGCGGAAGCCGTGGTCGCCGATGGTCCAGTTCATGTCCTCGGCGCCCTCGGGCAGCAGGCAACTGCCGCTCGCGGCCAGGGTCCAGCCGGGGCCGGGCGCGGCCGAGCCGACCAGCGCCGCGGCGCCGTCGGCGAACAGCGCGTTGGCCACCACCTGGCCCTCGTCCCAGCCGTGGTGAAAGTGCAGGCTGCACAGCTCGACCGCCACCAGCAGCACGACCGCCTGCGGGTCGGCCTCGGCGAAGGCACGCGCCACGCGCAGGCCGGCGAGGGCGCCATGGCAGCCCATGAAGCCCACGTGCGTGCGCTGGCAGTCGGCGCGCAGGTGCAGCGTCCGCAGCAGCGCGATGTCCACGCCGGGCGCCGCCGCGCCGGTGCACGAGACCGTGACCAGGTGCGTGATGCGCTGCGGCAGGAGGCCGGCCTCGTGCAGCGCGGCGGCGGCGGCGCGCGCGGCCAGCGCGGGGGCGGCCGTGTCGTAGGCGGCCATGCGCGCGCCGGTGCCGGCCGGCGGGCCGTCGGCGGCTGGCCGCAGCGGCGCGCCGCCGTGCGGGTCGAGGATCACGTGCCGCGTCCGCACGCCCGAGCGCCGGTAGAGCGCGGCCGCCACGCGCGCCCGGCCATCGTCGTAGCCGGCCAGCTTGCGCGCGAGGCGCTCGGCGTCGGCGCGGTCCATGCGGGTGTGCGGCAGCGCCGTGCCCAGTCCCAGCACGTGCAGGCTCATGGCGTGGCCCCCGCGCCGAGGCGCGCGAGCACGCCGCGCGCCAGCGCCGGGCGGCGGGCGGCCAGCGAGAGCCCGCCGCGCACCAGCAGCGGATGGCGCAGCCAGGCCGCGAGCCCGGCGCACAGGCGCTGCGGGTGGCGCACCAGGTCGCGGTGCACGCGCACCCACGCGGCGCCCACTCCCGCATCCCAGGCGCGCGCGCCGCGCTCGGCCAGCGGCACCACGGCGCGGGCCGCGAGCAGCGCCCACGTCAGGCCTTCGCCCGTGAAGGGCTCGACGCAGCCGGCCGCGTCGCCCAGCGCGAGCAGGCGCGCGCCCGCCGGCCGGGCCGGGCGACGCGTGAGCGGGGGCGTGACGCGCACGGCGGCCGCCAGCAGCGCCGCGGGCGCGGGAGCGCTGGCCGTGCGCAGGATGTCCAGCATCAGGGCCCCTGCGCCGCGCTCGGCCACCGCGCGCGGGTCGAGGGCCGCCGCCGCGTCCAGCCGGCCATCGGGCAGGCGCACCAGGCCGACGTAGCCGCCGCGGCCCACGGCCATGGCCAGCGTGCCCGCGGGCAGGTCCGCGGCGTCCTCCGGCAGCAGCACGCCGGCGCCGACGCGCGCGCCGCGCGCGCTGCGGCCGGCGACGAAGCGGCTGGCCAGCCCGTCCGCCGCCAGCACGACGCGCGCGCGGACCTGCAGCGTCTCGCCGCCGCGCCGCAGGCGCAGCGCGCGCGCGTCGGCGAGCAGGCCGTCGGGCTCGGCGCTCGTGGCCTGCAGCAGCGTGACGCCGGCGTCGGCTGCCGCTGAGGCGAGCGCGGCGTCCAGGTCCGCACGCGACACGGCCAGGAGGCCCGGGGCCGGCAGCTCCAGCGTGCGCCCGGCGCAGCACAGCGACACGCGCGCGAGCGGCAGCGACGCCACCGGTGGGGCGGGCAGGCCTTCGGCGCGCAGCGCAGCCAAGCCGCGCGGGCCGAGGCACCCGCCGCAGACCTTGTCGCGCGGGAAGGTCGCGCGCTCGACCAGCAGCACGGACAGGCTGCGCAGCGCCAGCGCGCGCGCCGCCAGCGAGCCGGCCGGGCCGGCGCCGACGACGGCCACGTCCCAGGTGGCGCCGGCCAGCGGCGCGAGCGGCGGCGCGGTGTTCACGGCGGGCTCCAGGACAGCAGCCAGCGTTGCGGGAACACGTGGCGCACCCGCGCACCCTGCAGGCCGGCGCGCGCGGCCAGCTCCAGCGCCTCGGTGGGCGTCCAGGCGTTGCGTACCGAGGCCGGCGCATCGGCGTGCACGACTGGGCTGCGGCTGGCAAGGTGGCTGGCGGTCGCGGCCAGGGCCAGGCCCGCCCGGCTGCGGCGCAGGTCGCACACCAGCAGCCGCCGGCGCGCTGCGTCGGCAGCCGCGCGCAGCAGGCGCGGCGCCGCGTCGGGGTCCAGATGGTGCAGGAAGAGCGAGCAGGTCACGACGTCCGCCCGGCACGGCAGGCCGCCCGGCGCGAGGGCGTCGGCCTGCAGCGTGTGCAGCTCGACGCCGGCGGCGCGGGCGCGGCGCGCGGCGTGCTCCAGCGCGGTCGCGCTGCGGTCCAGCGCCGTGACGCGCAGCGGCAAGCCGGCCGCGCGCGCGCGCCGCGCCAACGCCACGGGCACGTCGCCTGCGCCGGCGGCCACGTCCAGCAGCTCGATCGTCCCGTGCGCGGCGCGGGCCGCGCGCGCCACCTCGGGCCACAGCAGGCGCGCCACGCCGGACCAGCGGTTGAGGCGCACCAGCCCGGCCAGCGCCTGCTCGTGCCGGCGCGGGTCGAGGTCGGACGCGTCCATGGCCTCGGCGGCGGGCGTGCGGGGCAGGCTCATCCGCCGCGCTCCGCCTCGGCCAGCAGCGTGCGCGCCTCGGCGTGGGACGGGTCGCGGGCCAGGATCTCGCGCAGCGCGGCAGCGGCGTCGGGGGCGCGGCCCTGCTGCAGACGCACGCGCGCGAGGTTCAGGCGCGCCTTGTCGTAGGCCGGGTCCAGGCGTGCGGCGCGCTCGAAGCTGGCGGCCGCGTCCTCGACCCGCTCGGCATGCACCAGCACCAGCCCGAGGTTGTTGTGCGCCAGCGGGTCGCCGGGCAGCAGCTCGACCGCGCGGCGCGCGGCCTCCACGGCGCCGGCGCGCTCGCCGCGCTCGTCCAGCAGCAGCGCGCGCAGGCTGTGGGCCTGGCCTTGCGCCGGGTCGAGCGCCAGCGTGCGATCCAGCGCCTGCAGCGCCGCCTCGGCGTTGCCGGCGCGGCGCTCGGCGTCGGCCAGGTTGAGCCAGGCGTCGGCGCGCTGCGGGTCGGCCAGGACGGCGGCGCGGAAGGCCTGCGCGGCCTCGCTCCAGCGCCCGGCGTGCAGCGCCGCGTTGCCGAGCACGAAGGACGACTCCGCGTCCGCGCCGCCCAGCACCTCCAGCGCCGCTTGTGCCAGGACGGCGGCTTCGTCGTGCTTGCCGGCCCAGCTCAGCGTCTTGGCCAGGTTGCGCAACGCGAGGCCCTGGCGCGCGGGGTCGAGGCGCGCGCGCAGGCGCGCGTCGACGGCCGGCAGCGCGGCCTGCCAGCCGGGAGCGGGCCGCACGACGCCTTGCGCCGCCAGCGCGTCCAGCAGCGCCAGCGCCAGCAGACGGTAGCCGTCCAGGTCCAGGTGCACGTGGTCGAGGAACTGCTCGTGCCCTGGCACGCGATGACCGAAGCGGCGCTGGCATTCGTCGTCGACCAGCTGCACGAAGTCGACGTAGCCCGCGCCCGCGGCCTGCGCCGCGCGGCGCACGTCGTCGCGTAGCGACGTGGGCGGACGCAGCGGGCAGACGTCCTCGTCGCGCGCGCGCTCCAGCGCAGCGCGCGCCTCGTCGCTGCGGCCGGCGCCGAAGAGCGCCTCGCCCAGCAGGTACTGGCCGCCGGCGTGGCGCGGATCCAGCGAGGCGGCGCGCTGCAGCGCGGCCAGACCGCCCTGCTCGCGCAGCGCCTGCGCCTCCGCGGCCGCGGCGGATGACACGCCGGGCCCGGGCTGGCTCTTGAAGGGCGCGCAGTCGCGCAGCTCGCTGGCCGGCGCCACCAGCACGACGCGTGCGCCCGCGGCGCGCGCCGTGCGCAGCATGCGCGCCAGGTTCAGGCGGAAGTGCTCGATGATCCGGTCGTGCAGCGCGTCGTCACGGACGTACAGGGAAAGCCCGGCCGGGTGCTCGAGGCGCGTGTCCACCTCGCCCGGCAGGCGTGCGCGTCCGTCGTCGTCGCGCAGCGCGTCCACGGCGCGCCGCGCCAGAGTGAAGCAGCGCAGGCGCGACAGCCAGCCCCCGACGGTCGCCAGCGGCCCGCCGCCGGCCAGCCCGGGGTAGGTGCGCTCCTCGAGAAACTCGTTGGGGCCGGAGTAGATGACCAGGGCGTCCAGCGCGAAGGCGCACAGCTCCTCGACCAGCAGCGTCTCGCGGTAGCTGGCGTAGCTGATGCCGCCGGCGTTGATGACCTCGAAGCGCGTGCCGGGCTGCGCGGCGGGCAGGATCTCGCGCAGCCAGGCGCTGTAGCTGAGGGCGTCGTCGTACGGATGGCCGTAGGTCGTGCTGCCGCCCACGCAGGCGATGCGCACGCTGCCCGGTGGCTTGTCGCGCGGGAAGGACTGCTCGTTGAACCAGCGCAGCTTGCCCGGCGCGGTGGCCATGACCGGCCCGTCGGGGCCTGGCCGCTCGACGAACACCGGCGCGCTGGCGGAGAAGCCCACGAAGGGGTCCTCGGTCTCGGCCAGCGGGCGCACGCCGGCGAGCGCCAGCAACAGCTCGGCGGTCAGCAGGACGCCCGCCGCGGCCAGCAGCTGCAGCGCGGCGCGACGCGCGCGCGCGCGGTGGCGACGCGCGGGCTCCACGCGCTAGCCCTGCGCCGCAGGCTGCCCGAGCAGCTGCAGCTCGGCCGCGTGCGGGCGCAGCGCCTCGATCACGAAGGCCGCCTGCTCGGCCAGCGGGACGCCCAGCAGGCGCGCGCCCTGCTCGATCTCGAAGCGCTCGACCTTGGCGGCGAAACCCTTGTCCTTGAGCTTCTTGAGCACCGACTTCGGCTCCAGCGTGGACAGCCCGCCGGGCCGCACCAGCGCGCAGGCGCCGACGAAGCCGGTCAGCTCGTCGCAGGCCAGCAGCGCCTTGTCCAGCAGCGACTCGTGCGGCACGCCCCACCTGGTGTAGTGCGCCGAGATGGCGTGGGCCAGGCGCTCCTCGCCGCGCTCGCGCAGCCAGGCCACGATGCGGCGCGGGTGCTCGTCGGGCCAGCGCTCGTAGTCGGCGTCGTGCAGCAGGCCGGCGAGGCCGAAGACTTCGACCTCGTCGCCGGCGCCGTGGCGCACGGCCGCGGCGCGCAGGACCAGCTCGACCGCCCGCGCGTGGCGGCGCAGCGCCTCGCCGGGCGTCCATTCGCACAGGAGTTGCCAGCCTTGCTCGCGCGTGAGGGCCATGGGCAGCAGGATGTGAACGCCACGGGCCTTTGGCAAGATGCCGCGCATGCTCGCCGCCGCGCCGCCGCGACCGCTGCGGCTCTTCATGCTCTGCTACCACTTCCCGCCCATGGGGACCACGGGCGCCCTGCGGCCCGCGCGCCTGCTGCGCTACCTGCCCGCGGACATCGAGGTCGAGGTGCTGACGGTGGCCGATCCGCCGGAGGGCGCCGGCAACGAGGCGTTGTGGCGCGAGATCGCGCCGCGCGTCGCGCGTCACGAGGCCCCGCTGCGCCCGCGCGCCGTGCAGCGCCGGCTGGAGTCCGCGCTGGCCGCCGCGACCGAGGGCGGACTGCCCAGCAAGGTGCTCAAGACGCTGGCCACGTGGTGCGCATGGGTGCCCGATCGCCAGGTGGCCTTCGTGGACGGCGCGGTCGAGGTGGCCAGTGCGCTGTTCGAGCGGCGCCGGCCCGACGTGCTCTTCTGCAGCTCGCCGCCGCACTCGCTGCACCTGGCCGGCGTGCGCCTCAAGCAGCGCTTCGGCCTACCGCTGGCGTGCGACTTCCGCGACCCGTGGTCCGACAACCCCGAGCGCCGCTGGCCCTCCGCCTGGCACCGCGGGCACGAGCGCCGGCTCGAGGCGCGCGTGCTGCGCGCCGCGGACCTGGTGCTGGCCAACACGCCCGGCAACGCGCTCCAGCTGCGCCGCAGCTTTCCCTGGCTGCCGCAAGGGCGCGTGGCCGTGCTGCCCAACGGCTTCGACCCCGCGCGCCGCGCCGCGCTGTCCGCCGCGCCCGCGCAGCCGCGCGCCGACGGCCGACGCGTGGTGCTCTACAGCGGTCACGTCTACGCCGGCGGCGCGCCCGCCTTCGCGGCGCTGCACGCGCTGCTGCGGCTGCAGCCCGACCTGCCCGGGCGCGTGCTCTTCCGTTGCGTCGGCAGCATGGACCCGCCGGTGGCGCGCCTGTGCTCGGCGCTGGAGCGCGCCGGCCTGCTCGAGCGTGCGCCTGCCGTGCCGGCCGACGAGGTGCCGGCGCTGCTGGCCGGCGCCGACGCGCTGTTCTACGTCGTGCCGCCCGCCGGCCGGCACTGGATCCCCAGCAAGCTCTACGACTACCTGCTGGCCGGCAAGCCCGTGCTGGCCGTGCTGCCGCGCGGCGACGCCTGGGACGTGCTGGCGCGAGCCCGCACCGGCGTGCTGATCGAGCAGGACGGCCCGGAGGTCGTGGCGCGCGGCCTGCGCGAGGCCCTCGACCGCCTGTCGGCGGGCACCCTCGCGCTGCACCCGGACCCGTCGGCGCTGCTGCCCTTCGACGCGCGCACGCAGGCGGCGCAGCTTGCGGGCTGGCTGCGGGCGCTCGCGGGCCGGCCGGCCGACGGGGCGCCCGCCGTCGCGGGGGTGGCCGCGCCGTGAGCTCCGCGCGCGCCGCCGAGGGCGCGGACCCCGTGGCGGAGGAGGCGCTGCTGCGCCGCCTGGTCGAGCGCACGACGCAGGCCCTGGCGGCGCAGGTGGGTGCGGACGGAGCGCTGCACGACCCCGAGGACGGCGCCGAGTCGCCGGCCGACCACTACGGCGCGACCTGCGCCGCGCTGGCGCTGGCCACGCTGGCGGAGCCCGATCCGCGCTGGCGGGCGCTCGTCGCGCGCTGGGCCGGATTTCCCGCCGCGCGTCGCGGCCATGCGCCCTTCAATCGCCTGGCGCTGCTGCTGCTGCGCGACCACCTGCAGCGCCGCGGCGTGCTGGCGCAGGACGAGCGCGTGCTGCTCGCGCGCGCGCTGGCCGCGTGCCCGACGGCCGGCCGCTACCCGAGCAACAACTGGATGCTGCTGGCGGCGGGCTGCTCGTTGCTCGAGGCCCCTGCCGGCCGCGCGCGCGCGACAGCGGCGGCCCGCGTGCGGCGGATGGCGCAGCGCTGGTTCACGTCGGCGGGCGCCTTCATCGACGCGCCGGCCGCGCCCGCGGGCCGGCCGGCGAGCACGCCCCTGGCCTACCACGCCAAGGCGCTGGTCGTGCTGCGCCTCGCCGCGCGCGCCGATGCGCGCGCGCTGCCGCCGGGCGTGCTCGAGCGCGGCCTGGCCTTCCAGCTCGCCATGACCGACGGCCGCGGCCTGTGCGGCGGCTTCGGCCGCAGCAGCCACGCGCTCTTCGGCACGGCTTGCCAGTTGTTCCTGCTGGCCGAGGGCCTGCGTCTGGCCAGCGACGAGCGCGCGCGCCGCGGCTGGGCGCTGGGCGTGCGCCGCGCGCGGCTTGCGCTGGAGGCCACGCGCCGCGCCGACGGCCTGCTGCCGCTCGCGCCCAACCCGGCGCCCGGCGCCGCGGGCGGCCGGGACGAGTACATGCACCTGTCGGTCTACGACGCCTGGCTGGCGGGCCTGCTGGGCTGGCTGCTGGCGCGGCCGCCCGCGGCGGACGACCCGCCGCTGCCGGCGCCGGACTTCGCCGGCCTCGGGCCGCTGGCGGAGGTGACGGCGCTGGACCAGCGCGCCGGCCTGCTGGCCGTTCGCGGGCCGCGCGGCGCGGGCTGGCTCTCGCTGCGCGGCCAGCCGCCGCAGGGCGCGTTGCGTGCGGCCGACCTGCGCTGGGGCGGCGCGCTGCCCTTCCACCTGGTGCTGGACGGGCGCGCGGTCGTGTCGCCGCCGGTGCGCGTCGCGCCCGAGCGCCTGCTGCGCGAGCCGGCCCTGGCCGGCTGGACGCCGCTGTTCGAGGCGGGCGGTCGCGCGTGGGCGCTGCAGCGCTTCCTGCGTTGCGACGTGCACGCCGACGGCCCGCGCGTGCTGCTCGTCGCGCGCGGGGCGCCCAGCGCGGCCTGCTCCGTGCCGCCCGCGCGCGGTACGCCGGGCTGGTGGCTCGAGAGCGTTGACCACCTGCTGCTGGGCGACCGGCGCCGCCGCCGGCTGGGCGAGCGTCCCCTGCCGCTGAGCGGCGCGCGCGCCACGCTCGCCTTCCTGCTGGACGCCCACGAGGGCTGGTGCGCCGCGCTGCTGCTGCTGGCCGGCGCGCCCTTGGCGGCGCGGCTGCTCAATCCGTGGGGTCGCGCGCTGCTCCCGGACGGCCGTGCGCTGCCGCTGCGCGCCGCGCGCTGGAGCTTCACGGACGCGCCCGCGCCGGCCGCGGTGGGTGGCCTCGTGGCGGGCGGCGAGCACTCGGCCGTGCGCGCGGACCTGCCGGCGTCGCTGCCCGACGGCCAGGGCGCCTGCGGTGCGCCGCTGGACTGGCCGCGCACCGACCTGCTGCTGGCCACCGTGCTGGGCCCCGCGGGCGCGAGCCCGGGCGACCCGTTGCCGCTGCGCGTCGAGGCCGAGGAGCGCCGCGTCGTCACGGCCTGGGCCTCGCTGTCGCTGCGGCCCGCGACCTGAAACGCGCAGGGGCGGGACGCGCTCCGCGCCCCGCCCCCGCATCGGACTCGCGGTCTCTCCGCGGTCAGCGCGTGCCGGTGGTCTCGTACTCCTTGAGCCGGACCTGCAGTTCGGCCTTGGCAGCGTCGGGGGCCAGGTCCACGGCCTTCTGCTGCAGCTCCCGCGCCCGGGCGCCGTCGCCCTTGAGGAAGACCACGCGGGCCAGCGTGTCCAGGATGCTGAAGTCGCCGGCCTCGGTGAGCGAGTTGGCCAGCTCGGCGGCGCTCAGGGCCAGCTCGAGGTCGGGCTGCTCGCGCGTGGCCTCCGGATCCACCACGGTCCAGGCCAGCGAGTTGAGCGCCTGCGGGACCTGGCTGAAGGATGCGACCAGCTTGCGGCCGTAGAGCGCGGCCTGCTCGACGTCCTTGGCGCGCAACAGTGCTTCGTAGCTCATCACTCCGGCGCTGCCATAGGTCCGGGTATCCAGCTCGAACAGCTCGTTGGCCAGGCGCGCAACGGCGGGCCAGTCCTCGCCCTCGGTGGCCTGTCCGAGCTGCTCCTGGATGCGCGTGGCCTTGAACTCGGCCTCATGCCTGGCGCGGAACAACTCGGCGAAGGCCTGCGTGTCCCACGTGCCGGCGACGACCTGATCCAGCGCCTCGTCCATGGCGCCCGGCGGGGAGAGGGGGTTGCCGATCCACTCGAGCTGGCCGGTCTTGCCGACGACCATGCAGGTGGGGATGCCGTTGGAGCCCGTGGGCGCCATGAAGGTGGCGGCGGTCTGGCCCTCGATGTCCTCGCAGATGCCGTAGGACATGGCGTCGCCCTTCTCCTTGATGAAGTCGGGCGTGGGGACCATGGTGGGCCGCGGCCAGATGGCCACGCCGATGATGTGCACGTTGTCCTGGCCGCGCGTGTCGGCGATCTGGTCCATGTGCGGGATGGCCTTCTTGCACGGGCCGCACCAGGTGGCCCAGAAGTCCAGGACGTACACGTGGCCCGGCTGCCAGGCGCTGACGGCGTCGCCCTGCAGCCAGGTGACGTCCTTGAGCAGCGGGGCGGGGTGCCCCGGCAGCAGCATCCCGGTTTCGTCGGCCGCGAGGGCCGGGCTGGCGAGCAGCAGCAGGGCAAGGGTGCAGGCTCTCATGGCGTGACTCCGGAAAACATGGTGCGTGCGGGTGCGCCGGGCGGCTGGCGGCAGCGCGCACAGCATGCGCAATGGGCCTTCGGCGCGGTCAAGGAATCTGGCCGTGGTCCTGCTCGACCGCTTCGGCGGCCTCGGCGGCGGCCTGGTACTCGGCCAGGCGCGCCCCCAGGTCGCGGCGCAGGTACGCGGCCGTCGGTCCCGTTTCGCGCTCGGCGGCGGCCACGGCCTTGAGCTGCAGGCGCAGGGCCTCGGTGAGTTGTCCGCGCACGAACTGCACGCGGGCCAGGGTGTCCAGGATCCACGGGTCCTTGCCGGACTTGAGCTCGTTGCCGCGCAGCGCGGCGCGCAGGGCCAGGTCGAGGTCCATCTGGGCCACCGGGATGGCGCCCTCGGGCTCCACGATGAACCAGGCCAGCGCGTTGAGCCCGGGGCTGCTGCCGGCGAAGTCCACGTCGAGCAGGCGCTCTCCGAGCGCGCGCGCCTGGTCCTTCTGGCCCTGCATCACCAGCGCGATGTAGTGGAAGACCGCGAAGTCGGCGAAGTCGTCCGGGTCCCTCTCGTACAGCTTGCTGCTGATCTCGGCCAGGCGCGGCCAGTCGCGCAGCATGCGGGCGGCGCGGGCCTCGTCGATCTCGGTCTTGTGCGCGCCGCGGCGAGTGGCGAGGACCGCGCCCGTCTTTTCCGACCCGCCCACCAGGCGCGCCAGCTCCTTCTCGAGGCCCTTGCGCGGGTCGCCGATCCAGGCCACTCGGCCCGCGCCATCCACGATCATGGCCGTGGGGAGCAGGCAGCCGGCCGGCTTCAGGAAAGCCTCGGCGGCCGCCCCGTCCATGTCCTCGGCCAGCGGATAGGGGAACAGCGACTCGTCCTCGGCGACGAACTCGCGCACCATGCCCGGCGCGGACTTGCGCGGCCAGACGCTCACGCCCACGACCCGCACGTTGCGCTCGGCGTAGCGCTGCGCGATGTCGGCGTAGGCCGGCAGGGCCTCGCGGCAAAACGGGCACCAGGGCGCCCAGAACTCGAGCACGTAGGTGGTGCCGGGCTGCCAGGCCTTGAGCGGGTCGCCGCGCAGCCAGGCGAGTGGCGGCAGGGCGGGGGCCTGGTCTCCCACCGCCAGCTTCGCACGGGTCGCCGGGGCGGCGGGCGGCTGCGGCGCGCGCGGCGGCGCGGGCGCGACCTGGGCCGTGGGGGGCGCGCGGGGCGCAGTCCTGTCCGGCGGCACCAGCGACTGCGCCGCCAGCGGGGTCGCGCCGAGGAGGGCGCAGGCCAGCAACCGCAGCGGCAGGGCAGTCGGTGTCATCACGCGGGTGTCGCGCACGAGGGACGGTACGGAGCCGGACAGCGACGGAACCCTTGCGCTCGGGGGGGCGCGCAGCCTTGGCGGTCGGGGAGGACCGCCGGGCCTCTGGGCCTTCGGATGATCGGCATTCTAGCCGCGGGGCTGACGTGCCCGCCCGGCGCGGTCCGCTGGCAAGAGTGTGGCGGGCCGGGCAAGCTGGCGGCCCCATGCAGGCGCTCCCGACCGCGATCGACCCGGCGCTGGACGGCTTCCTGCCGGCCGTGGCGCGCTGGTTCGCGGAGGAGCTGGGTGCGCCCACCGAGGCGCAGCGGCGCGGCTGGCAGGCCATCCGCGACGGGCGGCACGTGCTGATCGCCGCGCCCACCGGTACGGGCAAGACGCTGGCGGCCTTCCTCTTCGCCATCGACGGGCTGCTGCGCCGCGGGGCGGAGCTGCCCGGCGCGACGCAGGTGCTCTACGTCTCGCCGCTGCGGGCGCTGTCCAACGACGTGCAGAAGAACCTGCAGCGCCCGCTGGACGAGCTGGCGGCGCGCGACCCGTCGCTGCCGGCCGTGCGCGTGCTGGTGCGCACTGGCGACACGCCGGCCTCGGCGCGCGCCGCCATGACGCGCCGCCCGCCGCACGTGCTGGTCACCACGCCCGAGTCGCTCTACATCCTGCTCACCTCGGACGGCGGCCGGCGCCTGCTGTCCAGCGTGCGCACGGTCATCGTGGACGAGATCCACGCCCTGGCGCGCGACAAGCGCGGCAGCCACCTGGCTCTCTCGCTCGAGCGGCTGGAGCGCCTGGCGGGCCCGGGGCTGCAGCGCGTCGGGCTGTCGGCCACGCAGAAGCCGCTGGAGGCGGTGGCCCGCCTGCTGGTCGGCGCCGGCCGCGAGTGCGCGCTGGTCGACGTCGGGCACCTGCGCGAGCTGGACCTGGACGTGCTGCTGCCGGACACGCCGCTGTCGTCCGTGTGCAGCCACGAGCAGTGGGGCGAGCTGTACCGACACATGGCCGCGGAGGTGCGCGCGCACCGCACCACGCTGGTCTTCGTGGGCACGCGCAAGCTGGCCGAGCGCCTCTCCGCGCGCCTGTCCGAACACCTGGGGGCCGAGCGCGTGGGCTGCCATCACGGGAGCCTGTCGCGCGAGCTGCGCGAGCTGGCCGAGCGGCGCCTGAAGGCCGGCGAGCTGTCGGTGCTGGTGGCCACGGCCAGCCTCGAGCTGGGCCTGGACATCGGCGACGTGGACCTGGTGCTGCAGGTGGGCGCCGCGCGCTCGATCGCGACGCTGCTGCAGCGCGTGGGGCGCGCCGGGCACGGCGTGACGCGCGTTCCCAAGGGGCGCCTCGTGCCGCTCACGCTGGACGAGGCCTGCGAGGCCTGCGCGCTGCTGGCGGCGGTGCAGGACGGCCTGCTGGACCGCACGCCGCAGCCGCCGCCGGCGCTGGACATCCTGGCGCAGCAGATCGTGGCCGCGGCCGTGGGCGAGGACTGGTCCGAGGACGATCTGTACGCGGTGCTGCGCCGCGCCTGGCCGTACCGCGAGCTGCCGCGCGCGGACTTCGACGCCTGCGTGGCGCTGCACGCCGGCGGGCGCCTGGCGCTGCTGCACCGCGACGGCGTCGGCGGCCGTCTGCGCGCCACGAAGCGCGCGCGCCTGCCGGCGGTCACCGGCGGCGGCGCCATCCCGGACAACGCCGACTACCGCGTGCTGCTCGAGCCCGAGGGCACCTTCATCGGCACGGTCAACGAGGACTTTGCCGTCGAGGCCAACGCGCGCGACATCTTCCAGCTGGGCAACGCGAGCTGGCAGATCGTCAAGATCGAGCCGGGCGTCGTGCGCGTGGTGGACGCGCGCGGCCAGGCGCCCACGCTGCCCTTCTGGCTGGGCGAGGCGCCGGCGCGCACGAGCGAGCTCTCGGAGCTCATCGGCGGGGTGCGCGAGGGCCTGGCGCAGGCGCTGGCCGCGCACGCGCACGACCCGCCGCGCGACGGCGAGCGCGGCGACGTGTGCGCCGCGGCCGACTGGCTGCGCGCACGCACCGTGGTCGGGCGCGGCGCGGGCGTGCCGCGCGAGCTGGCGCGGCAGCTGGCGCGGCACGTGGCCGAGGGTGTCGCGGTGCTGGGCGCCGTGCCCACGCAGCGGCGCGTGATCCTCGAGCGCTTCTTCGACGAGAGCGGCGGCATGCAGCTGGTGCTGCACGCGCCCTTCGGCGGGCGCGTCAACCGCGCCTGGGGCCTGGCGCTGCGCAAGTGCTTCTGCCGCGGCTTCGGCTTCGAGCTGCAGGCGGCGGCCAACGAGGAGGCCATCGTCATCTCGCTCGGGCCGCAGCACTCCTTCCCGCTGGCCGACGCGGCCAGGTACCTGCACCCCGCCACGGCCGAGCAGCTGCTGGTGCAGGCGCTGCTGGCCGCGCCGGCCTTCACCACGCGCTGGCGCTGGAACGTCGTGCGCTCGCTGTTGCTGCCGCGCCTGCGCAACGGGCGGCCGGTGCCGGCGCCGCTGCAGCGCATGCGCGCCGACGACCTGCTGGTCGCGGCCTTTCCGCAGTGCCTGGCTTGTCCCGAGACGCTGCCGCCCGGCGACTTGCCCGTGCCCATGGAGCACCCCATCGTGCGCCAGACGGTGCAGGACGCGCTGCACGAGGCCATGGACGTGGACGGCCTGCTGGCGCTGCTCGCGGGCATCCACGACGGCTCGATCGAGGTGCGCGCGGTGGACACGCCGGCGCCCTCGGTCTTCGCGCACGGCATCCTGGCCGCGCAGCCGTGGGCCTTCCTGGACGACGCACCGCTGGAGGAGCGCCGCGTGCAGGCCGTGCAGCGCCGCCGCGCGCTGCCCGCCGCCGCCGACGACCTCGGCGAGCTGGACCCCGACGCCATCGCGCGCGTGCGCGCGCAGGCCTGGCCCGACCCGCAGGGTGTGGAGGAGCTGCACGAGGCGCTGCTGTGGATGGGCTTCCTGCACGACACGGAGGCGCGCGAGCACGGCTGGTGCGCGTGGCTGGACGAGCTGGTCCGCGCCGATCGCGTCGTGCGCGAGGATCTCCCGGGCGGAGCGCGCTGGTTCGCGGCGGAGGCGCCGCGTGCCGGTCGCGAGCTTCTGCGCGGCCGCCTCGAGGCCCTCGGGCCCGTGGCTGCCGACGACCCGCTGGCGGCCGAGTTCGCGCCGGAGTTGCTGGAGCTGGAGGCGGAGGGCGCCGTGCTGCGCACGCGCCTCGCGGGGCGCCCGGCATGGTGCATCCGCCGCCTGCTGGCGCGCATCCACAAGGACACGCTCGAGCGCCTGCGGGCCGAGATCGAGCCGGTCTCGGCCGCCGACGCGCTGCGCTTCCTGGCCGGCTGGCAGCGCGTCTCGGGCGAATCGCGCCCGGCCGGCCCGCGCGCCGTGCTGCACGTGCTGCGCCAGCTGGCCGGCTGGCAGGCGCCCGCCGCGCAGTGGGAGGCGCGCCTGCTGCCCGCGCGCGTGCCCGGCTACCGCAAGGCCTGGCTGGACGAGCTGTCGCTCTCGGGCGAGGTGGCCTGGGGCCGGCTGTGGGGCGCGGGCGTGCTGCCCATCCGCAACGCGCCGGTGACGCTGTTCCCGCGCGAGGACGCCGACGCCTGGCTGGGCCTGGCCACGCCCGGCGACGTGTGGAGCGTCAGGGGCCCGGGCCAGGTCGTGCTGGAGGCGCTGGGCCAGCGCGGCCCGTCCTTCCAGCCCGACCTGCTGCGCGCCACGCGCCTGCTGCCGGCGCAGCTCGAGCAGGGGCTGGCGGACCTGGTCGGCCTCGGGCTGGCCACCTGCGACGCCTTCTCCGGACTGCGCGCGCTGCACGGCGGCCGCCGCGTGCACGGCGAGCGCGCGCGCCGCGGCGCGCCGCCCGCGCCGGCCGGTCGCTGGTCGGTCTTCCGCGGCGCCGCGTTGCCGCCCGCGCCGCCGGCGGAGTTCGCGGCGCGCGTGCTCCTGCGTCGCACGGGCGTGGTCTTCCGCCGCACCGTCGAGCGCGAGCGCCTGCCCGTGGCCTGGGGCGCGGTGCTGCGCGCGCTGCGCACGCTGGAGGCGCGCGGCGAGGTGCGCGGCGGCCGCTTCGTGGCCGGCTTCGCGGGCGAGCAGTACGCGCTGCCCGAGGCCGTGCCCATGCTGCGCGAGGCGCGCCGGCGCGGCGGCGAACTGCCGCCGGGCGTGGGCCCGGGCGACCCGTGGGACGCGCTGCGCGAGGGGCTGGTGGCGGAGTTCAAGGGCAGCGCGCCGGTGCGCGCGGGCTGACGCGGCTCAACTGCCCCCTCCAGCCGGCAGCGCCGGGAGCCTGCCGGCCAGCGCCTCGCGCACCACGAACTTGGTGTGCTCGGGGAAGTCGCCGGTGAGGATCCAGTTCAGGTACGACGGGTCGCTGGCGACGATGTCCTTCAGCGCGCGGCCCTTGTGCTTGTTGCCGAAGTCGCACACGGCGGCGCCGTTGCGCCACGCGAACCTGCGGCCGCGGTCGACGTAGCCGGGCGGCGGGGTGCTGCACACGGTCGCCAGGCCGTCGATGGCGCGCGGCAGGTCGGCGTAGCGCTCGACCTGGGCCAGCAGGACGTCGGCGCTGGCGCTGGCGTCGGCCAGGGCGGCGTGGGCCCCGCCGTGAGCGCGTCCGCAGTAGAAGCGCACGGCATCGACGAGCGAGCGCGTCTCCTTGAGGAAGAAGATCGTCTTGGCGTCCACGACCCGCGCGTCCTCGGGCGGAAAGCGCAGGCCGCAGCGGCCCATCTCGGCCGCCAGCAGCGGGACGTCGAAGTCGATGACGTTGAAGCCGCCGATGTCGGCGCCCTCGAAGAGGCCCAGCAGCTCGCGCGCCACCTGGCCGAAGGGCGGGCTGTGCGCGACATCCGCGTCCGAGATGCCGTGGATGCGCGTGGCGTCGGCCGGGATCGGGCGCCCCGGGTTCACGCGCTGCGCGTGCGTGAGGCGCGAGCCGTCGGGAGCCAGGCGCACGGCGCCGAACTCGACGATGCGGTCGTTGACGCGGTCGACGCCGGTCGTTTCCAGGTCGAACACGACGAGCGGGCGCAGGAGCTGCATGGCCTTCCCCGGATCGAGGGACGGGTATCGTAGCAGCCGGCCTGCCCGGTCCCGCCACGAGGAGGATCCCGTGGAGACTCCGAACCTGCGCCCGATCGAGCCGCGCGACGACGCCGCGGTGTCCGCCATCATCCGCCTGGTGATGCCCGAGTTCGACGCCTGCGGGCCGGGCTTCGCGCTGCACGACGCGGAGGTGGACGCGATGTGCGTCGCCTACCGCGAGCCACGCAGCGCGTACCTCGTGTGGGACGTCGCCGGGCGCGTGCTGGGCGGCGGCGGCATCGCGCCGCTGGCCGGCGCCGGGCCGGACACGTGCGAGCTGCGCAAGATGTACTTCCTGCCCGAGGCGCGCGGGCGCGGCTGGGGCGAGGTGCTGCTGCGGCGCCTCCTGTCCGAGGCGCGCCAGCGGCAGTTCCGCACCTGCTACCTCGAGACGCTCAGCGGCATGGGCGCGGCCCAGCGGCTGTACGCGCGCATGGGCTTCCGGCGCCTGGACGCGCCACTGGGCGCCACCGGCCACCACGGCTGCAACCGCTGGTACGCGCTGGACCTGGTGGCGCGGCGCGCGGGCGACGGCGACCTCTGATCAGCCGCCGGGTTCCGGCGCGCTCGGCGGCTCGGGTTCGTCCGGCGCCAGCGGCTCGTGCCGATCCTGCTGCACCTGCACGTCGGGCTCGAGGTGGCCCAGCCGCCAGGGCTGCTGCGACAGGGCGTAGCGCTCGACCGGGTCCACGATCGTTGCCGGCACCGCGTCCCACTCCTCGCGCGATACCAGCGGTTCGAGCGGCAGCGCGACCTCGCGCTCGACGCCGTCATGCTCCACCGTCAGCTTCAACGTGCCGCCCAGGGCCAGCCCGGACAGCGTGCGCTGCAGCAGCTCCTCGAGGCCGGCGGACGTCGGGGCGCGCTGCCCGTCCACGGCCAGCAGCACGTCGCCCACGGCGAGGCCGGCCCGGCCCGCCGCGCCGTCCTCGGCGACGCGCGCGCAGAGCAGGCCGGCGGGCTCGCCCTCCGGTCGCGGATGCACGCGCAGCAGCAGCCGCCAGCGCGGGTTGCGGCACGATTCGCGCAACTCGTCGTCCCAGTCCACGGGCAGCCGCCAGTACAGCAGCTCGCCGTCGTCGTACGCCAGGCCGAGCACGGTCAGGTAGCCGTCCTCGAGGAGCACGCGCTCCGGCGGCAGAGTCCGGCCGTCGTGCTCCGCGCGGCGAACGCGATCGTGGCGGTCGAAGTGCACGACCAGCTCACCGCGCTCGTCGTGGATGGCCCAGGTGCTGTCGTGGAAGGTCTCGTCGAGCCGGTCCGCGATGCGCTCGCCGGCGGCGCCCATGTCCACGCCGCCGATCCAGGCGGCGAAGACCAGGGCGGCCGTGGCGCCCAGCAGGGCCACGATGGGCATCCACCAGCGGACCTCGCCGGACGATGCGCGGCGCGACGACGTCATGCTCGAGACTCCTGGAAACGGGATGATTGTAGGGAGTCGGGCGGCGGCTCTTTCGCGCCCGCGTGGCGCGACGGCGGCATTCAGCGCACCGCGGGCCGCGGGACGAACAGCCGCTCGGCGTGCGGGAACTCCATCGGCGGCCGGCCGCCGCGCTCCTCGCAGCACTCGCTCATCGGGTTCCAGATGGCCTGGACCTCGGGATTCTGGTGCGCGGTCTGGACGGCCCGGGCGTCCGTCCAGGGCAGCACCTCGAAGTAGAAGGGCCGGCCCGCGTCGTCGAGGCCGCGGAAGCACTGGCTGGGTTCCGCGGTCGCCAGGCCGAGGCGGCGCAGGGTGGGGGCGTGGCGGGCCAGCAGCGCCTCGAAGCGCTGCTCGCTGCCGGGCTTCACGCGGAAGGTGCACAGCGCGATGTCGTGGCCGGGCGGGATGTCGTGGCCCATGTGACGGCTCTTCTCGGGGCGGGCCGACAGTCTGCCAGAATCGGAGTCCCGCGCGGCGGACGCCTGCGTTTAGAGTGGCCGCGTTGCGCCCACGGGCGGAGCGAGGGCCCGAGGCCCCCGCCCGACCCGCCTCCCTCGGGGGTCGCCATGATCGCCCGCCAGCCCTTGCGCCTGGCCGCGCGCGTCGCGCTGCCGCTGCTGGTCCTCGCCTCGGCCGCGCCCGGTCGGCCCGACGGGGAGGTGGCCTCGGCCGCCTTCGCGCCCGTGGTGCAGTTCGAGTCCGGGCCGGTCAACGCGCTGCTGCTCGCGCCCGACGGCCGCGAGCTGTACGCGCTCAACACCAGCGACCAGCGCGTGGAGGTGTACGGCGTGGCCTTGGCGCCGGCCGCGGGACGTGCGCCCACGACGGCGGGCGCGGCCGGCAAGCTGCCGGGCCCTGGCGGGCCGCTGCTGCCGGGCGCCGGGTCGCCACCGGGCGCGGCGGCGCAGCACGTGTCGCTCACCTGGCTGGGCTCGATCTTCACCGGCCTCGAGCCGGTGGCCATGGCGCTGGACCCCGCCGACCCGCGGCGGATGTTCGTGAGCAACCACGTGTCGGACTCGGTGTCGGTCGTGGACCTCGACCTGCGCCAGGTCGTGGCCACGATCGACGTGGGCGACGAGCCGCAGGGCCTGCTGGTGACCGGCGGCCGGCTGTTCGTGGCCTGCGCGCGCGCGCCGGAGGCGCCGCTCGAGCCGGGGCAGGTCGCGCCGGGCCCGCTGGTGGAGCACGTCGTGGCCGTGCACGTGGCGGACTTCCCCTTCGCGCGCGTGGCGCTGCTGCCCCTGGGCGCTGTCAAGCCGCGCGACCTGGTGCTGGCGGGCGGCCTGGTCCACGTCATCCCGCAGAACAGCGGCAACCGCACGACGCTGCTGGACGAGACGCAGGCCACGCTGCTGGGCCTGTCGCAACTGGTCACCGACGCCTTCGACGCGCCGCTGGTGCTGAACGCGGTGCTGGCCAAGCCCGAGCTGGTCTGGCCGGCCTACACGCGCGGCTGGACCATCCCGGTGGCCGGGCGCATCGTCCTCGGCGACGAGCACCCGACGCTGGTGCCGCAGCTCGCGGACCGCGACGTCAGCGCCATCGACCCGGGCCAGCCGGCGGTGCTGCGGCCGGCGCTGACGGGCGTGGGCACGACGCTCTTCGATGTCGAGCGCAATCCGTCCACCGGCGCGCTGTGGGTGGCCAACACGCAGGCGCGCAACCGCGTGCGCTTCGAGCCGGTGCTGCGCGGCGACACGCACGAGCACCGCGTCAGCATCGTGCAGCCGGGCGTCGGCCTGGTGCAGGTGCTGGCGCTGGAGCCGCCGCTGACGGCGCGCGTCCACAGCCAGCCGGCGGTGCTGGCCTTCGGCGACGGGCCCGGCGGGCCGTACGCGGCCGTGGCCTGTCTCGGCTCGGCCTCGGTGGTCGTGCTGGACGCGGTCACGGCGCAGGTGCGCGCCGAGCTGGACGTGGGCGAGGTCCCGGCGGGCCTCGCGGCGGACTCGGCGCGCGGCTTGCTGTACGTGCTCGCGCGCGGCACGCCGGCCGTGCGCGCCTGGCGCGCAGGCAACTGGACGCCCGCGGGCCCGGCCGTGCCGCTGCCCTACGACCCCGAGCCGGCCGCCGTGCGCGCCGGCCGCCTGCACGTCTACGACGCGCGCTCGTCCACCGGCCACGGCAGCGACGCCACCGCCTGCGGCACGTGCCACGTCTTCGCGCACGACGACCAGCTCGCCTGGGACCTCGGGAATCCCGGCGGCAGCCTGGCCTACTACTTCCCCGACGTGATGACCGACCTGGCCGGCTTCCCCGGCCAGATCGTGACGCTGCCCTCGACACCCGTCCTCAACCCGCTCAAGGGGCCGATGGTCACGCAGTCGCTGCGCGGCCTGCTGGACCCGGACGCGCGCGACGACCTGCCGGCGCACTGGCGCGGCGACCGGCGCACGCTGCACATGTTCGCCGGCGCCTTCGCGGGCCTGAACGGCGCCGCTGCGCCGCTGCCGCGCGCCGCCATGCAGGAGCTGCAGGCCTTCCTGCGCGCGCTGCGCTACGCGCCCAACCCGCGCGAGCCGCGCGACCGCGTCTACGCCGGCCAGCTCGCCACCGGCCGCGACCTCTACGGCCTGGACCCCGACGTGCCCGGCAAGGAGTACGTCGCCGGCAGCGGCTTCCTGTGCGCCAAGTGCCACAAGGCCGAGTTCACCGGCGAGACCGACTTCACCGGCAGCCGCCCGACCGTCTCGGCCGGCAGCTTCACGCAGCTCTTCAACACCGCGCACCTGCGCATGATCTACGAGAAGGACTACCGCGACGTGTCGGGCTTCGGCGCGCTGCACGACGGGGCGGTGGACGGCGTGCGCGGCTTCATGGACTTCGTCGTGCCCAACGGCGGCCTGCCGACGTTCTCCAACTTCAGCGTCGCGGACAAGGACGCGGTCGCGGAGTTCGTGAAGGCCTTCGACAGCGGCCTCCACCCGCTGGTGGGCGCGCAGTGGACGTTGTCGCCCGAGGCGCTGCTGGCGCCCGGCGGCACGGCCGCCGCCGACGCCGCGCTTTCCCTGCTGGAGGCCGCCGCGCGCCCGACGCTCGGCGGCGTCTCGCCCGGCGGCCCGGTCACCGACGACCTCCTGCCCGACCTCGACCTCGTCATCCGCGGCTGGCGCCTGGACGGCACCGGCCAACTCCTGCCGCGCGGCGCGCACTACCGGCAGGACCCGCTGGGCAGCGGCGCGTGGGGCTACCTGTTCGACACCGGCGCCTTCGTCGACCGCGCGCTGCTCGAGCTGGTCGTGGCCACGGGCGCGGCCACCTTCACCTTCACCGCGGTGCCGCCCGGTCAGGGCGAGCGCCTGGGCCTCGACCGGGACGAGGACGGGCTCTTCGACTGGGCCGAGACGCTGGCGGGCACCTCGCCCGTGCTCCCGGACAGCGACGGGGACGGCTGGCTGGACGGCGCGGAGGGCGCGCTGGGGGGCAACCCGCTGCAGCCCGACGGTGTGCTGCCCGACGTCACGCCGCCCGACGTGCTGGGCGCGCGCGTGGTGGACCTGTTCGCCGACGCCGGCACGCTGAGCTGCCGCACCAGCGAGCCGGCGGACGTGCTGGTGGAGGTGGGTGACTCGCCCACGGACTTCTCGCTGCTGGCGCAGGCCGGGCCGGTGGGGTTGCGGCGCACGCACGACGTGGTGCTGACCGGCCTGCCGGCGGGCGTGCCGCTGTTCGCGCGCGTCACCGCCACGGATCGCGCCGGGCTCGCGACGGCTGTGACGGTCGCCTTCAACACGCTCCCGCGCATGTTCCACGTGCAGGACATCACGCTGGACAAGAGCGGATCGCCGGCGGTCGTGCTGCAGGCGCGCGTGCTGATCCTCGACCACGCCGACGCGCCCGCGCCGGCCGGCGTGCCGGTGCGCGCCTTCTGGGCCGGCGACCTCGGCGGGCAGGCGTGGGAGCAGGAAGCCTTCACCGACGCGACCGGCTGGGCCACCTTCGACCTGGCGCCGTACGTGCCGGCCGCGCCGGGCACGGTGACGTTCAGCCCGGTCTACGTCGGCTCGCCCTTCCCCGCCAAGGCCTGGTTCGTGGGCTTCGGCGGCGACACGCCCGGGCACTTCTACGACCAGGCCGCCAACCGCGCGCACTACCGGGACGTCAGCGTGCCGTGAGTGCCCGCGCGGCTCGCGGCCGGGTCCGCAGGCTGAGCCGTGCCCTGCGCGACGCGGCGGGCCTGCTGCTGCTCGCGGCGGCGGGCTGCTCGGGCGGCGAGGGCCTGCCCGCTTCCGCGCCCCCGGCCTCGACAAGCGCGCCGGCCGGCGCGATCCTGCGGGTCGAGATGGACTTCCGCGGCCAGCGCCTGCACCTGCTGTCCGGCGGCCCTGAGGGCGCGCCGGCGGTGCTGCTGCTGCACGGCGCGGCGTTCTCCTCGGCCACCTGGCAGGAGCTGGGCACGCTGGACCTGCTGGCCGGGCACGGCCTGCGCGTCGTGGCCGTGGACCTGCCGGGCTACGGCAAGTCGGCGGCCAGCAGCGCGCCTGCGGAGACTTTCCTCGAGGAGCTGCTGCCGGCGCTGGGCCTGACGCGGCCCGTGATCGTGTCGCCGTCCCTGAGCGGCGCCTTCGCCTTCCCGTTCCTGGCCGCGCACCCCGGGCGCGTGGCCGGCTTCGTGGCCGTCGCGCCGGCGGGCGTGCCGGAGTGGGCGCCGAAGCTCGCGGCCTCGCGCGTGCCGGCGCTCATCGTGTGGGGCACGGCGGACAAGGTCTTCCCGGTCGAGCAGGCCAAGACGCTGGCGGACGCCTTCCAGAGCGCGACGCCGCTGTACCTGGAGGGCGCCCGGCACCCGGCTTACCTGGACGCGACGGACGCGTTCCACGATGCGCTGGTGGAGTTCGTGGAGGCGGTGGGGAGGTAGCCGGCGACACTCGCCGTGCGGCGTCGCCAAGTCCCCTGCAGCAGCGGCTCTGCCGCTGCCAGTGCGCGGGCGTGTGCCTCGTGTTGGCTGCCGGCGCCAAGCGGCGTCACCACGTCCCTGCAGCAGCGAAGCTGCTGCAGGGAAACGTGGCGTTCCCGGGAGGACTCGAACCTCCGACCCTCGGTTTAGAAAACCGAAGCTCTATCCACCTGAGCTACGGGAACGCGGCCGGCCGGGCAGGCCGACGCGGGGCCCATTGAACCCTGCGCGCGCCCGCGCGCCAAAGCCGGCCCGGTCGGCGCGGGCCCGCGGCCTGCGCTCAGAGCCAGTGCACGTCGCGCCCGACCGGGCACTCCACCGAGAACGCGTAGCTGAGCGTGCGGGTCGCGGCGGGGCCGATCTCCAGCGCCCAGCGCAGGTTGCCGGTCGCCGCGTCCAGCTCGGGCTTCAAGTTGGACTCCAGGAAGGTCACCTGGATCTCGGCCGACTTGGAGACCGGGATCTGGTCGGACACCTCGACCTCGACGGCGCGCTGGTTGAAGTTCTGGACGGTGACCTCGTAGCGGTAGGTGATGACCTGCGACTGGCGGAAGGCCTCGGGGCCCTTGACGTCGCGCGCGAGCAGCTTGCGCTCGACCACCAGGCTGTCGTCGGGGCCGAAGCCGAAGCTCAGCGGCTCGTTCCTGGCCGCGCTGGCCACCGAGCCGGCGCCGACGTAGGACTCGTCGATGAACAGCGAGGCGCCGCCGGCCAGGATCGGGAAGCCCGTGGTGTTGACGATCTCGCCCTCGAGCATGACCGAGTTGCCCAGCGCCGGCGTGGCCACGTACTTGAGCCGGGCCGGCACACGCGCGCTGAAGGCCACGACCTTGTGCGGCGAGGAGTCGTAGGGCACGGTCTCGCGCCGCCCGATCTCGTAGCGCACGCCGGCGAAGCGGTCCACCAGACGCGTCAGCGCGCCCTCGACCAGCGCCTGGTTGAGCCCGTACTGCTCCAGGTGCTTGGCCGAGCCGCGCGAGAGCTGCTCGAGGTTGCGCCGGAACAGCTCGCGCTCCTGGCTGCGCTTGAAGCGCCCCTCCGACCACTTCTACGCCTGCTCCGGGGCCGCCGAGCCGAGGAAGCCGACCTCCTTGGCGAACTGGGCCATCTCCTTGTCGTCCAGGCTGGCCAGCATGGGCGTCAGCTCGGGCAGCGTCAGCTCGAAGTCGGGCCGGCTCATGGCCAGCGTCAGTTGCACGTCCTTCCAGTGCTCGCCCGACCACTGCACGATCTGGCCGTAGCCGATGACCTCGATCTCGCCGCGGGCGCGGTCCAGGTGCACGTCGTAGCTGGGTTGCCAGATGACCGTGTCGACGATGTAGTGCACCGCCACGTGCTGCGGCCCCGCCGCGTCGGCCTGGAACGCGACCGAGATCTCCTTCATCTCCTTGGGCTGGCGCGCGGAGTACTCCTTGCGCTGCTTCTCCAGCACGACCAGCTGCTGCTGCTGCGCGCGCACGCGCAGCGCCAGCTCGGCCGCCTGCGCGTCGCAGGCCTGCAAGCCCTCGGAGACGAAAGCCAGCACCTGCCTCCAGTCGCCGACGGCGACCGCTCCGCCGGCCAGCTCGCGGTCCATGTCCGCCGCCAGCCGACCCTTGATGGCCTTGTAGAAGGCCGCCTCCTCGGCCAGCCGCGCCTCGGCGCGCGCCTCCTGCGCCAGCTCGTCGTTGAGCGCCTGGATGGCCTGGTCCAGCGCGGCGATGTCCTCGGACAGCGACTCCTCCAGGTAGACCTTGCGCAGCTCGGTGCCGGTGATGCGCGCGCCGTCCGGGACGCTGGCGCGCAGCGTGTTGGGGTTGAGGCCCGGCACCAGGCCGGTGAAGCGCACGAGGTTCTCGCCGGCCCCGGCCTGCACCTCGATCTCGCGCGTGATCTCGGCGTGCTTGGGAAAGACCACCACGCGCGTGATGGTCGACTCGGGCGGCGCGGGCACGGCGAGCGCGTCCTGGACGGAGGGGAGGATGGCGCACGGCAGCGCGGCGAGCAGGTGGGTGATCATGGGACGGATCCCTTCCACGGACATGAGGGTGCGCGACCGGCCCGTCGCAGCGAGCAGCGACGTTTTTCAGCCCTCGGCCGGAGCGGCCCACCCAAACCGCCGGGAGTTGCGCGGGTTGCGTGACGGCGTCAGCGCGCGCGGCGCGTGGGCCGCAGCACGCGTTCGGGGCGGCCATCGCCGTCGAGGTCGCCGACGAGCTCGGCGGCCGGCAGGCCATCCGTCGGGCCAGGGCGCGCGGCGGCCGGGTCGGGCGGGCCCAGCACGGCCGGGCCGGGTGCGCGCAGCAAGGCCTCGAGATCGAGCGCGCGCAGCTCGGGTCCCTCGGGATCGCGCAGGAAGCCGCGGTCGTCGAAGCCGCGCACGCGCCGCGCGCCGCCAGTGCCCGAGATGATCCAGCGCCGCCCGTCGGGAGACCGGCGCAGCGCGGTCGGTTCCCCGAAGGGCACGAGATCGAGCAGCGGCCCGAAGCTGCGCACGAGCCGTGGTCCGGCCTCATCGCCCGCGCCGGCCGTCGCGAAGGAGTACAGCATGAGCGCCCCGATCCCGGAGCCATCGGTGCGCCAGGCCAGCAGCTCGTCGGCGCCGTCGCCGTTGGTGTCGAAGAGCGCCAGCTCGGTGACGTCGGGCGGCGCGATCGCGCGCAGCACCGGTCCGCAGCGCCCGCCGTCCGGCAGGCGCTCGATGACCACGTCGCCCGGCCCGTCCGCACCGCCGCCGTAGAGCGAGCGCAGGCCGGAGAGGTCGCCGGCCGCAGGTGCGGCCACGTGCGTGTCCGGGTGCATCAGGGTCGACGGATCCTCGGCGTGGTCGAGCCCGAGCACGTGGCCCAGCTCGTGCGCGACGGCGCTCTCGAGCGAGCCGTGCAGCTCGCCGCCGCCGACGGGCCAGGTCCGCGCGGCATCCAGGTGCACGAAGTTGCCGGGGCCGACGGGGCCGGTGTGCGCGACGCCGACGCCGTAGCCGAAGAGCCGGCAGGGGTCGTCGGCGGCGCGGTGCCAGGAGAGCGTGACGTCGGCCAGCTCGCCTGCGCGCGCCTGCCGGAAGCCCACGCTGCCTTCGGCGCTCCAGGCCGCCGCGGCGGACTGCAGGATGTCGCGCAGGGTCCGGGCGTCCACCGGCGCGCCCTGCGCCTCGATGCGCCAGCTCAGCGCCTCGGGGTGCTCGAGGCGGCCGCGCACGCCGAAGGGGACGCACCACGCTGCGTCGGCCGGAGGTGCGCCGGTCGGAGCCGTCGATGAGGGTTGCGGCGGAGCGGCGCAGGCCGCGACGGCGACGAGCCAGGCCCGCGCGGAGACTGCCCGCGCCCTCCCTGGCCGCTCGACACGGCGCGCGGTGCGATGGCTCGGCGTGCCCGTCGTCAAGTCATCCTAGTGGGGCGGCAGCAGCGACCAGGCGGCGAGGTCGTCGGAGTCCACGACGCCATCGTCGTTGACGTCGCCCGTGATCCGTCCGGGCGACTTGGGGTAGGTGGCCTCGAAGAGCGCGAGGTCCTGCGTGGCCAGCAGCAGCAGGGCCTGGTCCTGCGCGGTGAGTTGCCCGTCGGCGTTCAGGTCGCCGGTGTCGTCGACCTCCGAGCGCACGATGGTGAGGATCGTGTTGCGCGCGGGCGCGAGCACGATCTGCGCCGCGCCGTCGGGCCAGCGCACCACGAGCCACGGCGGCTTCTGGCCGCTGATGGGCTGGGACGGGAACGCGCCTCCGGCCGGCGTCGCGGGGCCCGCCGCGGAGCCGGCGGCGGTCGTTGCGCCGCCGGGCGAGCCCGGGGCGGCGCCCATGACGTCGTGCGGCACGGGCGGCCCGAGGCCGAAGTGCAGGCGCGAGGGCTCCTGGCACAGGAAGCTGGATCCGCTGAAGACCTCGCGCACCTGCGTGACGCCGCCGTGGCGCAGGTAGACGCGCGCGCCGGTCGTGTCCAGGCTCCCGCCGCTCTCGACCAGGTTCACCTGCAGCCAGCCGTTGCGGGACTCGAGCGTGTTGCGGAAGACGCCCGCCTTGAAGGCCTCCTGGCGCGTCATGACCATGTCCTGGTCGCCGTCGTTGTCCAGGTCGCCTGCCGCCACGCCGCGGGCCAGGTCGCCGTCCGGGAGCAGGGTCGCCGCGAACTCCGGCACCAGCGTGGTGACGTCGGCCCACTTGATGTTCACGCCGTCCGGCAGCTTCTGCGGGTACAGGTTGAGCTGCACCGGGTTGATGAACTGGAACGTGGTGTGCTCGTTCGCGCTGACGGCGGCATGGTCGAGGTCGCCGTCGTTGTCCAGGTCGACGAAGGTGGTACCCCAGCCGAAGGGGTTGGCGTTGAGGCCGGTGACCAGGCCGATGTCGACGAAGGCGAGCGCCGTCTTGACCGAGTCGTTGCGGTAGAAGCGGTCCTGGTTGGTCTGGTTGGTCGTGTGCAGCTCGTGGTCCAGGTCGTGGTCGATGTCGCCCAGGGCCGTGCCCATCTCGTTGCGGAACTCGGGCGGGTCGCCGTTGAGCCCCACGGCCGTGGCCACGTTGGTGAACGTGCCGTTCTGGTTGTTGATGAACATCAGGTCCAGGGTGAAGTCCTGGGCGATGTGGAGGTCGGGCCAGCCGTCGCGGTTGACGTCCCAGAATTGCGCCTGCCAGGGCTCGCCGCCGTACTCGCCCGTGAGGCCCGAGCCGGGCGTGACGTCCACGAAGATGCGCGGCGTGGTGTTCGGGTCGAGCGGGTCGCCCGGCACGGGTTTGGGCGCGTTGCGCAGCAGGCGCCACTGGTCGTTGGACGAGATCTGGGTGCCGTTCCAGCTGGCGAAGAGGTCCGTCCAGCCGTCCTGGTCGTAGTCGCCGGCGCAGTTTCCGCTGGCCCAGCCCCACACGGTGGCCTTGCCGCCGGTGGGCAGCAGCGCGAAGCCGGCGATCACGGTCACGTCCGTGAACGCGAAGCCGCCTTCGGCGCCGCGATTGCGGAAGAGCTTGAACTTGGGACCCAGCGGGTTGGAGGGCTTGCCCAGGTGCGAGGTGACGAAAAGGTCGAGGTCGCCGTCGTGGTCGTAGTCGATGAACAGGCCGTTCGCCGACGCCGAGCCGGGGTCGTCGACACCCCGCGCGCCGGCGACGTCCTCGAACGTGCCGTCGCCGAGGCTGCGGTACAGCGCGCTGGCCGCGTTCTTGCTGTTGGGCAGGTAGACGTCGAGCCAGCCGTCGTTGTCGAAGTCCGCCAGGCTGACCCCCGCGCAGTCGAGGCCGGTGGGCGGTGGATCGCTGTCGACCCACGCGAAGTCGATCCCGCAGGAATCAGGCGCGAGCGGGTCGTCCGCGACGTCGATGAGGTCGAAGGGCAGGCTGGTGATCTGCGCCCTGCCGTCGCCGGCGAGCGCCGACACCAGCCCCGCCGCGACCAGCCATGTTCCCAACACGCGTGCCCGTGCCGTTTCCATGCGAGGCCCTTCCAGGAGGACTGACTCCGGGCCCGTGGTCCCGCATCGGGGACCAGCGCGGGGATCTGCCGGCCGCGAGGCCGCTCCAGACCGGAGGATGTCGGAAGCCCAAGGACGCCGCCTAGCCTACGCCAAGCGCCCAGCCTGTCAACGCGCCTTGAGGCTGCCTTGGGCCGGTGGCCGCAGGGTTTTCAGGGGAGTCCGGGACGATCCGGAGCCCCGCTGGCGTTCCTGCAGGCCTCGGGCGGGACCGGGCCGCCGGCGCTCCGCGCTCGACCTGCTAGTGCGGCGGCAGCAGCGACCAGGCGGCGAGGTCGTCGGCGTCCACGACGCCGTCGTCGTCGACGTCACCCGTGATCCGTCCGGGCGACTTGGGGTAGGTGGCCTCGAACAGCGCGAGATCCTGCGTGGCCAGCAGCAACATGGCCTGGTCCTGCGCGGTGAGTTGCCCGTCGCCGTTCAGGTCGCCCGTGTCGTCGACGGTCGAGCGCGCGATGACGTGGAGCATGTTGCGCTGGGGCGAGCGCAGGATCTGCGCCGCGCCGTCGGGCCAGCGCACCACGAGCCAGTACGGGTCCTGGCCCCCGATGGGCTTGGACGGGAAGCCGCCGCCGGCCGGAGTCGCGGGGCCCGAGCTGGCGCCGACGCCGGTCGTGGCGCCGCCGGGCCCGCCCGTGGAGGCGCCGACGATGTCGCGCGGCACCGGCGGGCCGAGGCCGAAGTGCAGGCGCGACGGCTCCTGGCACAGGAAGCTGGAGCCGGTGAAGACCTCGCGCAGCTGCGTCGTGCCGCCGTGGCGCAGGTAGACGCGCGCGCCGGTGACGTCGAGGCTGCCACCCGACTCGACCAGGTCCACCTGCAGCCAGTCGTTGGTGGAGACCAGCGTGTTCCGGTACACGCCGGCGCGGCCGGCGGTGCGCGTGACGACCAGGTCCAGGTCGCCGTCCAGGTCGAGGTCGCCGGCGGCCAGGCCACGGCCCGCGTCGCCGCTCTCGACGCGCAGCTTCGAGAAGTCCGGCACCAGGTCCGACACGTCCGCCCAGGCCGGGTTCAGCCGATCCGGGAGTTTCTGGGGCTGCAGGTTGAGCTGCACCACGTTCGCGTCCTCGTCCGTGAGGTGATCGATCGAGTCCGACACGGACGCGTGGTCCAGGTCGCCGTCGTTGTCGACGTCGAAGAACGCCGTTCCCCAGCCCCAGGTCGAATTGTGCAGGCCGGACAGCATGGCGATGTCCGTGAAGCTCACGGCCGACTTGACCGTGTCGTTGCGGTAGAGACGGTCGAGGTTGTTCAGGTTGGTGGTGTGCAGATCCAGGTCGAGGTCGAGGTCGAAGTCCCCCAGCGCCGTGCCCATCTCGTTGCGGAACTCGGGTGGGTCGCCGTTGAGGCCCACCGCCGTGGCGACGTTGGTGAACGTGCCGTCCTTGTCGTTGATGAACATCAGGTCCAGCGTGAAGTCCTGGGCGATGTGCAGGTCGGGCCAGCCGTCGCGGTTCACGTCCCAGAACTGCGGCTGCCACGGCTCGCCGCCATACTCGCCCTCCAGGCCGGAGAGGGGCGTGGCGTCCAGGAACACGCGCGGCGACCAGGTCGGGTCGAGCGGATCGCCCGGCGCCGGGTTGGGCGCGTTGCGCAGCAGTCGCCACTGGTCATTGCCCGAGATGCCGAAGGCGTTCCAGCTCGTGAAGGCGTCCGTCCAGCCGTCCTGGTCGTAGTCCCCGGCGCACAGGCCGCTCACCCAGCCCCACTGGGTCGCCTTGCCGGTGACCGGCAGCAGCACGAAGCCGGCGGCGGCCGTGACGTCCGTGAAGGCGAAGCCGCCTTCGACACCCTGGTTGCGAAAGAGCTTGAACTTGGGGCCGAGCGGGATGGCCGGCTTGCCCAAGTGCGACAGGACCAGCAGGTCGAGGTCGCCGTCGTGGTCGTAGTCGAGGAAGGCCGCCGCGGCCGAGGAGGAGGTCGGATCGTCGATACCTCTGTCCAGCGCGACTTCGTCGAAGGCGAGGTCTCCCAGGTTGCGATAGAGGTGGTTGCTGGCTGGAGCGGTGTTGGGCAGGAAGATGTCGAGCAGGCCGTCGTTGTCGAAGTCGGCCAAGCTGACCCCCGCGGACTCGATGCCGAAGACGGGGTCCGGGTTGACCCAGGTGAAGTCCACGCCGCAGGAGTCCGGCGCCTGCGGATCGTCCGCGACGTCGACGAGGTCGAAGGGCAGGCTGGAGACCTGCGCCATCCCGCGGATGGCAAGGGCTGCGACGAGGCTGGCTGCGGCCAGCCTCGCGCGCAACGCGACGAGCGGAGTTGTCTCCATGCCGAGACCGATCCGTGCCTGCCATCGGTCGGTCGTGCCACGCAGCCGGCCCGTGCGAGGCCTGCCCTAGACTGCGAACACGTTCCGTCCCGATGAACTGGGGTGTTCGAGAAGTGCCTGCAGATTATCGGGAATGCCTCGCCTGTCAACCTCCGGCCGGTGCTGCCTGTCGCCGGCCGGCCGGGTGCCTAGTGGGGCGGGAGCAGCGACCAGGCGGCCAGGTCGTCGACATCCACGACGCCGTCGTCGTTGACGTCACCCGTGATCCGGCCCGGGGACTTGGGGTAGGTGGACTCGAAGACCACGAGGTCCTGAGTGGCCAGCAGCAGCATGGCCTGGTCCGTGGCCGTGAGCTGCCCGTCGGCGTTGAGGTCGCCCGTGTCGTCGACCGACGAGCGCACGATGGCGTGGAGCGTGTTGCGCTTGGGCTGGAGGACGATCTGTGCGGCGCCATCGGGCCAGCGGACCACGAGCCACGGCGGATTCCGGCTGCTGGCCGGCTTGGCCTGGAAACCGCCCGCGGCGGTCCCTGCAGGGCCCGAAGCGGCGGCCGCTCCGGTGGCGGCGCCGGAGGGCGCGCCGGTGGCGGGGCCGACGAGCTGGTGGGGCACCGGAGGGCCGAGCCCGAAGTGCAGCCGCGGGGGTTCTTGGCACAGGAAGCTGGAGCCCGTGTCAAGTTGGCGCAGCAGCGTCCGGCCCGCATGGCGCAGGTAGACGCGCGCGCCCGTCGTGTCCAGGTTGCCGTCCGCCTGGGCCAGTCCCACCTGCAGCCACTCGTTGCCGGACACCAGCGTGTTCCTGAACACCTGTGCGCGCGCCTCGTTGCGCGTCACGACCAGGTCCAGGTCGCCGTCGCCGTCGAGGTCCACAGGCACGAGGCCGCGGCCCGAGTCGCCCGTGGGGACGGGGTTGATCACGAACTCGGGCAGCAGGGCGCCCACGTCGGCCCACTTCACGTTCAGCCCGTCCGCGAGCTGCTCCGGGTACAGGTTGAGGTGGAACGTGTTCCTGTCGGGCGCACCGATGTGGTTGATCGTGTCGCACACCGACGCGTGGTCGAGGTCGCCGTCGTTGTCGACGTCGAAGAACGCCGTGCCCCAGCCCCAGATGGAGTTGTTGAGGCCGGTCGCCATGGCGATGTCGGTGAATCCCAGCGACGTCTTGAGCGAGTCGTTGCGATAGAACCGATCGTCGAAGCTCACGTTGGTCGCGTGCAGGTCGAGGTCCAGGTCAAGGTCGAAGTCGCCCAGCGCCGTCCCCATCTCGTTGCGGAACTCGGGCGGATCGCCGTTGAGACCCACCGCCGTGGCCACGTCGCTGAAGGTGCCGTTCTTGTTGTTCAGCATCATCAGGTCGATGGAGTTGTCCTGGGGGATGTGCAGGTCCGGCCAGCCGTCGCGGTTGACGTCCCAGAACCGCGTCTGCCACGGTTCGCCGCCGTATTCGCCGAGCATCCATGACGACAGCGTCTTGTCCTCGAAGACGCGCGGCGTGTAGCTCGGGTCCAGCGGGTCGCCGGGCGCGGGGTTGGGCGCGTTGCGCATCAGGCGCCACTGGTCGTTGCCCGAGATCTGGAAACCGTTCCAGCTGAAGAAGATGTCCGTCCAGCCGTCCTGGTCGTAGTCGCCGGCGGAGTTTCCGCTCACCCAGCCCCACAGCGTCTGCTTGGGCGTCGCCGAGAGGGCGAATCCCGCCGAGGCCGTGACGTCCGAGAAGACGTAAGCCCCGGCCGGCCCCTGGTTGCGGAAGAGCTTGAACCTGGGGCCGAGCGGGTTGGTCGGCTTGCCCAGGTGCCCCGCGACGAACAGGTCGAGGTCGCCGTCGTGGTCGTAGTCGATGAACAGCCCCTGGCTCGACGCGGAGGCCGGATCGTCCACGCCGCGCTCCCGGGCGACGTCCACGAACTGCAGGTTGCCCAGGTTGCGGTAGAGCTTGCTGCTCGCCTGCTGGCTGTTGGGCAGGAAGATGTCGAGCAGGCCGTCGTTGTCGAAGTCGACCACGCTGGCGCCCGCGGAATCGTTGCCGTAGACCGCGTCGGCGTTGACCCAGGTGAAGTCCACGCCGCAGAAGTCCGGCGCCTGCGGATCGGCGGCGACGTCGACGAGGTCGAAGGGCAGGCTGGTGATCTGCGCCACGGCCGCGGGAAGGAGCGCCACGACCAGCCCGGCGACGGGCAGCCGGTCTGTCAAGCTTCGTGACCACGACGTTGTCATGCGTCCCTCCGGTCTTGCTCTCGGTTTCCTAGTGCGGCGGCAACAGGCTCCACGCCGCGATGTCATCCGTATCCAGCACGCCGTCGTTGTTGACGTCGCCCGTGATCCGGCCCGGCGACTTCGGGTAGGTGGCCTCGAACAGCGCCAGGTCCTGCGTGGCCAGCAGCAGCAGCGCCTGGTCGTTCGCGTTGAGGTGGCCGTCCGCATCGAGGTCGCCCGTATCGTCGATGGCCGAGCGCGCGATGGCATGGATCATGTTGCGCTGGAGCTTCGGGACGATCTGGCAGGCCGCGTCGGCCCAGCGGACCACGATCCACGTCGGGCTGCCGACGGGCTTGGAGGGGAAGCCTCCGGTCGGTCCGCCGGTGGTCCCGGACGGCCCGCCGGCCTGGCCGGCGCGCTGGCTCGTTCCCGATGGCGAGCCGGCGGAGGCGCCCAGCCCCTGGCCCTGCGCGGGCAGGCCGAGGCCGAAGTGCAGGCGCCGCGGCTCCTGGCTCAGGAAGCTCGAGCCCGTGAAGACCTCGCGCAGTTGCGTCGTGCCGTGGTGGTTCACGTACACCCGCGCGCCGGTGGTGTCCAGGCTGCCGCCCGCCTCGACCAGGTCCACCTGGATCCAGTCGTTGGCCGCGGCCAGCGTGTTCTTGAACACGCCCGCGAAGCCGTCGCTGCGCGTGACGACCAGGTCGACGTCGCCATCGCCGTCCCAGTCGCCGGCGGCGAGGCCACGCGCGAAGTCGCCGGTGGGGACGAGGGACTTCGAGTAGTCGGGCACGAGCGTGGACACGTCGGCCCATTTCACGTTCACGCCGTCCGCCAGCAGCTCCGGCCAGAGGTTGATGTGGGCGCGGTTGAGGTACTGCGGGTTCGGGTCGTGGTCGCCGCCCGAGACGCTCAGGTGGTCCAGGTCGCCGTCGTTGTCCAGGTCCGCGAAGGACGTGCCCCAGCCGAACCGGGAGTTGTTCAGGCCGGTCGCCGGCGCGGCGTCCGAAAAACTGAGCGCCGTCTTCACCGAGTCGTTGCGGTAGAAGCGGTCGAGGTCGCCCTGGTTGGTCAGGTGCAGGTCCTGGTCGAGGTCCTGGTCGATGTCGCCCAGCGCCGTGCCCATCTCGTTGCGGAAGTCGGGCGGGTCGCCGTTGAGGCCCACGGCCGTGGCCACGTTGGTGAAGGTGCCGTTCTGGTTGCTGATGAACATCAGGTCCAGGGTGAAGTCCTGGTTGATGTGCAGGTCGGGCCAGCCGTCGCGGTTGGCGTCCCAGAAGGTGGGCATCCACGGCTCGCCGCCGTACTCGCCCGTGAGGCCCGAGCCGGGCGTGGCGTCGGTGAAGGTGCGCGGCGTGTACGTCGGGTCCAGCGGGTCGCCGGACGTCGGGTTGGGAGCGTTGCGCAGCAGGCGCCACTGGTCGTTGGCCGAGATCCCGCCCGCGTTCCAGCTGGTGAACAGGTCGGTCCAGCCGTCCTGGTCGTAGTCCCCGGCGCAGATGCCGCTGACCCAGCCCCACTGTGTCGCCTTGCCGCCGGTGGGCAGCAGCACGAAGCCAGCGCTGGCGGTCACGTCGGAAAAGGAGAAGCCGCCGGGTGCGCCCTGGTTGCGGAACAGCTTGAACTTGGGACCGAGCGGGTTGGTGGGCTTGCCCAGGTGCGACGTGACCAGCAGGTCGAGGTCGCCGTCATGGTCGTAGTCGATGAACAGCGCGGCCGACGAGGCGGAACTCGGGTCGCTCACGCCGCGCTCCGCGGCCACGTCCAGGAAAGTCCCGTTTCCCAGGTTGCGGTAGAGCTCGCTGGGCTCGTTCCTGTTGTTGGGCAGGAAGATGTCCAGCCGGCCGTCGTTGTCGAAGTCGGCCAGGCTGACGCCCGCAGCCTCGATGCCGAAGACCGGATCGACGTCGAGCCATGTGAAGCTGATTCCGCACCAGTCCGGCGCGAGCGGGTCATCGGCGACGTCGATGAGATCGAAGGGCAGGCTCGTGATCTGCGCGCGGGATTCGGCGGCGAGTGCACCCGAGAGGGCGGCGGCGACCAGCAAAGCCGGGACAACGCGAGCCCTGGGCAGCGACATTCGGGATCCTCGGCGGTGCGGTCAACGGAAGGGTGGTGCTGTCCGCGCGCGCTCGGGACTGTGCCGAGGGACGCGGGACGCGTGCGCGGTTGCGGGCCATGCCGACCCGTCCGGAACACGGAACAGCCTACGGCAACGGGTCTGCCTGTCAACTTGGAGCACAGGCCCGGAGCCCCAGGTCGAATTGCAGGCGGCCGCGGAGGGTTGCTCCGCGGCCGCTTGCGTCCGCCACCTGGCCGACCCGCCGGTCGCGCTGCACGCGGGGTGCAGCGTGACCGGACGGGCCGGTCAGGGTGACTCGCGGATCAGTGGTCTGCCAGGAACGCCAGCAGGGCCAGCTTCGCGTCCTCGGTCAGCGCGGCGAAGCCCGTGCTCGAGAAGCTCCCCTCGCCCTGGTGGGCGAGGATCGCCGCCTCGAGGGTCGAGGCCCGGCCGTCGTGCAGGTACGGCGCCGAGTCCTTCACGCCCCACAGCGGCGGCGTGCGGAACATGCCCGACGGGGCACCCGGCTCCGCCATTCCGCGGAAGGTGGGTCCCATCACGTCGTGCAGCAGCAGGTCCGAGAACAGCTTGACCGGACCGTTTGCCCCCTGCAACTGCGGGATGTGGCAGCGATCACACTTCAGCGCGCTGAACAGGGCCTTGCCCTGCGCAACCAGCGGACCACCCAGCAGCGCCGGCTTCGGGCCGGCCATCTTGGACAGGAAGAAAATCAGCGCATCGAGGTCCGGCGTGGACAGCTCCGGATCCGCGATGCTGTCCGCGTCCGTGACGAACGCGAAGCCGCGGCCGTCGTCGGGCGTGGTGATGCCCAGCTCGCCGCCCATCGCATCGCGCGCGAAGTCCTTGACCAACGGCACCTGGGCCTTCCAGCCGAAGCGTCCGACCTCCGGCTGCCCGGCCACGGTGAGCATGCGAGCCACGCCCTTGATCCCGTCGCCGTCGAGGTCATCCGGATCCGCGTTCGCGAGGATCGTCGCGTCCGAGATGGTCTCGATCAGGCCGATCCCGAAGTTGATCGGGGTCTGGCGCTGCTCGAACACGTCCGCGTTGAGCGCCGGATCGACGTCGCCGGCCGGGTAGTTCTCGCGCGTGTTGATCGGCGTCGGACGCATCTTGCTGACCGCCTGTCCGCCCGGCAGGTTGACGAAGGGCTCGAGCCCTGCGCCATCATGGCCGAAGCGGGAGACGTTCAGCTCGAGGCCTCCGGCACCGCCCAGGACCGGGTCCTCGTGGCAGGCGCGGCAACTGTCCGCGTTCAGCTCGGGGGTGCCCAGTCCACGCTCGGCGGTGAAGTCCCGGTCGTAGATCTTGCGGCCCTTGAGGAAGAGCCGGAACTCCTGGTGGGTCAGGCCCTTGACCGGACCGCCCGTCTCGCCTGCCCCCGGGAGTGTGCCTTGGGCGTCCGCAGTCGCGACGCACAGGGTCCCGGAGACGGCGAGCATGGCCAGCCGGACGAGGGTGTTGGGGGAACGCCGGGCCACGCGGCGCGGCGACGTGTTGAGGTTCTCGTCGTGGCGGGTCATCACAGGTGCTCCAGGAAGGTGATCACTTGGTCGCGCTGGTCCTCGGTCAGGCCCATGAAGGCGTTCTTGGCGCCCAGGGCCTCGCCCTCGTGCGCCTCGATGGCCTTGACCAGGGTCGGTGAACGTCCGTCATGCATGAAGGGCGCGAACAGCGAGATGCCCCACAGCGGCGGCGAGCGGAACTCGGCGAAGATGTTGGAAGCTTCGCCGAACTTCATGTTGTCCACCAGGGCGGCGCCCACGTCGTGGACGAGCAGATCCGAGAACGCCCTGAGCGGACCCTTCGTGGAAGGCAGCTCGGGGATGTGGCACTTCGCGCAGCCGACCTGGTCGAACAGCTCTTCGCCCGCGAGGGCATCCGCGCTGAACGGCTTGGCCACCGGCGGCGCGAGAAGGCGCGTGAACGCGATCAGGTCACCGAGGTCATCGTGGCTGATCTCGGGGTCCGGGACGCCGTCGTTGTCCAGCGTCGGGTCGTTCGGGTTGCCAGAGACCTGCAGTGCGGACAGCGGCAGGCTCACGATGGCGGCCGAACCCAGGAACGGGTTGCTGGTGATGCCCATCTGGTTCTGCAGCGGAGCGCGCGTGAAGAGCTCGATGTTGTTCGACTGCGACTTCATGCCCAGGCGGCCCATCGCGGTCCCGCCAAGAGCCGTGTTGACCTTGCCGCTGATGCCGTCACCGTCCAGGTCGTTCGGATCGGCGTGGGACAGGATGGTCGCGTTGCTCACGAACTCGAACAGGCCGGGCCCGAAGATCGGGATGCTGTTGCGCTGGGTCGAGAGCACCGGGAAGCCCAGCACCGTGGCCGGCAGCAGCGGACGTCCGCCCTCGAGCGTGAACACCGAGCTGATGTGCAGGTCGCCCGAGCCGTAGGCCGGGACCACCTGGCTGAGGAACGGCGGGATCGACGAGCTCTGGGTGGCCGGCGTCGCGCCGAACTGGTAGGTGGCCAGGTAGAAGTTGCGGTACAGGGCCGCGGCGCCGCCCGTGACCGGCTTGCTGTGGCAGGACTGGCAGGACACCGCGTTGTAGAACGGGCCCAGTCCCTCTTCCGGCGTGAAGCGCTTCACGAACAGCTCCTCGCCGTGCAGGAAGGCCGCCAGCTCGTCGTCGGTCAGGCCGTCGATCGGGTCGCCCAGTTCCTGGGTGCCGAGCGCCAGCGTGTGCGAGTCGTCACCGACGATGCGCGCGCCGATGGGCGTGCCCAGCGTGAACAGTGCGGTCTCGACGCCTTCCTCCAGGTTGTCCTGCAGGACCTTGACCGTGAGGTCGATGCTCAACTCGCCGGCCGGGATGACCACCGCGTTGCCCTCGACCTTGTAGTCCTTGCCGCGCTTGGCGCTGCCGGACACGGTGAACGGAACGCGGACGTTGATCGACGACGGCTCGGAGAGCTCGATCGTCACGGTGGCGCTGCCGACGCGCTCGCTGGCCCACTGCGCGGCCACGGAGAAGCGCGCGATGGGAAGCCCCAGCGCGACGGGAGCGGGCGCCGGCACGACGGCCGGCGCCGGGGGATTGGCCGGCGGCTGCATCGCTGCAGGGTCGCCGGCGGCGATCGCGACCAGTCCGACGGCGCAGCAGGCGAGCAAGGCCTGCGGCGAACGAACCGACGCGAACCGATGGTTCAGCTTGGTCATGGTGTGCCCTTGTGAAATGTGCCTGGCCGCACGAACTGCCTGTGCCTTGTGCGGTCTGATGTGCGGGGGAGTGTACAGCCTGTTGCAAAACGTGTGGGCGGAACCTGCGGGCATGCCGGAACGGTGGTTCCGACTGCCCGATCCCGCGCTGGAAACCGCAAAGCCCGACCGGGCTCCTTTCGGACCGCACCAGAAAAAAATGAAGGCTGACCCGCCGCCTGCCGAGCGGGCACGAAACACGCCCTTACGGCCCGTCCTTGCGGGTCCCGCCGGGGGGCGCGTCCGGTGCGGGTGACGCTCCGGCCGGGCCGGGCAGCGCCGTGGTCAGTGCCGGATCGGACGCCGCGGCCGGGCCAGGAGGCGCTCGGTGTCCGCCAGGAGCGAGTCAAGGTAGGCCGGGTCGGCCATGCCGCCGGCGCGCTGCAGCTCGAGCAGCAGCGAGCGCGCCAGGGACAGGTTGCGGTCCAGGTTCATCAGCGTGCGCGCGGCGTCCAGCAGCAGGTCGGGGCGCTGCATCTGCCACCAGTGCTCCAGCAATCCGGCGCAGATGAACCAGGCCTCGTCGTAGCGGCCCAGCGCGTAGTAGCCGCGCGCCAGCAGCACGTAGGCCTCGAGCGCGTCGGGGCCGGCGCTGGCTTCGACGGCCGCGCGCAGCGGCTCGAGCGCGTCCGCGGGCCGCTTGAGGCGCACGAGCGCCGCGCCCAGCGACGAGAGGTGCCGGAAGTTGCCGGGCGCGCGCCGGTCGGCCAGGCGCGCGGCGGCCAGGGCATCCTCCCAGCGGCCCAGCGACGAGAACAGGTCCGCGCGCAGGGCCTGGAAGTCGGCGCGGTGGGGAAACCAGCGGTCGGCTTCGGCCAGCATGTCGGCGGCGGTCTGCGCGCGGGCGCGCGCGGTGTCGCCCTGGCCGGCGGCCACGGCGGCGCGCGCGGCCTGCTGCTCGCCGATGGCGGCGATCATCAGGTCGGCGGCGCGGCCGTAACGCAGCCACGCGGGCCAGACCAGCCCCAGCAATCCGGCCGTGAGCACCAGGCCGGCGAAGGCCAGCGCCGGGCGGCCGGCGCGCTCGCGGTCGTGGCAGCCGGTGCGCGTCAGGACGGCCAGCAGCAGCATGATCAGGCTGCCCGCCTCGGCCCACTTCAGCGGCGTCTCGAACAGGAAGTAGACGCCGGCGGCGGCCAGCGCGGCGGCCGTGGCGTGGAACAGCGCGCGCCGCTGGTCGTCGGCGGCCACGTGCAGCGCGCCCCGGCGCGCGGCGTGCAGCGCGTGGCGCAGCAGGAACAGGAAGGCGATCAGACCGACCAGGCCGTTCTCGGCCAGCACGTGCAGGAACTGGTTGTGGGCGTGCGGCACCGGCCGCGCCGCGGCGTGGTAGGCGGGCAGCGCCGTGTCGAAGCCGCCCGGGCCCACGCCCAGCACGAGATGGTCGGCCGCCATGCGCAGCGTGTCGCGCCAGACGCCGAGGCGCGAGAAGTTCAGGTCGCTGGCCTGCGGGTCCAGCACCAGCAGCACGCGGTCCATGGCAAAGGTCGCGCCGCCCGGCAGCAGGCCCAGCAGCGCCGCCAGCAGCGCCAGCGCCCCGGCCACGCCGGCGAACAGCGCCAGCCGCCCCAGCAGCCCGGCCAGGAGCGCGCGCCTCCCGCCCGCGACGTCGGTCGTGCGCAGGCGCAGCAGCAGGTGCGCGCCCAGCGCCAGCGCGATGGCCAGGTACGCGCCGCGACTGCCGATGACCAGCAGGTACGCCCCCAGCGGCAGCAACGCCAGCGACACGGCCAGGCGCCCCGCGCGCGACAGCCCGCGCTCGAAGACCAGCACCAGGCCGCCCGTGAACACGATGACCAGGTACTGCGCCGCCAGGTAGCTGTGCGCGAAGAACGGACCGGCGAGGGCGTGGCTGCGCTCGGTCTCCGGCAGGCCCGCGCTGCGGAAGCGCTCGTAGCCCAGCAGTCCGAAGGCGGCGATGACCAGCGCGGCCAGCAGCACGCACAGGTACAGCGCCCGCACGTCGCGCGGCGCGCGCACGGACTTCACCGCCAGCACGTAGGTCAGCACGGTGGCCAGCGCCAGCCCGAGGTGGTAGCGCGTGACGCCGGCGTTCGCCGATGACGGCGCCGCGACCAGCGCCGTGACGGCGAAGACCAGCACCCACGCGTCCACCGGCGTGCCCAGCGCCGGCGCGACGCGGCGGCCCAGCGCGTCGAAGGCCAGGCAGGCCATGCCCACGCCGGCCAACGCCAGGTAGGCCACGTGCTTGGCCGAGATGAATTCCTCGGCCTGCGGCACCAGCGGCATGGCCAGCGCCAGCGCCAGCAGGCACAGTGTGGCGAGGCGCGCGAGGAGCGAGGGTTGCATCCCGCGCCGTTGTACCGGCCGTCGCGCCGCGTTGCACCGGCGGGGGGCCGCGCTGCAGGGTTGGTAGGATTCAGGCCATGAACGTCCTGGTGGTGGGATCCGGCGGCCGCGAGCACGCCTTCGTCGACGCGCTCGCCCGCAGCCCGGGGCTCACGCGCCTTTTCGCGGCGCCGGGCAACGCCGGCATCGCGGACCAGGCCGAGTGCCTGGACATCGCCGCCACCGACGTGGCCCGCCTGGCCCGCACCGCCGCCGAACTGCGCGCCGATCTCGTCGTGGTGGGGCCCGAGGCCCCGCTGGTGGCCGGCCTGGTGGATGAGCTGGAAAAGGCCGGCATCCCGGCGCTCGGGCCCAACCGCGCCGCCGCGCACCTCGAGGGCAGCAAGGCTTTCATGAAGGACCTGTGCCGCCGCGCGCGCATCCCCACCGCGGCGGCGCGCGTCTTCACCACCGCCAGCGAAGCCATCGCCTACGCCGGCCAACTCGACCGCTTTCCGCACGTCATCAAGGCCGACGGCCTGGCCTCCGGCAAGGGCGTGGTCATCGTCCGCGACACGACGCAGGCGGTCGCCACGGTGCGCAGCATGATGCTGGACCTGGCCTTCGGCCAGGCCGGCGCGCGCGTCCTCTTCGAGGAGTTCCTCGAGGGCGAGGAGCTGTCCGTCATGGCGCTGGTGGACGGCGAGACGCTGGCCGTGCTGGAGCCGTCGCGCGACCACAAGACCGTCGGCGACGGCGACCAGGGCCCCAACACCGGCGGCATGGGGGCCTTCTCGCCCAGCCGCCTGCTGACGCGTCGCACCTACGAGCAGATCGAGGAGCGCGTGCTCATCCCGGTGGTGCACGCCATGGCGCGCGAGGGCCGGACCTTCCGCGGCATCCTCTATGTCGGCCTGATGATCACGCCCGACGGCCCGTTCGTGCTCGAGTTCAACGCGCGCGGCGGCGACCCCGAGACCGAGGTCCTGCTGCCGCGTCTGCAGACCGACGCGCTGGCGCTGTTCCACGCCACCGCCACCGGCAGCCTGGCGCAGGCGCCCGAGATCCGCTGGACGCCCGAGCACGCCTGCGGCGTCGTGCTGGCCGACCCGGACTACCCCGCGAGCTTCACGCCGGGCCGGCGCATCCTGGGCACGGACGCGGCCGCGGCGCGCCCGGGTGTGCGCGTCTACCACATGGGTACGCGGCGCCGCGCTGGCCACCTCGAGACCGCCGGCGGGCGCGTGCTGTGCGTGGTGGGCCTGGGCGACAGCCTGGCCGCCGCACGCGACCGCGCCTACGCCGCCGTCTCCGACATCCGCTTCGACGGCCTGCGCTTCCGCGGCGACATCGGCTGGCGCGAGCTGCCCGCGCGCGCCGGCGTGCTGGCCTCCAGTGGCCCGGACGCCCCGCCGTGAAGTCGGTCGCCGCGGGCTTCGAGCGCTTCCTGCGCACGCGCAGCCTGCGACTGACCCGCCAGCGTGCCGAGATCCTGCGCGCCATCTACGCCACGCACCGGCACGTGTCGGCCGAGCAGCTCTTCGACCTGCTGCACAGGAGCGGCAAGGGCAGCGAGCTGAAGATCAGCCGCGCCACCGTCTACCGCACGCTGACGCTGCTGGTCGAGGGCGGCTTCGTCAACGCGCTGGACGTCGGGCGCGAGAGCGGCACGCTCTACGAGCACGCGCTGGGCCACGTGCACCACGACCACATGATCTGCCTGCAGTGCGGCGGCATCAGCGAGTTCAGCGACGAGCGCCTGGAGGCCGTGCAGGAGGAGGCCGTGCGGCGGCACGGCTTCGTGGCCAGCAGCCACCGGCTGAACGTGTTCGGGACCTGCGCGAAGTGCGCGCGCAAACGGTCGGCCCGGCCGGCGGACGAGGCCAGCGAGGCCTGAGCCTGGCCTCGCCCTGGCGCCCGTGCTAGTCTGACCCGCTTGCGAACCTGTCTCATCAAGGTCCGCCCGTGATCACCACCCTCGCCGCCCTGCGCCCAGGCCAGACGGCCGTGCTGCGCGCGGTCGGGGGCGAGCGCACCTGGCGTCGGCGGCTGCTCGAGCTGGGCTTCGTGCCGGGGACCGACCTGGCGCTGGTGCGGCGCGTGGGCGTCGGGGACCTGCTCGAGGTCGAGCTGCGCCACTCGCGCATCTCGCTGCGCATCAGCGAGGCGCGCGCGCTCGAGGTCGAGGCGCGCCCGTGAGCCGCCCGGTGGTGGCCATCGCCGGCAACCCCAACTGCGGCAAGACCACGCTCTTCAACGGGCTGACCGGGGCGAACGCCAAGGTCGGCAACTACCCGGGCGTGACCGTCGAGCGCCGCGAGGGCGGCTGCTCGCTGCCCGACGGGCGCGACGTGGTCGTGCTGGACATCCCCGGCACCTACAGCCTCTCGGCCCGCAGCCACGAGGAGCAGATCGCCATCACCGCCGTGGCGGGCCTGAACCCGATCCGCGAGCCGGACGCGGTGGTGGTGGTCGTGGACTCCACGCAGCTGGCGCGCAACCTGTACCTGGTGCGGCAGGTGCTCGAGCTGCGCCTGCGCACGGTGGTGGCGCTCAACATGGCCGACGTCGTGCGCAAGCACGGCATGCGCGTCGACGCGGCGCAGCTCTCGCGCATGCTCGGCGGCCTGCCGGTGGTGCCCATCGCGGCGGTGAGCGGCGAGGGCCTGGCCGAGCTGAAGCAGGCCGTGGCGCGCGTGCTGCGCGAGGACCTGCCGGCCGCGCTGCCCGAGCTGGACGGGGCCGAGCTGCGCGCGGATGTGGACGCCGTCGTGCCGCACGTGCCCGAGGCCTGGAGCCGCGGAGACAACGCGCGCCGCGCCGCGCTGGCGCGCTGGGCGCTCCTGTCCATCGACCCGCAGGACGAGCTGTGGGACGTGCCGCCCGCGCTGCGGCAGGCCGTGCTCGAGCGCCAGCGCCTGGCCGCCGCCGCCGGCCGCGACCTGGACCAGACGCTGGTGGCCGCGCGCTACCGCTGGATCGACGACGGCGTGCACGCGGTGGTGTCCAGGGTGCCATCCACGCTGCGCCGCCTGACCGACGCCGTGGACCGGGTGCTGATCCATCCGGCCGTGGGCTTCCTGATCTTCCTGCTGCTCATGACGGTGGTGTTCGAGTCGCTGTTCACCTGGAGCCAGCCGCTGATCGACGGCGTCGACGGCGCCGTCTCGGCCGTGGCCGCGGGCGTGCGCGCCAGCCTGCCCGCGTCCTTCCTGCGCGACCTGCTGGCCGACGGCATCATCGCGGGACTCGGCGCGGTGCTGGTCTTCCTGCCGCAGATCCTGCTGCTGTTCCTGTTCCTCTCGGTCATGGAGGACAGCGGCTACATGGCGCGCGCGGCCTTCCTGATGGACCGCGTCATGAAGGCCATCGGGCTCACCGGGCGCGCCTTCGTGCCCATGATTTCGGGCTTCGCCTGCGCCATCCCGGCCATCATGGCCACGCGCACCATGGAACGCCGGCGCGACCGGCTGCTGACCATGATGGTCGTGCCGATCATGACCTGCTCGGCGCGCCTGCCGGTCTACACGCTGGTCATCGGCGCGCTGTTCCCCGCGCCGCACGAGCCGGGCGGCACCTGGCTGGGCTTCTTCTCGGTGCAGGCGCTGATCATGGTGGGCATGTACCTGTTCAGCACCGTGCTGGCGCTGCTGGCGGCGGCGGTGCTGGGGCGCACGCTGTTCCGCGGCGCCACCGTGCCGCTGGTGCTCGAGCTGCCGCCGTACCGCATGCCCGCGCCGCGCTCGGTGCTGCGCATGATGTGGGAGCGCAGCCGGCTGTTCGTGACCGAGGCCGGGCCGACCATCCTGGTGTGCTCCATCGGGCTGTGGCTGCTGCTCAGCTTTCCGCGCGGCGCGGCGCCGACCGCCAGCGGTCCGGGCGCGCCCGTGGCCGGCGCGGCCGCCGACGCCGCCGCCGCGCGCGCCGAGAACCTGCGCCAGTCCTACGGCGGGCGCCTGGGTCACCTGATCGAGCCCGCCATCGCGCCGCTGGGCTTCGACTGGAAGATCGGCGTCGGGCTCATCGGCGCCTTCGCGGCGCGCGAGGTGTTCGTCTCGACCATGGGCGTGGTCTACGGGGTGGGCGAGGGCGACCAGGTCGCCACGCCGCTGCGCGAGCGCCTGCAGCACGAGACCTGGCCCGACGGACGACGCGTGTACACGCCGCTGGTCGGGCTCTCGCTGCTGGTCTTCTTCGCGCTGGCGGCGCAGTGCATGAGCACGCTGGCCGTCGTGCGCCGCGAGACCGCGAGCTGGCGCTGGCCGATCTTCCTGTTCACCTACATGACCGCGCTGGCCTGGCTGGCCAGCCTGGCCGTCTTCCAGGGCGGCCGCATGCTCGGCTTCACCTGACGTGCGGCCGCCCGTGCCGGGCGCGACGGCCGTGCACGAGGGAACCGCGCCCGGAAGGCCGTGACGCACCGGGCGGGACAGGCCGGCTCGTGTCGCAGGCCGCTTCCTGCCGATCCATTCCGGCCAATGTAGGCTTCGCCGCACTTCCGCACCGTGGCTGACGCCGACGGCCCGAGGATTCGCACCCGATGCACTTCCGCCGGCGCCTGCGCCGAGCCCTCGTGGCCTCGGCCATCCTGTTGCTGCTGGCCACGCTCGCCGGCGTTCCGCAGCCGCAGGACGCGGGCCGCGGCCAGCGGCGCGCCGCCAACCGGCTGGCGCGCTGGCAGCACCTGCTCGACCGGCGCGTCGACGGCCAGCCGCTGGGCGCGCCCGTGCCGGCCGAGGCGCCAGGTGACCACGGCGGCGGCGCGGGCGACTGCGGCTGCGGCGACTGCGGCGCGCCGGGCTGCGGCTGCGGCTGCGGCGACTCGGCCACCGGCCTGCCGCCCGGCTTCCACGACGACCTCGTGCTGGGCGGACTGTCGCAGGTGACCGGCTTCGGCTTCGGCCCCGGCGGCCTCGTGTACCTGTGGGAGCGGGCCGGGCGCATCCGCGTGCTGGAGCCGGACGGCACGCTGCAGGCCGAGCCGCTGCTGGACATCGCGGAGGAGGTGGGCGACTGGGGCGACCACGGCCTGCTGGCCGTCGCGCTCGACCCGCAGTTCGCGGCCAACGGCTGGCTCTACGTGCTGTACGCCGTCGACCACCACCACGCCAAGTGGTTCGGCACGCCGTCCTACGACCCGCAGGCGAGCGACCTGGGAATCGACACGATCGGGCGCCTGACGCGCTACACGGCCGACGCGAGCGACGGCTTCCGCAGCGTGCTGCCCGGCAGCCGGCTGGTGCTGGTGGGCGAGTCGATCACGAGCGGCTGGCCCATCACCGGCACGACGCACGGCGTGGGCAGCCTGCGCTTCGCGGACGACGGCACGCTGCTGGTCAGCGCCGGCGACGGCACGGGCGGCGCGCCCTCGGGCTCGGCGCTGGCCGACGGGATCGTCAAGCCCAAGGAGACGATCGGCCCCTTCCGTGCACAACTCGTCGACTGCCTGTCCGGCAAGATCCTGCGGCTCGATCCGGCGACCGGGGACGGCAGCCCGGGCAACCCGTGGTACGACCCCCGCGCGCCGCGCGCGGCGCGCTCGCGCGTCTGGATGCTGGGGCTGCGCCAGCCCAGCCGGTTCGTGCTGCGTCCCGGCAGCGGCAGCGCCTCGCCGGCGGCCGCGGACCCGGGGACGCTGGCCGTCGGCGACGTCGGGGCGCAGGACGTGGAGGAGGTCTCCATCGCCCGGGTCGGCGGCACCAACTTCGGCTGGCCGATCTTCGAGGGCCTCGAGCCGTCCGGGCAATTCGCGGAGCTGCTGCTCGACAATCAGGACGCGCCCAACCCGCTCTCCGGCCAGCACGGCTGCGCGATCCCGTTCTTCCGCTTCCAGGACCTGCTGGTGCAGGACACGCTGGGCACGCCGGCCTGGCCCAACCCGTGTGCCGCCCTCGTGCCGATCACCAGTACGCCGGTCTTCGTGCACCACCGTCCGGTGCTGGACTGGCTGCACGCGGGCGGGCTCGCGCGCGTGCCCACCTACGACGCCACGGGCAGCGCCACGCTGGCCGTGCTGGGCACGGCGGCCAGCCCGGTGGCCGGCGCGACCTTCGGCGGAAGCTGCTCGATTGCCGGCGCGTGGTACCCGGGCGGCTCCTTCCCCGACGACCTCGACGGCGCGCTGTTCCACGCCGACTACGGCGCCGGCTGGATCCGCGTGCTGCGCTTCGACGCGCAGGATCAACTGTTCTCGGTGGAGCCCTTCGCGGACACGGCGGGCAAGACGGTGTGGCTCGAGGTCGATCCGTCCGACGGCTCGCTGTGGTACCTCGACTACACGCTGAGCGGCGTCGGCCGCCTGCGCGCCGTGCGCTACTCGCCCGACAACCTGCCGCCGCTGGCGGTCGCCGCGGCCGCGCCGGCCTTCGGCCCCACGCCGCTCGCGGCGACGTTCGACTCGGCCGGCAGCAGCGACCCCGCGGGCCTGCCGCTGCTCGTGCGCTGGGACTTCTCCGACGGCACGCCGTGGAGCCTGCTGCCCAGCGTCACGCGCGACCTGCCCGCCGAGGACGTCACGGCGGAGGGCACCATCATCATGAAGGTCCTCGAGCTGCAGCCGCCGGGGAGCACGGGCTTCAGCAACCACGACCTGGAGCTCCTGCGCGACGGCGTGCGCCCGCCGGCGGACAGCCTGGACCCGCAACTGCAGTACGACACCATCCACGCCAACGGGCTGGGCGTGCTCGACAAGGACGGCGACGACTGGTTCGGCTACGCCTTCGCGGAGGCGCAGGTCTTCACGGGCCTGCTCTACCAGGAAGGCCTCAACTACAACGGCGGCGGCTGGTTCGAGAGCGTGCAGGTGCAGGTGCGCAGCAACGGCCGCTGGAGCGACGTGCCCGGCTGGACCAGCGAGCCGCCCTATCCGGGCGACGTGCTGCGCCACTTCGAGACCTTCGAGCTGCGCGTGCCGGCCGTGACCGGCGACGCCCTCCGGCTGCGCGGGGCGCCGGGCGGCTTCGGCAACCTGGACTTCACGACCATCGCCGAGCTGCGCGTGCTGGCCCGGCCCGCGCCCGCCGGCGGGTCGTCGCGCGTGGATGCGACGCTGACGCTCACCGACGCGGCCGGCGCCAGCGCCGGCGCGCTGGCCTCGGTGGTGCTCGACGACGCACCGCCGCACGTCACCATCCGCAGCCCGCGCACCGGCGACGCCTACCAGCTCGCGCAGGCCACGCCGATCGAGTGCCGCGCCGGCCTGTCCGACGCCCAGTCGCCCGAGGCCGAGCTGGCCTGCGAGTGGCAGGTCATCCTGCACCACGACGACCACACGCACCCGCAGGCGCCGCTGCCCGGCTGCGCGCCCGACGCGCTGCTGTTGCCCGAGGGCAGTTGCGACCAGGGCGACGTCTACTTCCAGGAAGTGCGCTGCACGGTCAGCGACCCCGCGGGCCTGTCGGTCACGGCCTCCGCGTACGTGGTTCCGGAGTGCGATCGCAACCTCAACGGCGCGGACGACGCGCTCGAGATCGCTGCCGGCAGCGTGCGCGACCACGACGGCGACGGCGTGCCCGACGAGTGCCAGGCGGACTGCAACGGCAACGGCGTCGGCGACCTCTACGACGTCTACTTCGGAACCTCGGCCGACTTGGACGGCGACGGGCAGCCGGACGAGTGCGACCAGGCGGACACCGGCAAGGGCCAGCTGCCGCCCGCCGGCGGGCCCCAGCAGCCGAAGTAGGCGCTCAGCGGGCGGGAGTGCGCAGGCGTGCGACGCGCGCGCGCGCCCGGTCGAGCGGCGCCTGCACGGCGCCGGCCACCTGCGGGACCTGGGCCTGGATGTCGCCGGCGAACTGCACCAGCCGTGCCTGGATGTCGACGTCGCCGGGCGATGCGTCGGCCGCGTCCTCCAGCAGCTCGAAGTTCTCGAGGTTGACGCCGTCGCGGTCGGCGGCGCGGAAGAAGCGCCACCACTGGACCTGCGTGCGCGCGCGCGGCAGCGCCAGCAACGCCAGGCCGACCAGCAGCGCAGCCAGCAGCGCGCGCGTGGCGCTGCGCGCGCCGGCGGAGGCCTCGGCCGGCGCAGCCAGCGGGCGCCAGGCCCAGCCGGCCGCGACGAAGAACGGCAGCGCGCTGCCGGGCGTGCTCCAGGCGTTCTGCAGCAGGCCGGCGACGCTTCCGGCCACCAGCAGGCCCAGCGCCGCGAGGTCGGACTGCCCGCCGTCGGCCGGCGCGTCGGCGCCTGCGCCGCGCGCGCGCCGCGCCGCGCGCCCCAGCGTCAGCGCGAGGAAGGCCAGCAGGCACAGGCCCGCCGGGACGCCGCCCTCGGCGAAGGGCAGCAGCAACTCGTTGTGGGGGTGGTCCACCTCGGTCGGCAGGCCCTCGCGCCCGGGCAGCGCGGCCTCGTCCGGCTCGCGGAAGGGCGCGAACTCCCTGCGGAACAGCCCCAGTCCGTGCCCGGACAGCGGGGCGTCGGCGATCATGCGCAGCGTGGCGCGCCACACGGCGAGGCGCACGTTGGCGGTCACGTCGCGCGTCGAGAGCAGCGTCTCGTCGCGCTCGAGCTTGGGCGCCAGCAGCCGCACGCCGTCGCCCAGCACCAGCGCCAGGCCGGCGCCGACGACCAGCGGCACGGCGCACGCCCTCCAGGTGCGCGCCAGCTCGCGGCGTGACAGCCAGGCCACCGCGGCCACGCCCGCCGCCGCCGCCAGCCAGCCGCCGCGCGCGCGCGTCAGCAGCAGCGCCGCCGTGCCCAGGTTGAGCGCCGCCGCCGCCAGGCGCTCGCGCCAGCGCGGCTCGCGCGCATCGGGCGCGGCCAGCGCGGCGAAGGCGGCCGTGACCCCCAGCGCCAGCAGCGCACCGGCGCGCGTGCTGTTGCCCAGCGTGCCCACGACCTCCGGGACGCCCTGCGGATCCAGCCCGGTCAGGAATTCCAGCAGGCCCACCGCCTGCAGCAGGCAGGTGACGGCTACGAGCAGCGTGGCGCCGTGCAGCGCGCGCGGCAGCGAGAGGCCCGCCCGCGCCGCGCGCAGGCCCAGCACGGCGGCCAGCGCCGCCAGCGCCGCCAGCAGCAGCCGGTCCGTCACGCCCGCGTGCGGCAGCGCGCCCACGGCCAGCGGCAGCGCCAGCGCCAGCGCCAGCAGATGCAGCCGTCCGCCCGCGCACAGGAACCAGGCGCGCACGTCGTCCGTTCCGTGAAGCAGCAGCCGCGGCAGCAGCAGCGCCGCAGCCAGCAGCGCCACCAGCGCGGTCTTGAAGGCGTCCACGTCGAACAGGTCGGGCAGCACCGCCGCCGCCGCCGCGACCAGCAGCACCTGCTGCTCCCACGGCGCGGCGGGCGCCTCGGCGGGCCGCGGATCCGCGCTCATGCCGGCCGGAAAAGCGCGTCGGTGAAGGACGCCGGATCGAAGCGCTCGATGTCCTCGACGCCCTCGCCCAACCCCACGAAGCGCACCGGCAGGCCGAGTTGCGTGCGGATGGACACCAGCGCGCCGCCCTTGGCCGTGCCGTCGAGCTTGGTGACCATCAGGCCGGTGACCTCGACGGCCGCCCCGAAGCGCTGCGCCTGCTGGATCGCGTTCTGGCCCGTGGTGCCGTCCAGCACCAGCAGCACCTCGTGCGGCGCGCCCGGCACGCGCTTGCCCAGCACCCGGCGCAGCTTCTCCAGCTCGGCCAGCAGGTGCTTCTGCGTGTGCAGGCGGCCGGCGGTGTCCACCAGCAGCACGTCCACGTCCTCGCGCACCGCCGCGTCCGCGGCGTCGTAGGCCAGGCCCGAGGGGTCGCTGCCGGTCGCGCGCTTGACGATGGGCAGGTCCAGCCGGTCGGCCCAGATGGAGAGCTGCTCGACCGCCGCGGCGCGGAAGGTGTCGCAGGCGGCCAGCATGACGCGCCGGCCCTCGTTGCGGTGCAGCCAGGCCAGCTTGGCGATGGAGGTGGTCTTGCCCGAGCCGTTGACGCCGCACACCAGCACGACGTGCGGCCGCTGTGCCAGCGGCGCCAGCGGCGCCACCGGCCCGAGCAGCTCCAGGATGCGCGCCTTGAGGAAGGGCTCGACCTGCTCGGTGGCCTTGACCTCGCCGCGCTTCCAGGCCGCGCGCAGCTGGCCCACCAGTTCGCCCGCCGCGGGCCCGAGGTCGGCCGTGTAGAGCAGCTCCTCGATGCGCTCCAGCGTGGCCGCGTCCAGTGGCCCGCGCGGCAGCAGGCTGCGCAGCCCGCTGACCAGCGCCTCGCGCGTGCGCTGCAGGCCGGCGAGCAGCTTGCCGAGGACCATCAGGCCGGGTCCTGCGCGGGGCGCGGCTCCTCGTCCACCGTCAGCCCGAGGTCGCGGCGAATGCGGTCGAGGATGCCGTTGATGAAGCCGCCCGACTGCGCGCCGCCGTAGCGCTTGCCCAGCTCGATGGCCTCGTTGATCGAGACCTTGGCCGGCACGTCCGGCCGCGACAGGAACTCGTGCACCGACAGGCGCAGGATGTTGCGGTCCACCGCGGCCAGCCGGGCGACCTCCCAGTTTTCGGCGGCGGCGGCGATCAGCTGGTCGATGTGCGCGCGGTCGGCCAGCACGCCCTCGACCAGCTCGCGCGCGAAGGCGCGCACCTCGACCGAGCACTCCGCGTCCGCGAGCGTGGGCTCCCAGCGCTCGCGCGGCGGAGCGACCTCGGTGTCGCAGCAGAACAGGACCTGCAGCGCGATCTCGCGGCTGCGCGAGCGCGAGCCGATCACGGCGTGTCCCCCCGCATCTCGGACGCGTGCATGTCCGCCAGCAGGTTGGCCATCTCGACCCCCGCGCGCGCCGCTTCGCGACCCTTGTTCTTCGGCCCCGCACCGCTGCGCTCGCGCGCCTGGGCCAGCGTCTCGCAGGTGAGCACGCCGAAGGCCACCGGCCGGCCCGTCTCCAGCGCCGCCTGCCCGCAGCCGCGCACACATTCGGCGCAGACGTGCTCGTAGTGGTCGGTCTCGCCGCGGATCACGCAGCCCAGCGCGATGACCGCGTCGTGGAAGGGGCGGAGTTCCGGGCCGCCCCCCAAAAGACGCTTCGCCACCACCGGGATCTCCAGCGCACCGGGCACCTCGCACAGCGTGACCTGCTCCCCGGGTACGCCCAGCTTGGCCAGCTCGGCCAGCGCTCCGTCGCGCAGGCCGCGCGTGACCGACTCGTTGTAGCGGCTCACGACCAGGGCGATCCGCAGCCGGCTGCCGTCGAGCGTTCCGCGTCGTTCGCGCATGGGGTTCCGTGGGAAGGAGCGAGTCGGGAATGGTACCAAGCACCCGCATGGGGCGGCGAGGCGCGCGGGGCGCCGCGGCGCACGCCGGCGCGCGTCAGTTGCCGCCCTCGAGCGGCGCGTCCGGCGTCTGCGGCTCGGCCTGCGCGTCGCCGCCGCCGGTCGTCGCCGCGTCCAGCGCGGCCCGCTCCGCCGCCGCGCGCCGCAGCGAACCCGTCGCGCCTTCCAGCGTGGCCAGCGCCGCCGCCTCCTCGCCGACGCGCAGCAGGCGCAGCGCGCGGCCGTGGTGGGCGACCAGTTCCTGGCGCTCGGCCGGCGGCAGCGGCCCGGCCGCGAGGCGCAGCGCGATCTGCTCGGAGTAGGCCAGCTCGGCGCGCAGGAATTGCTCGCGCCGTCCGGCCAGCGGCCCCTGGTCGATGGTGGCCAGCAGCTTGTCGCCCTCCGCCGCGCGGCCCTGCACGATCAGGTCCAGCGCGGCGTTCTTGCGCGCGACCAGCGCCGCGAGGTCGGGCGGGTCGGAGCGCGGCGCCGGCCGCAGGTCGGGGATGCGCGCCGTGGCCTGGCGCTCGGCCAACCCGAACCACAGGCGGTAGTGCTTGAGGTGCTGCTGGATGGGCTCGCGCAGTTCGGCCGGCGGCGGGTCGCCGCCGGTGGCCGGCGGCTCGGGCTTGTGCGAGGCGACGTTGGCCGTGAAGCGCAGCAGGTTCTCGAACAGGCGCGCCACGGCGGGCTCGGCCAGCGCGGCGTCGCTGAAGGGCAGCGTGGACAGGATCAGGTGACCCTTGCCGTAGGGCACCGCTTGCACGGCCGCGCCCACGTAGCGGCCGGCGGAATCGACGCAGGCCAGCTCGACGTCCGCGCCGCGCGGCGAGGTCAGCACGCGCTCGGGGATCACGGCGGCCAGGCGCTGGTCGAAGCTGCGACCCTCCAGCGGCAGGTCGGACAGCAGCATGGTCCGCTCGGCGAAGAGCAGCAGGCCGGGTGCGTCGGGCTCGTGGAGCGGGCGCGCGGCCACGTCCACGGGCAGGTCGGTCAGCTGCCCCAGGCCCGCCGGCGCGGTGAGGTCGGTGGCCAGGAAGCGGCCACCCAGCGGCGGCGCGAGCAGCAACAGGGTGCCGCCGTCGTGCACGAAGCGCAGCAGGGCCACGCTGACCGGCTGGGCCTCGGGCGCCCACGAGAGCGGCCGGTCGCCCAGGACCGCCAGGCGCGGCAAGCCGGCCGTGACGCCGGGACGCACGACGAGCTGGCTGGCGAGGTCGAGCTGGCCGGGCGACAGTCCGACCAGCGATCCGGCCGCGAAGGGCCGTCGGGCGCGGTCGGGCACGGCCGCGGGCGAGACGCTGTTGTCGCCGCAGCGGCGCAGCGCGCCGAGCGCCGGCTTGGGGTGGCCCCAGGCGTCGCACAGCGCGTCGCTGTCGCGCCAGCCGCTCTCGCGCCAGGCGGCGTAGCAGTCGCCGGCCAGGGCGGGGTGGCTGCGCAGCCGCGCGCCGAGGCCGCGCACGGCGAGCGCCTGCGCCACCTGCGCCGCGAACACCAGCTGCGCCAGGTCGCCGGCCACTTGGCCCAGCGGCGTGTTGGCCAGCGCCGCGGTCGCGTCCTGCAAGGCTTTCACGTGCCCGGCGGCGTCTTCGCTGGACAGGAGGTTGGCGTAGCCGCCGACGTTTTCCATGAAGCTGGGCAAGCCGCCGGCGGACCAGCGGCTGACCCACGTCAGGCGCCCGTCACGGCCCAGCGCGTCCAGCGCCGCGGACTCGCTGGGCGACAGCGGCCAGCGCGCGGGCAGGCGCACGTCGTCGTACGCCACGAGCTGCGGCTCGTGCGGGTTGAGCAGTTGCGCCGTGCCCGAGTGGCCGCCGCCGTCCGACAGCAGCAGGCGTTCGGGCAGCAGCTCGTGCGCGCGGCGCAGGATCTCGTCGTGGCGGCGCCAGAGCAGCCCGCCGCCATCGTCCAGCAGGGAGACCAGGACCACCGACGGGTGGCCCTGCACGGCGTCGGCGAAGGACACCAGCGCGGCGTCGATCGCGGCACGGGTCAGCGGCAGCTCGTGCGTGATGCGACCCAGCGGCGGCTCGGCCTGCACCAGCAGGCCCAGCTCGTCGCACAGCTCCCAGACCTCGGGCGCCTGGCGCTGCTCCACGCGCACCAGGTTGAAGCCCGCGTCGCGGATGGCCGTCAGCTCGCGGCGCAGCCAGTCGGCGTCGGGCGGGCGCGAGAGCGTGCGCGGATAGAGCGGCGGCAGCGTCACGCCGCGCAGGCGCAGCGGCTGTCCGTCCAGGGCGAAGCGCGGGCCGTCGGCGGCGAAGCGCCGCAGGGCCAGCAGGCCGTCGGCACGCAGCAGCTCGGCGCCGGTTTCATCCTGCACCGTGATGCGGACGGCGTGGCGCGCCGGAGCGTCGGGGCTCCAATGCGGCAGCAGCGCGTCGCCGGGCAGCGGCAGCAGCAGGCTGGAGGCGCCGGGGGGGAGCGTGGCCTGCACCTCGCCGGCCGCGCCGCCCGCCTCGGCGCGCACCGTCACCGCGCGCGGTTCGGCGTCGCTCAGCCACAGGTCGACGCGCAACTGCGCGCCGCCATCCGGCAGCAGGCGCGCGTCGTGACGCAGCAGCTCGACCACGCCGGCCGGCACCAGCGCCACGGACCCGAGCACGCCGCCCGGGTTGCAGCCCCACGCCTCGCGGCCACAGGGCAGGCCGGCCAGCACGAGGTCGTCGACCAGCTTGTCGCCGGGATCGACCACGCGCAGCACGAGCCGGCGCGCCTGGTCCAGCCGGCCCGAGACGTCCCAGCGGAACGGTCCCGTGCCGTCGTGGCGTCCGAGCGCCTGGCCCTCGAGCCAGCCGTCCACGCGCCAGTTCACGTCCTCGAACTGCAGCCACAGGCGGCCGCCTGCCGGGGTGGGCGTGGCCGGCAGCTCGACGCGATACCAGGCCACGCCGTCGTACGCGGCTGCCTGCGGGTGCGACTCGAACGGGCCGGGCACCAGCACCTTGAGCGCGTTGCTCCAGCCCGGCGAGGCGGGGTCCTGCAGGCCGCGCTTGAGCCCGACGTTGTCGCGGTCGAGCACGAGGTCCCAGCGGCCGTCGAGCGGGCGGCGCGGCGCGCCCTCGGCGGGAGCGACCTGGCCGACGGCGGTCGCGCTCAGGACCGCCCCGAGCAGCCCGGCGACGAAGGCGTGGATGACACGCGACATCGGGCGTTGGCTGAGGAAGGCGATCGAAACGGTCATGCAACCCCTTCGGCTGGCGACTCCAGCACAGGCGCCGCATGCCCCGGCGAGCGGCCTCCCACTGTATTCGAGAGTGGCGCAAGGCTGAAGGGCAGAGATGGAGGTGTGTGCCGGCAGGCTGATGGGCGCAACCAGGCAGCGAGCACGGCGCGCCTGGATCACCGACCCATCCGGCCCGGGGTGGGGGCAGATCCGGTCGGACCCTGGTTGCGCCGCAGCGCGTTGCGCACGCTTGGGTCGGGCGCGGTCTCGCGGCACACTGCCCCGCGATGCTCGCCCGCAACGCCGCGCGCCTCGCCGACCTCGCCCAGCGCTGGGTGCCCGACCCTTTCGTCATCGCGCTCGGGCTCACCGCGCTGACCTTCGTGCTGGGCTGGGCCGTGATGCCCGAGCCCTCGGCGCGCGTGCTGGCCGCCGGCTGGCTCGCGCGGTTCACGGCCGGCGAGACGCTGACCTTCACCACGCAGATGGCGCTGGTGCTGGTGGCCGGCTCGGCGCTGGCGCGCGCGCCCGCCGTGCGCCGCGTGCTGCTGCGCCTGGCCGACGTGCCGCGCTCCACGCGCGCCGCCGCGGCGCTCACCGCGCTGGTCGCGATGCTGGCCGCCTTCGTGAACTGGGGCTTCGGCCTGGTGGTCGGCGCGGTGCTCGCGCGCGAGATCGGCGCGCGCGCCAGCGCGGCGGGCCGCCCGCTGAACTACCCGCTGGTCGCGGCCAGTGGCTACGTCGGGCTGATGGTGTGGCACGGCGGCCTGTCCGGCAGCGCGCCGCTCAAGGTGGCGCAGGAGGGACCGCTGGGGCTGCCGCCCATCCCGCTGGACCAGACCCTGTTCGCACCACTCAACCTGGCGCTGACGGCGTTGCTGCTGCTGGTCGTGCCCTGGATCTGCGCGGCGTTGGCCGGGCGCGAGCACGAGCGCGTGCCGCAGGTGGCGGGGACGGCGGCGGACGGCGCCGACGGAGCGGCTGAACGCGACGGACCGGCGGCCGTCCTGCTGGGCGCCTTCGCCGTCGTGCTCGGCCTGCTGGCACTGGACGGCGTCTTCGAGCAGGCGGGCGCGCTGCGCGGCCTGTCGCTGAACACCGTCATCGTGCTGCTCGTCCTGGCCGGGATGCTGCTGTTCCGCGGGCCGGCGCGCTACGGCGCGGCCTTCGGCGCCAGCACCGGCGAGGCGGGCGGCATCCTGCTGCAGTTCCCGTTCTACTTCGGGATCGTCGGCCTGCTGGAGGCCAGCGGGCTGGTGCAGCGGCTGGCGGAGGGCTCGGCGGACGGCGCGCGAGCCCTGGCGGCGCTGGGGTTGCCGCTGCAGTTCGCGTACGACCTCGTCGTCTGGCTGAGCTCGGCCCTGGTGAACCTGCTGGTACCCAGCGGCGGCGGGCAGTGGGCCGTGCAAGGGCCGATCATGGTGCGCGCGGCGGGCGAGCTGGGGCTGTCGGTGCCGCGCGCGGTCATGTGCCTGGCCTACGGCGACGAGTGGGGCAACATGCTGCAGCCCTTCTGGGCGCTGCCGCTGCTGGGCATCACGGGCTTGAAGGCACGCGACATCCTGGGCTGGACGCTGGCCATCATGCTGCTCAGCGCGCCGTTGTTCGTGCTGGCGCTGCTGGTCTTCTGAGATGGGATGAGAGGGCCGGTCTCCCCCTGCGCAGTACCGTGAGGTCTGCAAAGAAAACCGGCCCTTGCGGCCAGAGGAGACCGATCCCATGACTCAGCATACCCAGACCCTGTGCACCCTGACGATCGGCCTGGACCTCGGCGATCGCACCACGCACGTCTGCGTGCTCGACGGCGACCGCAAGGTCGCGTACCGCGGCCGGTGCGCGACGC
>Ga0247727_10000468_pt1 | contig 97910 bp, 79 predicted proteins | sample WisWelCaveWW1625_FD_202498 | JGI IMG/M metagenome (GOLD analysis project Ga0247727, IMG submission 202498) | Biofilm microbial communities from Wishing Well Cave, Virginia, United States - WW16-25 | ecosystem: Environmental > Aquatic > Deep subsurface > Groundwater > Cave microbial mat | place...
CCCACAAAGGCGATTCGTCTCGCAGACAGGCATGGGTTCTCCTGACGGCTGGTCGTGCGTACTACCAAGTTCATTACAAACTCGGTCTAATTGGAAGGGTACAGGACAGGCCTCCTGGCCTGTCGCTCAGAATTGCCCCGTCAGGAACCCGCAGTCGTGCCTGCCCGGCCCGGCCGCCAGGGACTCATGCGTGGAATCCATCGAGGCACATTTGCGCGGAAGGCTTCGTACTGGGTCCCAAAACTTGCCCGTAAGGTGGGCTCCTCGTATGCCAGCACGAACAAGTGAAAACACAGCCACGCAAATGCCCCGTACAGAAGCACGCCGAAGCTGCCGAGGATCAGGCCCTGACCGAAGATCACGCAGACGACCGCGACGTACATCGGATTTCGGACGTGTTGATACAGTCCTGAGACAACCAGGTGACGCGTAGGGTACACGGGTGCGGGAGTGCCCAGACCCTGGAGTGCAAATCGGGCGAATGAATCCAATAACAGCAGGATGCCTGCGCTGGCGAGCACAATTCCCAGCAACCGTAGAGGGAGTAATCCCGCGAGCGGCGCCGGCACAGTCCAACGGGAGATCCACCAAGGCAGCAATCCAGCCACCGTCCCCGGTGCAAGTACAAAAAACAGAGCAGATCCGACAATGGCGAAAACTCGCCTCATTGGAGCAGGGCTTGTCCTACCAGCCCGTGGCCAGGAGGCCTGTCCCTGGAGTTTGTACATTTCGGCAGCCTCCGAGCGAACGATGTGGCGCAGACACTCGTGTCTGCCGCGTCGAGACTCGTCTCGACGCCAAGGTGGCGTTTGTCACCTGGCATCTGCATGGCAGCCTGCCTCAGGAAACCTGTTGCCCGCATCGTGCTTCGATCCTTGCAGCGTGGGGAGGAGTTGGGTCATTACTTCCTGCGCGCGTTTGTGATTATGGCCAACCACGTTCCCGCGCTTCTGTTACCGAGAGTGGGTCCGAGAGGAGCAGAAGCTGGAGCGAATTGCCGCCAACATCGAAAACAACCCGCGGACCGCAGGCGCCGAGACGAGTCTCGGCGCGGCAGGCTGAGAGCCTGCGCCACGTCGGTCACCTTCGCTCCATTGCAAAATGTAGAAACTCGAGCGACAGGCCAGGAGGCCTGTCCCACAACGCCGAATCCAGACTTCTGCCACCGGCGTCTACCACAGCAGCTTCAATCCGAATTGCGTCTGCCGCGGCGCGTTGGCCTGGGTGGCGATCACACCGAAAGACGTCGCCGTCACGCCGGTACCCGGCCCGCCGAAGCGGGGCGTATTGAACGCGTTGAGGAACTCGGCGCGAAACTGCACGCGCAGCCACTCGCGCGGCGCGAAGTCCTTGAACACCGACAGGTCGAAGTTGCGGAGCCCGTCGTTGCGGATGTCGGGCAGCCGCAGCGAAACGCTGCCGAAGGTGAACGGCGCCGGCTGGCTGTAGACCGACTTGTCGAAGTAGGCATTCAACCGCTCATGGACCGGGCCGCTGAGCTTGCCGCTCTTTCCGGAATTGTTGGGGCGGGTGAGGGGATTGAAAAGTCCCGCCGTGTTATTCGCCGAAAGACCCAGCGGCGTGCCCGACTGGAACAGCGTAATTCCGTTAAGCTGCCAGCCGCCGAGCATCCACTGCACCGCGGATGAGGCCGAGGAGCCCCACCGTCGCCCGCGCCCGAACGGCAGCTCATACAGGTAGCTCATCACGAACCGGTGCGCCAGGTCGATATCGGCGAGCGCCTTGGAGTCAGCGATGTTGTAGCTGTCCTGGTGATTCATACCATAGTCGAGGTTCTTCGCCCATGTGTAGGAGCCTTCGAGAAGCACCCCGTTGGCCAGCCGCCGCGTGAGGGTGACCTGCAAGGAGTGGTAGCTGGAATTGTCGCCGCTCGAATAGAGCGGAATGATGTCGGTGAACTGCGGATAAGGCCGCAGGAGCTGTCCGCGGGCGATGGTTCGCCCCACGTGGACGCCATTGTTCACGATGCCGAAGAACGGGTTGGCCACCTGCTCGTTGAGGCGCGAGCCCAGCGCCAGCGCGGAGGCCGGAAGCTGGTTCAGGCTCAACCCGCCTTCTCCGGCGCGGGAAAGCTGGAGGCCGCGCAGGCCGACGTAGGCGATCTCGACCATCACCGCTCCGGGCAGCTCGCGCTGGATATTGAAGTTCCACTGCATGCTCCACGGGGTCACCGTGTCGCGCAGAACGCCCTGGAGACCGGCGCCGGCGGCCGTCAACAGGCCTTCGGCGGCGCCGGGCGGCGGGCGGAATCCCTGCGGATAAGGATTGCGCAGCAGGTTGAACGGCGTGATGCCGTCGAGCGTCGTCACCCAAAGATTCTCCGTGCGGAAGCCGAACGGGCCACCGTGCCTTGCGCCGCCTGGTTGGAGGGACCGAAGACGTGCGAATAGCCGGCGCGGATCACCGTGCGGGAATCGAGCTGGAAGGCCAGTCCCAGCCGCGGCGCCAGGTTGTTGGCGTCCCGGAAATACTGGTGCCGGCTGCGGCCGTCGACGCCGACGAACACCACGCCGCCGCGGAGGTCCGGGAAGCCGGCGACGACGCGCGCCAGCGGGCTCGGCGCTTCCAGGTCCAGGTAGTTCATGCGGTTGTAGCGCTCGGTGCGCGGCGTGTCGAGGTCGTAGCGCAGGCCAAGGTTGAGCGTGAGCCGGGAGGTGATCCGCCAGTCGTCCTGGATGTAGCCGGCATGGTAGTAGCTCTGCGAGGCGACGTTCTTCCAGCCCTGGATGAGCACGTTGCCCGTGGTGCCGGCGCCGAGCAGCATCGAGGCGATGCTCTGGCCGGCGGTGGCGCTGGCGCGGTTGGGATCCGGTCCCTGGGTGAAACCGGCGGCGAAGTTGAAGGTGCCGGCGCTGCGCGCCTCCCACACGTTGACGCGGATGAGCCGCCCTTCATAGCCGAACTTGAGCGAATGCCGCCCGATAATGCGGGTCAGGTTGGAAAGCGCCGTGTGGCTCATGAAGGCGTTCCAGCGATGGTCGTTGCCGCCCAGGGAGACGTAGCCGGCGGGGCCGAAGCGCGGGAACATGGCGCGGTCGGCGGCCGAGTCGATGTCGCGCGGCAGGCCGAGGCTGGAGGGCAGGAAGCCCAGACCCTGATTGGAGAAGACAAACAGCGTCCGCGCGAAGCCGAGCCGTGTGGACCAGATGGTGGTGGGCGAGAGCGTGTGGGTGTAGTCGGCCACGGCGCCGCGCACGCGGTTCTCCTGGATGACCCGTCCTTCGGCGACGCTGATGTCGCCGGGGAACAAGACCGGGGGAACGTCCTCGGTCTTGCGGTGCGAGTAGCGGGCGAAGAAGCGCTGGCGGGGGGAGAGGTTGTGGTCGACGCGGGTGTCCCACTGGTCGATGTTGATCTGGCGGGAATTGCTGGCGACGTAGTTGTTGATGTTGGTGAGCGGGTTGGAGACGGTGTTCGCCAGCGGGTAGTATTTCATCGCGTTGACCGCCACCGGGTCGAAGCGCGAGGCCGGAATCACGTTTCCGGCGAAGGGGTCGCGGAGGAATCCGCCGGCAGGGTTGGCGCGCGTGGTGAACGGATCGAAGATGCGGATCTGCTGGCCGTTGGCGGCGAAGGTGTCGGTGAAATCGCCGCGGCGCTGGGCCGCGGTCGGCACGGTCGTGGTGGTATTGCCGAAGCTGCGCTCGCGCAGGCCTTCGTAGGAGCCGAGGAAAAACGTCCGGTCGCGGCGGATGGGTCCGGCCACGTGGCCGCCGAACTGGTTGCGCTGAAAGCTGGCGAGCTTCAACCCGCGCCCGCGCTCGAAGAAGTTGCCGGCGTCGAGCACCGAGTTGCGCAGGAACTCGTAGGCGCTGCCGTGGAACTCGTTGCTGCCGGACTTGAAGATCACGTTGAGCACGCTGCCAAGGCTCCGGCCGAACTCGGCCGGGTAATTGGCGCCCATCACCTTGAACTCCTCGATGGCGTCGACGGAGGGAAACACGGAGATGCCGGTGAAGCCGTTGACGGTGGGGAACGAGGCGGTGACGCCGTCAATGATGGTGTCCATCATGCTGGCGCGGGCGCCGTTGACCGAGTAGCTCAACGAGTTGTAGTTGTTGCCGATCGAGCCCGACACTCCCGGCGTGAGGAAGATGAGCGAGTAGACGTTGCGGGTGTTGAGCGGCAGATCGACGATGCGCCGGTTGTCGACCACTTTACCGACCGTGGATGTAGTGGACTCCAGCAGCGGGGCGTCGGCGGCCACGACAATCGATTCGGCCACCTCGCCGACGGTGAGCGCGATGTCGACGCGCGCCTGCTGCTGCACCTGGAGAATGATCCCTTCGCGCAGCGATTTCTTGAAGCCCGCCGCCGTAACCTCCACGGTGTAGCGCCCCGGCGGAAGCTGCGGCACCAGGAAGAGGCCGGCCTCGTCCGAGCGCGCTTCGGTGCGCGCGCCGGTGGCGGTGTTGACGGCGACGATGGCCGCCTGCGGAACCACGGCGCCGGTGGAATCTTTCACCGTGCCGACGATGGTGGCGGTGAACGACTGCCCAAAAACAATCCCAGCCGCAAATGCGGCAACCAGACAAACCACACGTTTTGCCATGAGGACCCCCTGGCAACAGATTCTATCAGGTGGGACAGGCCTCCTGGCCTTTCATAGGCGCTAACTTAGCGTTCGCGCGCGGGAAATCGTGGCGCAGACTCTCAGTCTGCAGCGTCGAGACTAGACCCCTCTAGGTCTGACGCGGCAGACACGAGTGTCTGCGCCACATCCCTGGCTCGGTCCGCTTCAGACTTCGCGCCGCAACCAGCGCACGGCGTTCTGTTGCAGCTTGATGTAGCCGGGATTCCAGAGCACCGTGAGCAGGTGGCCCGGGGACAGGTAGCAGATGCGGCCTTTCCCGTAATCGTAGGCCCAGCCGCCCGGAGCGGTCGCGCCGAGGTTCCGGTACGTGAGCCCCTCCTCATTCACGGTCTCCAGGAAAATGTGTTTGGGATCCTTGTCGTACTCCATGTAGTGTTGTTCGTCGGTGACGATGAAGTCGCGGACTCCCTGGGCGATCGGATGAGCCGGGTTCTTCACCACCACCTTGAACGTGCGAATGGGCGGGTGCCCGGCATAGGCGGCGCCGAGGACGTGGCGGAAGTCGGGGTCGGTGAGCCCGACGTGGGTGACGTTGTGCAGGAACAGCGCCGCGCCGCCGCTTTCCACGAACCGGCGGACAGCCTTGCCCTGGTCCGGCTTCATCCAGAATGCCGGCTTGGCCGGGGTGGGCGGCACCGGCGGATCGGAGACTATTTTCGGCCTGCCGGTCGCGACCCAGGCCGCGTTGGAGGTCTCATCGGGGTAGCCGTCGGGCCATATCATGCCGTCGCGAAGGATGATCAGCAGCTTGTAGCCTTCCAGGGTTTCGGCGTTGAGCATCCGGGTCTCATCGCAATAATCGACCGATACTCCCAGTTCCCTGACGATGGTGCGATTCAGGGCTGAGCGAATGTAGTCGGAGTTGTGGTAGCGATCGCCGATCAGGGCGAAGGCGGTCGCCTTCTGCGCGGAACGGCCTGCCATCGGGGCCAGGCCGGCGCCGGCCAGCGCGGTCAACATCGAGCGACGCGTGGGTTTCATCGTCGGTGATTGTATCGCAGCTCAGTCCACGGCGGAACCCGGTGAACTCGCGCCGCGGCCAAACCGCAGGTACAGCGGCGGCATCAGGAACAGGTTCAGCAGCGTCGAGGTCACCAGGCCGCCGAGAATCACCGCCGCCATCGGGTACTCGATCTCGTGGCCGGGCTTGTTGCCGCCGAGTGCGATCGGAAGCAGCGCGAGCGCGGTGGCCAGCGCCGTCATCAGGATCGGCGCCAGGCGCTCGGCGGCGCCGCGCAGCACCAGCTCCCTTCCGAACTCCACACCCTCGCGTTCCTCCAGGTGCCGCCAGTGGCTCACCAGCAGGATGCCGTTGCGCGCCGCGATTCCCAGCACGGTGACGAATCCGACCAGCGATCCCAGAGAAACCACGCCGCCGCTGAGAAACACGCTCGCCACGCCGCCGACCAGCGCGAACGGCAGGCTCACAAAAACCATCGCCGCCAGGCGCGTCGAGCCGAAGTCGGAGTGAAGAATCAGGAAGATTCCGGCCAGCGCCAGCACGCTCAGGCCGGCCAGCCGGTTGCGCGACTCGCTGCGGGCGGCATACTCGCCGAGAAACTCAGGGTGGTAGCCCCGCGGGAACTCCAGCTTGCGCACCCGCCGCTCGATCTCCCGCGCCACGCTTCCCAAGTCGCCCCCGCGCAGGTGGCAACTGACGTCCAGCCGCCGCGAGGCGCCCTCGCGCTGGATGACGTTCGGCGCCGGCGCGATTTCCAGGTCCGCCACGTCGCCGAGGCGTACGGTGGCGCCCGAAGGCGCGTCGATGGCCAGCCCGGCGAGCGCGCCCGGGTCGCGACGTACGTGGTCGGCTCCCCACACGATGACGTCGAAGATCTTCTGCTCGTCGTAGATCTCGCCGACCTTCACCCCCTTGACCAGCGCGGCGGCGCTGCGACGCACATCGCCGGGCGTGAGCCCGAACCGCAGCGCGGCCTCCGGGCGGAGCCGCACCTCCACCTGCGGTACCAGGACCTGGGGCTCGACCTGAAGATTCACGAGCCCCTCGATGCCGCCCAGCGCGCGCGCCACTTCGCCGCCGATTTCGCGCAGGCCTTCCAGGCTCGGCCCGAACAGCCGCACGACGATGGTCGCGCTCGTGCCGGTGAGCACTTCCTTAATGCGCTCCTTCAGGTAGGTCAGCACGTCGCGATAGAGGCCGGGATAGCCGTCCACCACCTGCTGGATGCGCGACATCGCCGTCTTGTAATCGGCCTTCGGATCCAGGCTGATCCACAGCTCGGCGAAGTTCGGCCCGACGACCTCGTCGGCCACCTCGGCGCGGCCGATGTGCGCACCGAAATTGCGCACGCCGGGAATCGAGCGCAGCTCCCGACTCGCCTGGATGGTGATGCGCTGCATCGCCTCGATCGACGTGCCCGGCTTGCCGATCCAGTGCATCACGAAATCGTATTCCTGAAAGGCGGGCAGGAACTCCTCGCCGAGATAGGGAACCCCGGCGGCGGTCAACGTGAACACCGCCGCCAGCACGGCCAGGGCGCGCCCGGGGTGGTTGAGCAGCGGCGGAAGTACGACGCGGTAGCCTCGCTTCAGCAGCCGGGAGAGCGGGGCTTCCCGGTCACGGCCCGCGGCGCGCGGCAGCAGCACCAGCGCCAGCGCCGGGGTCAGCGTCAGCGCCACGGCGAGCGACGCCAGCACCGCCAGCACATAGGAAACCGCCAGCGGTCGGAAGAAGGTGCCCGCCACGCCCTCCAGAAAAAAGATCGGCACGAAGACCAGCGCGACGATGAGCGTGGCGTACACCACCGAGCTGCGCACCTCGATCGAGGCGTCCAGCACCACGCGAAAGGCGGCCGCTGGATTCGCCGAAGCCCGGTTTTGTCTGAGCCGCCGCATGATGTTCTCGACGTCGATGATGGCGTCGTCGACCACCTCGCCCAGGGCGATCACCAGGCCCGCCAGCACCATGGTGTTGATGGTCACGCCGTAGGAATGGAGCACGAGCGCGGCGGTCACCAGCGAAATCGGAATCGCCAGCAGGCTGATGAACGCCGTCCGCCAGTCGTAGAGAAACGCCACCAGGATCAGCATCACCAGCAGGCAGCCGTAGAGCATCGCGTTGCGCAGGTTCGCCAGCGACATCTCGATGAACGTCGCCGGGCGGAAGATGGTGGAATCCATCTCGACCCCTGCCAGGCCGGGCCGCAGCGCATCGAGCGCCGCCTCGACGCCGCGCGTCACCTCGAGCGTATTGCCCCACGGCTGCTTCTCGACGATCAGCAAAATGCCGGGGCCGTCGTTGATGACCGCGTCGCCGATCGGCGGAGGATGACCCTCCACCACCTCCGCCACGTCGCCCAACCGCATCGGCGCGCCGTTGCGGAAGGCCACCGGCACGCGCGCCAGGTCGGCCGCATCGAGGATGGGCGCGCGGTGCGTGACGGCCAGCCGCTGGTTCGGCGTATCGACGAACCCGCCGGCGGCGGGCAAGGTGGCGTCGCCCGAAACGCGCAGCACTTCGTTCAGAGTCACCTGGTGCGCGCGCAGCCGCTCGGGATCCACGCGCACCTGAATCTGCCGGTCGCGCTGCCCCCAGATGGCCACGTTGGCGACGCCCGGCACCCCCATCAGCCGCGGCCGGATGGTCCACCGCGCCAGCGTGCTCAGCTCGGTCCGCGAGAGCTTCGCCGACGACATGCCGATCTTCAGCACGCGGCTGGTGGAGGAAAGCGGCGACAGAATCACGGGCGGCCGCGCCACCGCGGGGAGATGGCCGGCGAGCGTCGCCAGACGCTCCTGCACGAGCTGGCGCGCGCGCATCAGGTCGGTGCCCTCCTGGAAGATCAGGACCACCGAGCTCAACCCGAGCACCGATTTCGAGCGCACTGTCTGGAGCCAGGAGCTGCCGATCAGCGCGTTCTCGATGGGCACGGTCACCAGGCTCTCGACTTCCGTCGTCGAAAGCCCGGGCGCCTCGGTCTGGATCTCGACCAGCGGCGGAGCGAATTCGGGGAACACGTCAAGCGGCGTGGTGCGCAGGGCGCGGTAGCCGCTCGCCAGCAGCAAGACCGCCAGCGCGATGACCACGACCCGCAGCCGCAGCGAGGTGGCGATCAGCCAGTTCATCACTTGCTCGTGCTGAACTCGGTAGCGAACAACTCGGCCGCGCCCACCGCGACCACCGGAGTTCCGCGCGCGGGCCCGCGGGCGAGCACGGCATGACCTCCGGCCACGTTCCGGACCTCGATGCGGCGGCGCTGGTAGCGTCCGGCGGCCACCTGCACGTAGACCCACGTGCCGCCGTGGGCGTCGTGCAGGACCGCCGAATGGGGAACCACCAGGCCCTGGGAGGCGCCCCGCAAGCTCAGCGTCGCGCCGAGCCGCTCGCCGGGACGAAGCCGGCCATCCCGGTTGTCGATCTCATAGTAGAGGTCGACGGTGGCCGCGGCGGGATCGGCCGTGGGCGGCGCCGCCACTGGCTGCGCCATGCGATCCGAGACGCCGGGTCCCTGCGCCAGCCCGTGAATCCGCGCCGCCGCCCGCGGATCCACCGCCGCCAGCTCGCCGGTGTAGACCGGCACGCGGATCCACATTCTCTCGAGCGAGGCCACCTCGAACAGCGGCGTTCCCGCGGCCACCGTCTGGCCCGCCGCGACATGCACACGGTGCGCCATGCCGTCGCGCGGGGAGCTCACCGTTAACCGGTAGTCGGCCTCCAGCGGCGCTTTTGCCAGCCGCTCCAGTTGCGCCTGCGCCGCTTTTCCGCCGGCTTCCGCCAGCGCCAGCGCCTCCCGCGCTTCCTCGTGGGCGCGCACGCTGCCGGCCCTGTCCAGCGCGAGCTGCCGCGTACGCTTTTCGCGCGCCCGCGCGGCCTCGACGCGCGCATCCCAGGAGGCCAGCTCTCGTTCCAGTTGGACGCGCAGGTCGCGCTCCGGCGCGAGCAGCGGCGTCATGCGCAGGATGGCTTGTCCGGCGACCAGCGGCTCTCCCGCACCGGGCAGCCTCGCCCCAGCCGCCGTCACCGTTCCGGCGACCGGCGCGGAAACCGACAAGAGCTGGCCCGGCGGCAGGACGGCCTCGCCGCCATAGGTCCTGGTGGAGGCGACGCGGCGCATATCGACCGCGGCCGTACGCAATCCCACCCGCTCGACCGCCTGCGGCGTGAGCGTCACGGTCGCCAGCTCCGACTCGGCGACGGCGTGCTGCACGGTGGCGGGCGGGGAAGCGGGTTTGGCGGCTTCGCTCGTCCGTGGCCGGCCGCAGGCCGCCGTCATCATTGCGAATAGCAGCGTCGCGAACAGCGCGCCCAGCGCCTGTAACTTACGGCTGGCCGGCAATTCGCGTCCCTACGCTGCGATCCAGTTGCGCGCGCGCCCGGCGAAGCGCGGCGCCGGCCTCGATCGTTTGCAGCCGGGCCTCCAGCAGCCGCCTCGACGCCTCGAGCACGAACAGGTAGGAAACCTCGCCGGCGGCGTAGGCCTTTGCGGCCGCCTGCATCGACTCCTCGAGCGACGGCAGAATGCGCGCACGCCAGGACTCGAGCGACTCGGCCGCCTGCCGCAACTGCCCGTGGCTCACCCCGACCTCGAGCGCGATCCGCTGTCGCGCCGCTTCGAGCTCGAGCCCCGCGCGCTCGGCAGCGGCTTGGGCCTTGCGCACTCCGCCCTGGTTGCGTTGCAGCACGGGGATGTCCACCTCGACGCCGGGCCCGGCCTCGATCCCGCGCCGGCCTTCCCCGTTCGCGTCGATCACGGGACCCACCGGCAGGTAGCGCCAGCGTTCCAGGCGCGCCCGCTCGCGCGCGGCTTCCATCGCCAGCTCGGCCGCCCGCAGATCCGGCCGCGAGGCAAGCGCGGTCTCGACCAGCTTGGCCGGCTCGCCGGGTGCGGCGTTTTCCGCGGCCCGCGGCGTCGGGGTGAGATCCTCGGTCCGCGGCAGCGCGAGCATCGACCGCAGCCGCTCCCGCGCCAGGTCGATCTCGCGTTCGAGTCGTGCCGCCTGCTCGCGCGCGATCTCGCGGTCCGCGCGCGCGGCCATGGCCTCGATCTCGCCGATGTCACCCGCGCGCAGCCGCGCTTCGGCCAGCGCTGCGATCTCGGCGCGCAGGCCCACGTCCTGGGCGGCCAGGCGCGCCCGCTCGCTCGCCGCGGCCAGCTCCGTGTGCGCCACTTTGACGTCGCGCACCAGGTTCAGGCCGTTCTCCACCAGGCTCTGCGACAGCGCTTCCAGGTCCAGCCGCGCGATCTGGATGCGGCGCGGACGCTGCCAGATCGCTTCGAGCGGCAGCGATCCGGTGGCCTCCAGTTGTTTCGGCCCCAGCGGGAACAGCAGCGAGAACGCCGGGTTGCGCAGCATGCCCGCCTCGAGCAGCTCGGCCCGCGCAAAGCCCAGCCGCGCCAGGTCCGCCTGGAAGGCGGCGTTGTTCCACAGCGCGATGGCGACCGCTTCCTCTTCGCTCAGGCCGTCGGCGAGTGAGATCCCCGGCGGGATGCGCGCGCCGCCCGCCTCCGGCGCCAGGCCGTGTCCGGTGCGCTCGACCAGCGCCTGCGAAACGCGCGGTCGATACGAGGGGGCCCTCACCGCGCACGCGGTGGAGACCGCCAGGAGAGACGAAACCAGCACGGCTTCGCGCATCCGTATCAGCGTATCACGTTAATTCGCCGGGACCGCTTCCCACCGCGCCCCGCGCCGCTCCAGGATCACCGGGCGTGTGGAACCCGCGGCGGGTGTGACGCCGTGCCGGATGCTGATCAGCTCGATTCGATCCGGCGTGAACTCGAGCGCAACGAAGTTGGCGCCCTCCGGGCCGCCGGGGAAATGCGTCTCCCAATCCGCCCTCCACCGCCGCCGGCGCTCGGAGAGATCCGTCGCCAGACGAATCCTGCCGACCAGCGTGACGTAACCGGGGCCTTTCGAGTCGTGGTAGGCGAGTGTGGCGCGCGGGTTGCTCCGGATCTGCCCGACCTTGCGCGAAGCCGGGTTGGTTCCCATCCAGACGCGGAAGTCCTCCTCCGGCGGGAACGGCTCCATCAGCCGCGCCTGGGGCTGTGCCGATCCGTCCAGCGTGATGAGAAAGCAGAATTGCGCTGCGGCCATCACCTCCCGCGCCGCGTTCAGGATGCGATCCGTGCCCTCTGGCGGCGCCTGGGCGATCGCCGCGGAAGCGGCGGCGATGAGCAGCGCAAGCGCTGCCGTGCCGGGCGGCCGTCTCATGTCACACCCAGCCGTAGCGTTCTTCCTTCCAGGGATCGCCGTTCATGTGGTAGCCGTTCTGTTCCCAGAAGCCGGCCTTGTCGCGCTCGAGGAACTCGACTCCGGCCACCCACTTGGCGCTTTTCCAGGCGTACAGTTGCGGCACCACCAGGCGCGCCGGCCCGCCGTGCTCCCACGCCACCGGCTCGCCGTCGTGGCGAAACGCCACCAGCGCGTCTTCGGCGAGAAAATCGTCGATCGACATGTTGGTGGTCCAGCCGCCGTCGTGGCCGTGGGCGAGCGCGTACCTGACTTCCGGGAGCGCGCCGCCGGCGAGTTCCACCAGCGCGCGCGTCGAAACGCCCTCCCATATGTTCCCCAGCCGCGACCAGCGCGTAACGCAGTGGAAATCGGCGAACACCTTCACCCGCGGCAGCTCCAGGAACTGCTCCCAGGTCCAGGCGACGGGCCGGCGCAGCAGCCCCCACATCCGGAACCTCCACCGGCCCAGGTCGATCGGCGGCGGCCCGGCGGCGTCCAGCACCGGCCACTTCCGCGTGCGCGACTGGCCCGGCGGAACGCGCTCGCCACGTCGCGTGTCCGGGCTCACGATGACGTCCGCGGGCAGTCCTTCCGGGGAACGAACCAACTCCTGCTGTGTCTTATCGAGATCCACTCTCACAAGAATATATGCTGAAGCCCGGCGTGCGCTATGCGGATTGCTTTGCCTAGGCCCGCCGATTCCCACGCCGCCTTCGCCGATTTTCCTCCGCATCGACGTGGCCAACTGGCGGCGATCCCCGATCCAAAGCAGGCCACTGGCCGCGCGACGACAATCCCCGAACACGTTCCTTTTGCAGCCAGGGCCGCGGACGCCTCCAGCGCCCGATTTTGGTTGCCCGTAGGACATTTTTGTCCGATACTGGAGGGTGAGAGGAAACGAGTTTGTGCGGCGCGTCCAGGCATTGGGCAAAGAGCGCGGCGTAGAAGTCCGGTGGGCAGCTCATCGCGGCAAGGGCAGCCACGGGCTTCTCTACTACGGATCGAGTATGACAACCGTGCGCTACCTGAAGGATGAAGTCGACAAACGTGCCTATCACAAGATGCTTAAGCAGCTTGGCTTAAGCGAGAAAGACTTCGAGTAAAGGAGGCCACCATGCGTACGTTCGTGTATCCAGCGAGGTTCGAGCGTGGGGACAAGCCGGGAGTGGTCGTGATTACGTTCCGCGATGTCCCGGAGGCAATCACGCAGGGGAAGGGAGAGAAGGACGCGCTCTGGCAGGCGGCGGATTGCCTGGAGGAGGCGATCGCCGGAAGGATTGATGACGGGCGCGAGATTCCGAAGGCGTCCAGAGCGGCGCGGAGCGAACGGCTGATTCCCGTCCCGGCCCCGATGGCTGCGAAAGCCGCCCTTTACCTCGCGATGAGAGATGCAGGAATGGCCAATGTGGAGTTGGCGCGAAAGCTCGGCTGCGACGAGAAGGAGGTGAGACGGATGCTCGATCCCCAGCACCCCACCAAGCTGCCGCGGATCAAGGAAGCGCTCGAGGTGCTTGGAAAGCGTCTGGTCGTGAGCGTTGAGGAAGCGGCGTGAACTACTTGATGCTCGCTCCCGGCGAAGCGATGATGGCGGCTTGCTTGTTGCGGTCGCCTTTGATGGACTGCCGGAGCGTCTGTGGCGCCATCAGGCTGGAGAGCCGTTCGCGGAAGACGGCGTCCTGCTCGAGCGCGTCGAGCAGGTGGTTTTTCAGCGTGTCCCAGTTGCGGTCCTTCTCCGGCTGGGACTCGACATTGTGAACCGCTTCCTGTCCCCCCGGCGAGGTCAACTTCTTCTTGATCCAGTCCCAGGCTTCCTTGACGGTTTGCGAGACGGCGGCGGCGGCGAGTTTTTCGACCAGCCACGGGGAGTGCCGGCGGAAGAGGTCGATTGCGGAGTCGGCGAGGGGGGTGAGGTCAGTCATGCGGATTCTCCTTCCTGGTTGTCATCTGGGCCGAGGATGCGGTTCGCCTCGGCGACCAGCTCCGGGTCGACGTCCAGGTCGGCCTCTTGGACTGCTACCGTGTATTCCTTTAGCAGCGAATCGGCCAAACCGTGGAGAGCTTGCGGGTATCGTTCGGCGTAGGGAAGCGCGGCACGCAAGCCAATGGCAAACGCTTCGGCGGCCTCCGGGAAACGTTGCATAGCGGCCAGCGCCGAACCTAAGGTGGCCTGGCTCCGGGCGAGGTCAATCGTGAAGGAGTCAGGGTTGCGCTGGACCAGCTCGCGATAGAGCGACACCGCTTCCTGCGCTGTGGTGAGCGCTTCCTGCCGTATCCCCACCGCGCTCTGCATGACGCCGAGGTTGTTCAACGACATGGCCAGGTCGGGCAGGAAGGCGTCGCGGTCGCGCTGGACCAGCTCGCGACAGTGCGACACCGCTTCCTGCGCCGTGATGAGCGCTTCCTGCTGTAACCCTGCCGCGCTCTGCCTGTTGCCGAGGTTGTTCAATGAGCGAGCCAGGTCGGGCAGGAAGGCGTCGCGGTCGCGCTGGACCAGCTCGCGCCGGAGCGACACGGCTTCCTGCACCGTGGTGACTGCGTCTCGCTGCAGCCCTGCGTTGCTCTGACTGCGGCCGAGGTTGTTCAATGAGCGAGCCAGGTCGGGCAGGAAAGCATCGCGGTTGCGCTGAACCAGCTCCTGATTGAGCGCCACTGCTTCCTGCGCCGTGGAGAGCGCTTCCTGCCGCAGCCCTGCCTCGCCCTGCCTGCCGCCGAGGTTGTTCAATGAGCGGGCGAGGTCGGGAAGGAAGGCATCGCGGTTGCCCTGGACCAGTTCGCGATAGAGCGACACCGCTTGCTGCGCCGTGGTGAGCGCTTCCTGCTGTAACCCTACCGCGCTCTGCATGACGCCGAGGTTGCTCAAGGAGACGGCGAGGTCGGGCAGGAAGGCATCGCGGTGGCACTGGACCAGCTCCTGATAGAGCGACACCGCTTCCTGCGCCGTGGAGAGCGCTTCCTGCTGTAACCCTACCGCGCTCTGCGTGACGCCGAGGCTGTTCAATGAACTGGCTAGGTCGGGCAGGAAGGCATCACGGTTGCGCTTAACCAGCTCGCGTCGGAGCGACACCGCTTCCTGCGCCGTGGTGAGTGCCTCTCGCCGCAGCCCCACGCCGCGCTGGCTGTTGCCGAGGTTGCTCAAGGACATGGCCAGGTAGGGCAGGAAAGCATCGCGGTTCCTTTGGACCAGCTCCTGATAGAGCGACACGGCTTCCTGCGCCGTGGTGAGTGCTTCCTGCCACAGCCCTGCATCGCTCTGACTGCCGCCGAGGTTGTTCAATGAGATGGCGAGGTCGGGCAGGAAGGCATCGCGGTTGCGCTGGACCAACTCGCGATAGAGCGACACGGCTTCCTGCGCCGTGGTGAGTGCCTCTCGCCGTAGCCCTGCGTCGCTCTGCCTGTTGCCGAGGTTGTTCAACGACCTGGCCAGGCCGGGCAGGAAGGCATCGCGGTTCCTTTGGACCAGCTCCTGATAGAGCGACACCGCTTCCAGCGCCGTGGTGAGCGCTTCCTGCCGCAGCCCTACCTCGCTCTGCTTGTTGCCGAGGTTGTTCAACGATATGGCCAGGCTGGCCAGGAAGGCATCGCGGTTGCGCTGGACCAGCTCGCGATAGAGCGACACCGCTTCCTGCGCCGTGGTGAGCGCTTCCTGCCGCAGCCCTGGCTCGCCCTGCCTGAGGCCAAGGTTGTTCAGAATCCGAGCGATCATGGCGAGAAGAGGCACGCCCGACTCCTGGTCGGAAGGCAATGCCCGAGTCACGGCCTTCAGACGTTCCAAGACAAGCTGCGTGACATGGACGGCTTGGGGCCGAAGGACCACCGTCGATTCAGGTAAAGCAGACTCGATGGCGAGCAGAAGGGAAAAGTCGTCTGCCTCGCCCTTCTCGGTGAGCAAGCCGAGCCACCGAAGCGGTTCTTCGCGGGCATCTCTTTCGGCGAGGCAGACATCCTGGATGGTGCGGATGAGAAAGGTGATCACCGACTGCGCTCTTGAGGCAGCCGCGCGAAGAACTGTGGTTTCCGGGTGAGCCAGGCGGGGCGACTGCCTGCCGAGGAGGAAAGCTTCGCCCACGATATCGGGCTCGATGACGCCGAGATCGGTCTTTTCGCCGGGGAGCCAGGCTTGCAGCCGGTCGATGAAGCTCCCTGGGTTGGTGATGACGCCCAGGTTATTTTCGTGGGCTTCGACGGCGAGAGCGTCTTGCGCCTTCTGTTTCGAAAGCCCGCCGCACATCGTCAGATAGGCCGCCATATGGTCGGCCAGTTGCGGATTCTCCGGGAACGCATTGGCAAGGCGCCGGGCAACCAGCAGATCCGCGGCCTCCTGTGCGAGCTCGAGTCGCGTGAGAGAGAGCGCCCGCGGAACCCCGCTACGGACGCCGATCACGGCCGCCATCATCAGAGTCAGCGGATCACGGAGGGTTTCCTCCGCATGCTGATGCCGGAACAGATCGGGATCGGGCAGCGGGGGTTCGGGAAGTCTGGCAAAGGCCGCAGCCCGCTTCAGCGCCTGCGCAAACACAGTGACGCGGTCGTCATGATTGAGGGGTTCCAGCGGGATCGGTTCGATCGGCTGGAAGAGGTCGACTATAGATGCCTCGACGGTGGAACGCGGCTTCAGGACTGAAAGCCAGCCTTCGTCCCAACTCGCGGTGCGTGCCAGCAACAGGATGCGAAGGCGGCGCTTTGGATCCCGGGGCGGGTTGTCGGCCAGCCTGCGGAGCGACTCGGCCAGGGGCGTGGCGATATCGGCGGCGTAATCGAAGACGAGGAGCACGTGGTTAGACCCGTGGGTGGTGGCCCACAGGTCGAAGGGTTCGCGCAGAGCGAAGCGGACGAAGCGCGCGTCCCAGTCCGGGAGCGCGCGGACGTGGTGGAGAAGCTCCAGGGCGAAGCGGGTCTTCCCGGAGCCGCCGCGGCCCGTAATGCAGCGAATGGAGATCGGATCGGGGCGGTCGCACCAGGTGAGACACTCCCGCCATAGGAGGTCGCGGCCGGTGAGGTCGGTGATGGCGTAGCCGGCAAGCAGCAGGTCCAGATCTTTGTTGCGCGTGGGGTCGAGGGTCTTGCGGAACTTGGGGACCCAGAGCTCAGCCGCGGTTCGCCCATTGATTTCGACGACGGCCTGCGGGGAGTCCTTGATCAGGACCTGAATGTTGCCTTGGCCTTGTATGGATTGGGCGGCCATTGGGGCGTGTAATTGGAGTATAGCCGAGAAACAGGTGGGTTTCCGTTGAATATAGACGATCCCTGCGTGGCCCTGGCGTCTCGCGGTAACGATTGGATCGCACCGCCATCCTTGGATCGGAGGTGTGCCACTGTAAGATAAAATAAGGGAGGCGCGGATTGGAGGCCCCAGAAATGGCAGAGAGCGGTTACGAGGCTCTTCTCCAGGCGATCGAAAAACTAACCCCTTCGGACCAGGAGCGCCTGATGTCTGAGCTGACCGACAGGCTTTCGCATCGGATCGGGGAACAGCCCCGCCAGCACAGTATCGTGGAGCTCCGTGGCCTCGGTAAAGAAGTCTGGTCCGGCGTTGATCCCGACGAGTACGTCGAGCAGGAACGGTCCTCGTGGAATGGATAGAGCGGCTGCACGACAACGTCGTCGGGCTCGATACCCTGACAGAAGTGCTTGTGCGACCTCTCCGAGAGGGCCGGCCTGGGTTGGTGCAGCGGTACAGAGAGATCGGCGAGCGGGCGGCACAACTGAGAGCGACCCATGGGCTTCGAACGCCGGATGCAATCCAGCTAGCCACAGCCGTGAGCGCAGGGGCAACGGCATTTCGAACGACACCCGGCTGGCGAAGACTGCCCAACTGGAGCTCCTGGTACTTGCTGAGCTCCAGGACGTTTGATTCCGCCTCGATTGAAACGTTTTCCAACAGGCGAGAGATCCCGCGGCTTCCGGCCACTACTACTATGCAGCCCCAGTCATGCTTCGTGTAATGGCGCTTCTTCTGTGCGCTGGCGCGGCGGCATCGGCCTGCCGTCCCGGCGGACGCACCGAGTACGTCGGCGGCACCCTGGCGAGCCTCGCCGGCGGCAAGCGCGGGTGTCTCTACACCATCGATCCGGCTTCCCTGGTTTTTTCTTCCCGCCACGCGACCCTGCGGTTCCCCTACAGCCGGGTCAACCTGATCGAGTACGGCCAGAAAGTCGACCGGCGCTACCTGATGGGGGTGCTCATCTCGCCGCTGCTGATTCTCAGCAAAAAGCGCAAGCACTTCCTCACCGTCGGCTACAGCGACGAGCAGGGACGCCAGCAGGCCATCGTGCTGCGGGTCGACAAGAGCGACATCCGCGCCGTGCTGGCGGGCCTGGAAGCGCGCACCGGCCTCCGCGTCCAGTACCAGGACGAAGAGGCGAGAAAGGCGGGCAAAGGATGAAGGGCGCACTCACCGTCGCGCTGTACCTGCTGCCGGCCGCGGCCGCCGGCGCCGGGCCCGAAGAGGAGATGCTGGTCCAGTTGCTGGGAATCCGGCGCGTTTACGTCGACCGCCTCGCGGGCGGGGAAACGGCCGTCCAGATCCGCGACATGGTGATCAACAGCCTCCAGCGCGCCGGGCTGTTCGTGATCACCGAGAATCCCGAGCGCGCCGACGCCATCCTGCGCGGCTCGGCCGAGGACATGATCTTCACCGACACGTTCCAGTCGAGCGATAGCGTGGACGCGCGCGCCGCGGTCGGCGCGGGCTCGACCACGCCGTCGGTCAGCCGCGGCGGGATGGGCCGCCGCAACACCTACCTGAGCGCCGCGGTCGGGGAGAACGAATCCTCGCGCATCGCCGAGCGCAAGCACGAGGCGCTGGCCGCGCTGCGGCTGGTGAACAAGGACGGCGACGTCATCTGGTCCACGACGCAGGAAAGCCTGGGCGGCAAGTTTCGCGGCGCCAGCGCCGACGTGGCCGAGAAAATCACCCGGCAGTTGGCCGGCGATTTCGAGCGGGCGAAGAAGATCCGCGCCGCATCGGCCGGCTCACCGTGAAATGCGCACGCGCTTGCGCGGGGAAGTTTCGCCGGGCGGCGATCCTCACCTTCAGAGTCCCGTCGGCGAGGTAGCCGACCACCTCCGACCGCGCGCTGCGCGGGATCACTTTGACCTGGAGCTCCATGCGGCCACGTCGAAGGCGAGCATCTCGCCGGTGGGAATCGCCACCCCGCCCGGTTTCGGATCGAGCTTCCAGAAATCGGCGCCGGGCCGCCAGTCCCGGTCGAGGAGGAAACAGCGGCTCACCTCCTCGATGCGGCACAGACCGGCCACGGCCGCGGGCTTATCTTTTCCGGCGGGCTCGGCCAGGCACTGGAAGCCGATCTCGGCGATCCCGGCGGCGGGCGTCCCGGGGTCGAGCTCGATGGTCGTCCGAATCCAGCCGCTGCGATCGATGGCGTAGTCGACGCGGCCCAGGTGCGAGGCGCGCCAGCGACCCTCGCCGCGCGCGCGCGCCACCGCCGCCACCCGGGCGTCGCGGTTGACGACGCGCGCCTCGAGGTAGAGATAGTTCCGCGCGTCGCTGATCTTGTCGCCGTCCACGACGCCGAACGGGCGCACACGTCCCTCCCGCGCCAGTTCCGCGGCCATCACGCGGTAAGTGACCGGATGCTCGTCCATCACCTGTTCCCGCGAGCCGCGCGCCAGCTCCGCCAGGATGGGCGCCGGCTGGAAGCGCAGCGGCGAGTCCGCCGCCGCGGTGATCATGTTGTTCGCGGTGAACGGCATCAGCAGCGGATGGTGGTCCTCGCGCCGGCCGTCGAATGGCACTTCCTTGTGGTCGCGGCCCTGGATCGTGCCGCGCGCCGGCCGACCGGCGCCGTCCAGCCGGACGCGGTAGACGTACTCGATGTCGGTGGTGCGTCCCCAGCGCGCCATCAGCGCGCGCGTCGAGGTCCCCCCATCCTCGTTCGAAAAGAGCGCCGTGTACTGGAGCGTCGTGCCGCCGCCTTCGCGCAGTTCCTCGCCGTACACCAGCAGAGGGACGTCGGAGAAGCGGCCCACGGTGTCCGGGCGGGCGAACAGCACCGGCGCGTGCAGCAGGATTCTGTAGAGCGGATTGCCCGCATCGATCGCGTCGAAGCGCGCGCCCGATACGTTCAGCCCCGAACCGGCCGCCGAGTGCCCGCTGCTGCGCTCGACGCGCAGCGTATGCTCGCCGGCGGCGAGTTTCCCCAGGAACGTTCGGTAGCGGTACGGCTCGGCTCCGGCGTAGAGCACTACATGGAACGGCCGGCGATCATCGACGAATACCTCCGCCACGGCCGCCTCGGCGCCGGCGCGCTCCCAACTCGAGCCGGGAGAGCTCATCTCCAGCGTCGCGACCACCTCGGCCGGCGCCTCCAGGCGTACCTTGAAACTCGAGGCGCCGTGCGCGACCCCGGCGAGCGCACCCAGCCAGCACAGCAGGCACACCGCCAGCCGGCCCACCAGCTCGAGTAGCCTCCCGGTGTTGGCGGGTTTCTGCAAGCACACGTCGACCAGGACCGCTTCCGGGGAATGCTCCAGGTCGGCCGGCCATCCGGAGAGGACCAGGATGCGCACCGCCGCCGAGTGCGCCCGGATCCGACGGATGAGCCCCAGGCCGTCGGAGGTGTGCGGGAGGCGCAGGTCCATCAGCACCACGGCCGGCAGTGTTTCCAGGTATGCACGCGAGGCTTCGTCGGCGCTGCCCGCGGGTACCACCTGGTGACCCTCGCTTTCCAGGAGCAGCCCGCGGATGGCGAGCTGCTCCGGATCGTCGTCGACCAGCAGAACGCGAGCCATCGGGCGCCGCGCTACTGGAAACGGACGTGCGCGATCACAAGCTGCGGCATCGCCTGGTTCCAGCTCTCGGGAATGTTGTCGAACGGCAGGCGGAACCCAACCGCCTGGCCCGGCTTGAACCCTCCCGTCCTGGCCTTGACGATGGTCACCCGCTCGCGCAAGACCAGTTGACCGTAGGGGTCGTAGAAAACGCAGTTGAGGTCCACCTGGCGCAGCGTGCGGTCGCCGGCGTTGGCGATCTTGCCGACGATCTCCACCACGGCCTGCTTCAGGTAGCTTTCGGCGGCCTTCATCTGGACGCCGCTGAGCTGGAGATTCCGCACGTAGTCCTTGGCTTCCGGCGTCAGCTCCGCCGGGGACAGGTCTCTCTCGCGCAGCACGAGAAACCAGAAGGAGACTGCCCCGACCGCAAGGAGCAGGCCCACCATCACCAGCGGCAGCCGGGAAACGGAGTTCATTGTGTGACAGGAATCCCGGCCTGTCTTCTGGAGTTTCTACATTTTGCAATGGTCGGGGCGACCGACGTGGCGCAGGCTCTGAGCCTGCCGCGCCGAGACTCGTCTCGGCGCCTGCGGTCCGCTGGCTCGCGCTCGACCAGGGATAGTCCTCCGCTCGGCTCACCAGCCCAGCCTTTACCGGGTTGTTTTCGATGTAGGCGGCAACTCGCTCCAGCTTCCGCTCCTCTCGGACCCAGAGGCTTTGCCGCCGGAAAGTTTGTCGGGCGGAGGATACAAAGCCTGAGGCAGGCTGCCATGCATAGGCCAGGCGAGAAAAAGCCACCTTCCCTCGGGGTGCACATGCGGGAGACGGCGGCGGGAACTGGGCACGGACAGATCCTGCGTTGAGCCGCTGGAAATTCGTGGGCGTCGAGACGAGTCTCGACGCGGCAGACACGAGTGTCTGCGCCACATCGTTGGCTCGGCGGCTGCCAAAATGTACAAACCTTAAGGACAGGCCTCCCGGCCTGTCTTCTTCGCAGAGCTGCTGGCGTGCTAGCGGCCACTGAGCGTCATCTCCCGCACGAGCAGCGTCGGCGCGGCGACGGAGCCGCGAAACTCCAGGTCCGAGCCGATCATTTCGATATCCATCAGCATCCGCGCGAGGCTGCCGGCGATGGTGACTTCCGAAACCGGGTAGGCCAGCTCGCCGTTTTCGATCCACAGACCGGCCGCGCCGCGCGAGTAATCGCCGGTCACGATGTTGACGCCGAATCCGAGCAACTCGGTGACATAGAAGCCCTGGCGCACGGACCGCACGATCTCCTCCGCGGACTGCCCGCCTCTTTCAAGATAGAGATTACCATGGCCCACGCCGCTGTTCCCGGTGATCCCGCGCGAGGCGTTGCCGGTGGTCTTCAAACCCAGTTTGCGCGCCGTGTAGGTGTTGAGCAGGTAGCTGGAGAGAACGCCGCGGTCGATGACGACGGTGCGTCGCGAGGGCGCCCCTTCGTCGTCAAACGGGGAGGTGCCGAACAGGCCCGGGAGCGTGGCGTCATCGACGACGGTGATGTGCTCCGATGCCACGCGCTCGCCCAGCTTGCCCGCCAGGAAGGAAGCGCGGCGGTAGACGGAAGTGCCGTGTACGGCTTCGAAGATGTGACCCACCAGCGAGCGCGCCGCCAGCGGCTCGAAGACCACCGGGACCTTCTGCGTGGCGACCTTGCGCGCGTTCAGCCGCCGCAGCGCGCGGCGAGCCGCGATGGCGCCCACCTCGGCGGGCTTCTCGAGCGCCTCGCCGCTGCGCGCCCTCGAATACCAGTGGTCGCGCTCCATCGAGTCGCCCTCCCGCGCCACCGGCGTCGTCCCCAGCGAGCAGGAGCTGGCGCGATAGGAGCCGGTGAACCCGCGCGAGTTCGCGAAGGCGCGCATGCCCACGTGGGTGGAAAACGAAGCGCCCTCCGAGTTCACGATTCGCGGGTCGACGGCGAAGGCGGCCTCCTCGGCCGCGCGCGCCTGCCCGATCTTGACCGCCGGCTCGAGCGCCGCGACGTCCTGGTGGAACAGCCGCAGGTCGCCAGGGTGCGCTCCCAGATCCTCGGCCTCCGGCAGGCCGGCGTGAGGGTCCTCGGTGGCCAGACCGGCCAGCTCGAGCGCCGAGCCGATCATGGCCGCGATTCCATCCGCCGACAGGTCCGAGGTGTACGCGGAGCCGGGACGGCGGCCGAGGAGCACGCGCAGGCCCAGGCCGCGCGAGCCTGCCTCTTTGACGCGCTCCAGTTCCCGCATCCGCACGGTGGCGGAGAACTCTTCGCCCTCGGCGACGGTGCACTCGGCGTCGGCAGCGCCTCGGGACAGCGCCTGGCGGACCACTTCGGCGGCGAGCCCCTCCAGCGCGCCCTCGCTCAACCCGTGCCTCCGACGGTCATCCGGTCGATCCGGATCGTCGGGATGCCGACCCCCACCGGAACGTTCTGGCCTTCCTTGCCGCACACTCCGACGCCCTCGTCCAGCTTCAGGTCCGAGCCGACCATGCTCACCCAGCGCAGCGCTTCCGGCCCGTTGCCGATCAGCGTGGCGCCGCGCACCGGCCGCCCCAGCCGGCCGTCCTCGATCAGGTAGCTTTCGGTGGCGGAGAACACGAAATTGCCGCTGGTGATGTCCACCTGCCCGCCGCCGAAAGTGGTGCAGTAGAGGCCGCGGCCGACCGAGCGGATGATCTCCTCCGGGTCGCTTTCGCCCGCGAGCAGGAAGGTGTTTGTCATGCGCGGCATCGGGATGTGCTGGTAGCTCTCGCGCCGACCGTTGCCGGTGGCGCCGGAGCCGAGAATGCGGCTCGAGATCTTGTCCTGCAAGTAGCCCCGCAGCACGCCCTTCTCGATCAGCACGTTCTGCTGCGTGGCGACGCCCTCGTCGTCGACGTTCAGCGAGCCGCGCCGGTTGTGTATGGTTCCGTCGTCGATCACGGTGACCAGCGGGCTGGCCACCACCTGGCCGATACGGCCGCTGAACGCCGAAACTTTCTTGCGGTTGAAGTCGGCTTCCAGGCCGTGGCCGACCGCTTCGTGCAGCAGCACGCCCGGCCAGCCCGGGCCGAGCACCACCGTGGTTTCCCCGGCCGGAGCTTCGGCCGCCCCGAGCTGCACGATCGCCTGCCGCGCCGCCTCGCGCGCGAAATACTCCGGCGTGTGCTCCTCGAGGAAATAGCCGAGCGCCACGCGCCCCCCGCCGCCCGAGTAGCCCTGCTGCGGCGGCCCATCCGATGCGCGCGCCAGCGCGGTGACGCCCAGCCTGGCCATCGGCTGGCGGTCGAAGCTCAACACGCCCTCGCTGGTCGCCACCAGCACGTGCTTGAGACTGTCGGCGTAGGTGGCCTGGACGTGAAACACACGCGCGTCGTAGGCGCGCGCGGCCACGTCGGCGCGCCGCACCAGGTCCACCTTCTGGGCCAGCTCCGTCTCCGCCGGCGTCCGCACCAGCGCGTACAGGTCGCGGCCGGCAGCCGCGCGCAATCCGGTCTTCCCCACCTTCGCCGGACCTTCGGCGATGCAGGCGGCCACGCGCGCCGCGCGGCGGATCTTCTCCGGCGCCAGGTCGTCGCAGTAGGCATAGCCGGTCCGCTCGCCCGAGATCACGCGCACGCCCAGGCCCATCGAGACGCCCTGCGTCGCGCTCTTGACGATCGATTCGTCCAGGCCGATCGAGGTGGTCGCAAGATATTCGAAGTACAGATCCGCGTAGTCGCCGCCGCGCGCGAGCGCTTCGCCCAGCCAGGCTTCCAGGTCGCGCTCCGTGATCCCGAACCGGGACGCGAAAAACGATTCCGGGAATCGCATAATTTGAGCGTAACATGGGTAGCACGCCTCTCATGACCAACACAGCGATTCCTCACCTGCGCTGGTGGATCGGCGGCCTGCTGTTCGCCTCCACCACCATCAACTACATCGACCGGCAGACGTTCAGCGTGCTCGGCCCGCACCTGAAAACTCAGTTCTCCTGGAACAACTCCGATTTCGCCTTGATCGTCATCGCCTTCCGGATCGCCTACGCCTTCGGGCAGACCGCCGCCGGGCGTTTGCTGGACCGGCTGGGCTCGCGGCTCGGCCTGATGCTGGCGGTGAGCTGGTATTCGCTCGCGGCCATGGCCACGTGCCTGGCCGGCGGCTTGCGCAGCTTCGCCATGTTCCGCTTCCTGCTCGGCTGCGGCGAGGCCGCCAACTGGCCGGGCGCGGCCAAGGTGGTCTCGGAATGGTTCCCCAAGACCGAGCGGGGCTGGGCGGTGGCCCTCTACGACAGCGGATCGGCGATCGGCGGCGCGGTGGCGCCCCCGCTCGTGTTCGGGCTGCAGCGCGTTTTCGGAAGCTGGCGGCCGGCGTTTCTTGTGACCGGAGCGCTGGGTTTCCTCTGGGTGCTCGCCTGGCGGAAGCTCGCCCATCCGCCGGAAACCCATCCCCGGCTGGGCGCCGCCGAGCGCGAGCGCATTCTCGCCGCGCGCCGCGAGGAAGGACGCGAGGCCGGCCGGCCCGAACCGCTCGGGCGCCTGCTCAGGCTCCGCCGCACCTGGGCCATCATTCTCGGCCGCTCCCTCACCGACCCGGTCTGGTTCTTCATCACCGACTGGTTTGCCATCTACCTGGTCTCGAAAGGATTCCAGATCGAACAGACCGTGCTCGGCTTCTGGGTTCCATTTCTCGCCGCCGATCTGGGCAACTTCACCGGCGGCGGCGTTTCGAGCTGGTTGATCCGCCGCGGCTGGCCGGTGACCTCGGCGCGGAAACTCGTGGTGGCGGCCGGCGGCATCGGCATGGCGCTGCTGATTCCGGTGGTCTACCTTTCCAGCTTCCCCGGGATCGTCGCGCTGTTCGCGATCTCCACTTTCGCCTACGCCGCCTTCTCGACGATGATGCTCGCCCTGCCCGCGGACCTGTACCCGAGCCCCTCGGTGGCCTCTGTCAGCGGGTTGAGCGGCACGGGCGCCGGCATCGGCACCATCGTCTCCACCTACCTGATCGGGGCCGTCACGGACCGCTGGTCGTTCGAGCCGGTGCTGGTCGCCGCCAGCCTGGTGCCGCTGGCGGCCATGGCGCTGGTGCTGGCGCTGCTGCGCGGCGAGGCCGCGTCGGGCGATGAGGTGCCGGCGCCGCCGGGAACGGGCCGGATATAATCGCGGTATGGCAGACCACGCGGACAAGCACGAGGCGCACCGCCGGCTGGTGGGCCGGCTCGAGTACCAGGCCGCCGATGTGCGCCGCCTCACCTTGGGCCTGGAGGAAGCGGGGCTCGCCACGCGCACCGTCGTAGGCAAGTGGTCGCTCAAGGAGCTGGTGGCGCATCTCTGGCGCGTCCAGCAGATCTTTGAAGCGCGCATCGACGCCGTGCTCTCCGAAAACAACCCCGCGATCTCTCGCTACGAGCCGGAGGGCGACCCGGAGTTTGCGGCGCTGGCCGAACGGCCCGCCGCGCAGCTCCTCGACGGATTCCTCGCCGCGCGCGATCGTCTCGCGCGGCGGCTGGAACAACTGACGCCGGCCGAGTGGCACCGGCCCGGACGCCATCCCGAGTTCCCGAACTACGACGTCCACTTCCAGGTGGAGTACATGGCCCACCACGAAGCGCACCACGTTTACCAGATGTACCAGCGCCGGCAGCCGCTTGGCCGGATCCCACACTGAGCCGCCGGCGCCGCACCGTGGCCCTCGATCCGCTCGACGAACAATTCATGACCCGGGCGCTGGCGCTGGCGCGACGCGCCGGCGAGCAAGGCGAAGTGCCCGTCGGCGCGCTGGTGGTGGTGGATGGCGCGGTGATCGGGGAAGGGTGGAACTCGCCGCTCACCCGCGTGGACCCGACCGCCCACGCCGAGATGCTCGCGCTGAGAGAGGCCGCGGCGGCGGCGGGCAACTATCGCCTCGAGCAAGCCACCCTCTACGCGACGCTCGAACCCTGCGTCATGTGCGCCGGCGCCCTGGTGCACGCCCGCGTCCGGCGGCTGGTCTTCGGCACGCGCGACATCCGATTCGGCGGGGTGCGCAGCAAGTTCCGCCTGGCCGATTCGGAACTGTTGAACCACAGGGTGGAAATCGAGGAAGGCGTGCTCGCGGCCGACTGCCTGGCTTTGCTGCTCGATTTCTTCGAGCGCCGCCGCCCGTAGCCGGCCAGTGGCAGAGTCACCGAATGCCGAAAAGGACAGGCCGGGAGGCCTAAAATTATAAAATTTTCCAAGTGAAGCGATCCTAAAACCCTACGGCGGCAGGGCGGATCTATCCGTGGAAGAGATTGACTCTGATAACGTATGTGTTATCATTGTTTGTGATCGAAGTTCGGGAATACGTTGATGCCGCGGGAAAAAGCCCCTTCACCAAGTGGTTGCGCGTCCTCAACGTTCAGGCTGCCGCGAAAGTCGCCACGGCGCTTGAGCGCCTCGCCGGCGGCAACCTGTCCAGCGTCAAGCCCGTTGGCGCTGGTGTTCTCGAATACAGGATCGATTTCGGCCCTGGCTACCGCATCTATTTCGGGCGGGATGGCGACCGGCTCCTGATCCTGCTGGCCGGTGGCGCCAAGAAGCGCCAGCAGCAGGACATCCGGAAGGCAAAGGCCAACTGGGAAGATTATCGGCAACGTAAAGCGTAGGACCACGACAATGGCACTGACCAAAGACTTTCGAGAAACCATTCGCGAACGCGCCCAACGGGAACCACAGTTCCGCAAGGCCCTGCTTCGCGAAGCAATCGAACTCATGCTCTCCGGTGACGAGAAAACCGGCCGCGCGATCCTGCGCAACTACATTAACGCTACCGTCGGCTTCCGCCAGCTTGAGCAAGCGACATCGATCCCCGCCAACAGCCTCATGCGTATGTTCGGGCCCAATGGTAACCCGTCGGCGAAAAACCTATTCGGTGTCCTCGCTCACCTTCAGGCCCAGGAAGGCGTGAACTTTGAACTGCGCCCCCGCCGAGCCTGACGGTCCCCTCCCGCACCAGCCGGTAACTCCTGCCTTGGTCGCCAAGTGTTTATCAATCACCCGCAGTTGTAGCGCACGTCACTTGGTCGTATTACGCGCTTCCCGGAGAAGTGACCGGATGGTACCCCAATTCGGCTCTGGGTAACGATCCGAACGTCTTAAGTTAACGCTATGTCAAGGCCGGGAGGCCTGTCCCACAATGCCGAAAACGACAGGCCACAGCTCAGCGGGTGCCCGGCGTCGCTTGCCGGATGCGGATATTGCGGAACATCACCACGCTCTGCACGTCGTGAAGCTGCAACCCGATGGGCCCCGTCTTGCTGCGGGCCGGATCGCCCGGATGCTCCGAGACCTGCTTACCGTTGAGCTTTACGCGGATGGTCTCGGTGCGCGACTGGATCTCCAGCCGGTTCCAGTCGTTGAGAATCTGCGCGCCCGTCTCGGCCTTGTGGAACAGGTAGACGCTGCCGGTCGGGTACACGTCCCTGTATCCGTTGCTGATCTGGATCTCATAGCCGATATGCGAAGGCGTGCGGTCGCGGTCGTAATCGGGCGGCACGGCGAACCGGCCGCGCGAGGTGTCGCGGATCGAGATGCCGCTGTTACCCCCCAGCCGCGTCCAGAACTCCAGTTCCAGATCGTACTCACTGAAGTCCTCCTTGGTGTACAGCCACGCCTGCCGCTGCGCCTTGGGCTCGCGCTGCCCGAGCAGCGTGCCGTCCTTCATGACGGTCCAGACTCCGTCGCCGACGACGTCCCATCCATCCAGGGTTTTTCCGTTAAACAGATTCCTCCACTGCCCGGATGCGCTCATGCTCAAGAACGTGAAAACCGTAACCAAGCGCCAGCTCAAGCTTTTCAACGCAGCACCTCCAGGGTAGAGTTGACCCATTCTACCAAAGAGGGCCCGTTCCCGCCGCGGCGCCCGCCGCTCAGGCGACTTTACGCAGCGGCGGCACTACCGGACCTCGGCCGCCCGGCGTGCGCAAGCGCAGGAGTTGTTCCCCCGGCCGGCAAGGCTCCACCCGCTGGTGCGTCGATCCGTGAAAGTACTCCTCCAGCGGGTACAACCCGTAGGGCTGCAATTCCCGGAACACACGACCGAGTCGCTGCTGGATTCTGTAGCAGGCGTGAAAAAAATTTCCCCGGTCCATCCCCAGCTTACGGCAGCACAGCTTCCAGTCGGCGCCTAGCAGGTAGTGCCAGGTGAACAGGCGAAATTCGTCCCCGTTCAAGTGCCGCCGGCTCACGAGATAGAAATCGGCGACGTATTCCTCGTCCTTGCGTCCCCAAGCCAGCCGCCGACGCGAACCCGGCAGCACCTGGAGCGATACCTTGCTCATGTGCTTTTCCTTGGTCGCGCAGTGGCAAAAGCGGTTGTAGCATTCGCGAAAAATTCGGCGCAGCACGCAATTGCAAGGGGAGTCGCGCCCCCGTTTGCCGGTGATCAGCCCCAGACCATGGCAAGTCGTGCAGATATTCAACGCCGTAGCCAGCGTGTCCGTCCTCGTCCATTCCATAGCAGTGCTCCTCATTCGCTGCGCCCGTCCCGGTTCCGGCGGCCGCGAATGCCTTCGTAACGCGGCCGACACTACCCGCGCCACGAACGAGAATTCGCGGCATCGTTACTCTTCCCGGGATCAGGATCGCGCAGGTCATGATATAATCCTAGCGGTTAACTAAAATGCGTCAATCATTAATTTGAAATAGCGCGGAGGAAAGCAGCGCCGGGACAGGTGTAAAGGAAGGCGGGAGCGGCACTTGGCGGGATGGGAAAGCGAGTCGAAATAATTTCACAAAGACGTCCTCGGAGGGGAAAAGCCATGCATGTATTTCAATTAGAAATAGAGGGGGTATGTACTTCGAGCAAGCTCTGCAACGACTCCGGCAGCAACTCCGGGACGAGGTTCGCAATGGGGAGTTGACCGAACGGGGGCTGGCCCGTCGTGCCGGATGCTCACAACCGCATATTCATAATGTGCTGAAAGGCAGGCGAATTCTCACCCCGCGCACGGCGGATCAAATGCTGCGCGCGCGGGCGCTGCAACTGGAGGACCTGCTGAAATCAGCGGATGGGGATTGACGGCCGGTGCGCGGAGCGGTCAGTGGGCGGGCCGTCCGGCGGCCACCTCTCGATAGGTCTGGAGGACCTGGCTGGCCGTGTCCTCCCAACTGAAGCGGCGCACCTGCCGGAATCCGCGCTCGACCAGACGTACGCGCAGATCGGCGTCCAGGAGTACGGAGCGGAGGCCGGAGGCGATGTCGAAGACGCGCTCCGGGTTGACCAGGACGGCGGCGTCGCCGAGCACTTCGGGCAGCGAGCCGAAGTCGGAGGCGACCACCGGCGTGCCGCATGCCATGGCCTCCAGCGGCGGCAATCCGAAGCCTTCATAAAGCGACGGGAAAGCGAACACGGCCGCGGCCTCGTAGAATGCCCGCAGGGTGTCCTGCGGCACGAACCCGAGGAAGCGGACCGCCTGCTCGACGCGGCTGTGGAGGACGGCGCGGCGGACGGCGGGGTTGCGGGAGATGTCATCGCCGATGATGATCATCCGGATGTCGGAGAGGACGGGATGCTGGAGCAGTTCTCCGCGCAGCAGGGCGAAGGCCTCCACCAGCCGGGGAATGTTCTTCTGCGGCCGGATGCTTCCTGCGTAGAGGATGAACGGGTAATGAACCTGGTAACGTTCGAGCACCCGCCGCCGTTCCCGCGCCGCGGCGTCGGCGCCCCCCGGGCCGGCGTCGGGAGGCGGCGACGCTCTCAGGAAGCCGGGATCGGGCGCATCGTAAATGAGGCGAATGCGGGAGGCCGGAACACCGAGCAGCCGCTCGACGTCCCGGCGGGTGGCGCCGGAGACGGCGATCACCTGGCTGGCGCGCCGCAATCCGCGACGGGCGCGGTAGAGGCTCAGTTGGTGACGCGCGCCCGAGCGGCGTCCGAACAGCAGCGAGCTCATGTCGTGAATGGTGACGATATAAGGCCGGGGCATGGCCAGCGGAACACGGTTCAGGGGCAGGTGGTACAGGTCGGCCGAGAACCGGCGCACAAACAACGGAAATTTCACATGCTCCCAGAGGTCGGCGTCGGAGCCTTCGTACACCTCGGTTCGGAAGTTGTCCGGGAGGTGCGCGAGCTCCTGCCGGTCCCCGCCGTGGCAGACGAGAACATACCGGTTGTCCCGGTCCAGCCCGGCGAGCGACTGGAGCAGGTTGCGGATGTGGGTCCCGATGCCGAAGTCCCGGAGGTGCCGGGCGTCGATCAGTATCCGCAGGGGCATTCCTCAGGCGCCTGTGGCAGAAGTCTGGACAGGCGAGGACGCCTGTCCCACGTGTTTCGCAAACCATTGATTCGGCATTGTGGGACAGGCCTCCTGGCCTGTCGCTGGAGTTTCTACATTTTGCAATGAGATCGGAGCGACCGACGTGGCGCAGGCTCTCAGCCTGCCGCGCCGAGACTCGTCTCGGCGCCTGCGGTCCGTTGGCACCAGCCCAGCCTCTACCGGGTTGTTTTCCCCTGCCCGGCCCAGAACCCGGTTCGCCTCCTGTACGGTTGAGCCTTTCAGCGACTGCAGCAGCCGTGCCGGTGGCACTCGCGGTAACAGAAGCGCGTGAACGAGGTTGGCCATAATCACATACGCGCGCAGGAAGTAATGACCCAATTCCTCCGCACGCTGCAAGGATCGATGCACGATGCGGACAACATGCAGATACCAGGTGACAAATAGCCGCCATCCCTCGGGGTGCCCATGTGGGAGACGGCGGCGGAATTGGGCACGGACATTTGGTGCGTTGAGCCGCTGGAAATTCGCTGGCGTCGAGACGAGTCTCGACGCGGCAGACACGAGTGTCTGCGCCACATCGTTGACTCGGTTACTGCCAAAATGTACAGACTCCAGGGACAGACCTCCTGGCCTGTCGATTTCGGCATTCGGTGACTTCTGCCACGGGCTGTTAGGCGCCGACGGCTTCCAGTTTCCAGCCGTAGAGCGGGAAACGCTCGGCGAGCGCCAGCACCTGTCGGCGCGACTCCGCGATGGCCGACTGCCGCGCGGCCGGGTCGGCGCCGAGAGCGTTCAGCACGTCGGCGATCAGCGCCGCCACCTGCCGCATCTCGGGCTCGCGAAATCCGCGCGTGGTGACCGCCGGGCTGCCCAGGCGGATGCCGCTCGGGTTGAGCGGCGGGTTGACATCGAACGGGATGGCGTTTTTGTTGACGGTGATGTAGGCCTCGTCGAGCGAGCTCTCGGCTTGCTGGCCGCGAATCCCGCGGGAAAACACGTCCACCAGCAGCAGGTGCGTATCGGTGCCGCCGGAAACCACGCGGAACCCGGCCGCGCTCATGCCGGCGGCGAGCGCCGCCGCGTTGGCGACCACGCGCTTTTGATAGGCGGCGAACTCCGCCGTGAGCGCCTCGCGGAACGAGACCGCCTTGGCCGCGATTACGTGGACCAGCGGCCCGCCCTGCGCCCCGGGGAATACGCTCTTGTCGATCGCCGGCCCGTAGCGCGCCTTCGCCAGGATCAGACCCGAGCGCGGGCCGCGCAGCGTTTTGTGCGTGGTCGTGGTGACGATGTCGGCATGCTCGCACGGGTTCGGATGCAGCCCGGCGGCGACCAGGCCGGCGAAGTGCGCCATGTCCACCAGCAGGATCGCGCCCACTTCGTCGGCGATCGCGCGGAAGCGCGGCAAATCGAGGATGCGCGGATAGGCGCTGCCGCCGGCGATGATCATCTTCGGCCGGTGCTCGGCGGCCAGCCGCGCCAGATCCTCGTAGTCGATGGTCTCGTCTTCGCGGCGCACGCCGTAGGGGACCACGCGGTACGTCTTGCCGGAAAAATTGAGATGGTGCCCGTGCGTGAGGTGGCCGCCATGCGCGAGGTTCATGCCCAGGATGGTGTCGCCCGGCTGGAGCACGGCGGCGTAGGCGGCGGCGTTGGCCTGCGAGCCGGAGTGCGGCTGGACATTGACGAACTCGGCGCCGAACAACTGCCGTGCCCGCTCGCGCGCCAGGTTCTCCACCACGTCGACGTGCTCGCAGCCGCCGTAGTAGCGCTTGCCCGGGTAGCCCTCGGCGTACTTGTTGGTGAAGATGCTGCCGGTGGCCTCCAGCACCGCCTCGGAGACGAAGTTCTCGCTGGCGATCAGCTCGATCCGCGAATGCTGGCGCTCGGTTTCGGCGCGGAGAGCGTCGAACACCTCCGGATCCACTTCGGCCAGCCTTCGGGCCATTTGCTGCGGTTCACTCATGGTGTCACACTCCCGGCGGGAAGGCGGGCGGCGGCCTCGCGCTCCATCTCGGTGATCTTACCCACACGCCGCGCATGCCGGCCGCCCTCGAAGCCCGTCCGCAGGAAAATGTCCGCCAGCGAGGCGGCGGTGGCTTCATCGGTATAACGGGCGCCGAGCGCGAGCACGTTGGCGTCGTTGTGGGCGCGCGTGAGCCGGACTTGCTCGGGGTTCACCGCCAGCGCCGCGCGGATGCCGTCCACTTTGTTGGCAGCGATCGACATGCCGACGCCGGTGGAGCAGATCAGGATCCCGCGCTCGCACTCCCCGCCGGCGACCCGGCGCGCCACCGCAGCGGCGAAATCGGGGTAATCGGCGGATTGGGTGCCGGTGGCGCCCAGATCCATCACCTGGTGGCCCATCCCGGCGAGCGCTTCCCGCAGCCGCTCTTTCAACGCGAAGCCCGCGTGGTCGGCGGCGATCGCGATCCGCATGACAGGTCCCTTCATTCTAGCATGCTAGAATTGGAGCTTATCCCCTTTCCCTTCCAGGGAATTCTTCCATGCGCTGGAGTCAACTCTTCATTCCCACCTTGCGGGAAAATCCCGCCGACGCCGAGGTCCCGAGCCACCAGCTCCTGGTGCGCGCCGGCTATATCCGGCAGCTTGCGGCCGGCATTTACAGCTACCTGTTTCTCGCCCAGCGGTCCCTGCGGAAGATCTCGCGCATCGTCCGCGAGGAAATGGACGCTGTCGGCGGGCAGGAGATGCTGCTGCCGGCGCTGCACCCGGCCGAGCTCTGGCAGGAGTCCGGGCGCTGGCAGTTGATGGGCGACAATATGTTCCGCCTGCGCGACCGCTGGGAGCACGAGCTGTGCCTCGGAATGACCCACGAGGAAGTCATGACGTCGATCGCCCGCGGCGAGCTGCGCAGCTACAAGCAGCTCCCGCAGATCTGGTACCAGATCCAGGGAAAATTCCGCGACGAGGCGCGCCCGAAGTCCGGCCTGCTGCGTGTGCGCCAGTTCCTTATGAAGGACTCCTACTCGTTCGACCTCGACGAGCGAGGTCTGGACGTCTCCTATCGCAAGCACCACCAGGCCTACTGCCGCATCTTCGACCGCTGCGGGCTCCGCTACATCGTGGTCGAGGCCCATTCCGGCGCCATGGGCGGCAGCCAGTCGCACGAGTTCATGGTGGAATCCGAAGCCGGCGAGGACTACGTGGTCGCCTGCTCCGGCTGCGACTATCGCGCCAACCTCGAGAAGGCCGTTTCGACGGCCTCCGCGCCCCTGGCCGCCGACCCCGAGGGCGAGCTCGAGCCGGAGGAGTTCCACACGCCGGGCCGCAAGACCATCGCCGATGTCGCCGCCTTCACCGGCCTGCCGGAGAGCTCGCAAATGAAGAGCCTCGTGCTGGCCGTCGACGGTCGGCCGGTGCTGGCGCTGCTGCGCGGCGATCATGCGCTCAGCGAGGCCAAGTTCACCGCCGTGGCCGGCGCGGCCGCGTTCCGGCCGGCTCAACCGGAGGAGATTCGCGAATGGCTCGGCGCCGATGCCGGCTCGCTCGGCCCGGTCGGGGCGCGGAACATGCGCATCGTTGCCGATACCGCGCTTCGCGGCCGAAGCAATATGATCGCGGGCGCCAATCGCGACGACTACCATCTCCGCCACGTCACCCCGGGCGAGGACTTCCAGGCCGAGTTCGCCGATCTGCGCGAGGTGGCCGCGGGCGACTCCTGCACCGCCTGCGGCGCGCCGCTGAAGATCCAAAAGACCCTCGAGGTCGGCCACATTTTCAAGCTCGGCTACAAGTACGCCGATTCCATGGGACTGCGTGTGCTCACCGAGGCGGGCCAGGAAGCGCCCGTCATCATGGGCTCCTACGGCATCGGCATCGAGCGTATCCTGGCCGCCGCCATCGAGCTCTACCACGACGCCGACGGCATGGCGCTGCCCTCCGCCATCGCGCCGTTCGCCGTGGTCGTCACTCCGGTCAACAGCTCCGACGCCGCCCAGCGCGCCGCCGCCGGCGAGATCTACCGGCAGTGCCTGGAGGCCGGTCTGGACGCGCTCCTCGACGACCGCGACGAGCGCCCGGGCGTGAAGTTCAAGGACGCCGACCTGATCGGAGTCCCCTTCCGCGTCACCGTCGGCCGGAAGCTCGCCCAGGGGCTGGTCGAGGTCGTCACGCGGCGCACCCGGCACTCGGCCGACATCGCGCCGACGGACGCCGTTGGGCGCCTCGTGCAGCTCGTACACGAGGGGTCCGTCAATGGGCGTTGACTGGGGCCGCATCCGCGCCGAGTTTCCCGCGCTCGAGCGCTGGACCTTCCTCAACACGGCCACCTTCGGGCAGCTCCCGCGGTGCGCCACCGAAGCCGTCTCGCGCCACTTCGCTCATCGCGACGAGATGGCCTGCCAGGACTTCCTCGACTGGTACGACGACGCCGACAGGATTCGTGAGCAGGTCGCCCTGCTGCTCGGGTGCCGCGCCGGGGACATCGCCTTCTTCCCGACGGCGTCAGCCCCGCTCGGGCTGCTGCTCGGCGGCATCGACTGGCGGGCCGGCGACCGCGTGGTCACGCTCGCCGGGGAATTCCCCAACAACCTCTACTATCCGGCGCTGCTCGGCCGCCGCGGGGGGGTGGAGTTCGTCGAGACGCCCTGGGAACGCTTTTACGAGGCCATTACCGCGCGCACCCGGCTGGTGCTGATGAGCACGGTAAACTACACCAACGGGTTCCGCCCGCCGCTGGAAGAGGTCGCCGATTTCCTGCACTCTCGCGGTATCCCACTCTACCTGGATGGCACGCAGAGCGTCGGCGCCCTGCTCCTGGACACGCCTCGCATCCGGCCGGCGATGCTCGCCGTGAACGCGTATAAGTGGCTGATCTCGCCCTCCGGCGCCGCCTTCGCGTACATCGACCCTACGCTGCGCGCGCGCCTGGAACCCAACGCCATCGGCTGGCGCAGCCACCGCGACTGGCGCCGCGTCGACAACCTGCACCACGGGGCGCCCGAATTCGTCGACTCGGCAGAGAAGTACGAGGGCGGCATGCTGGCCTTTCCCAGCCTCTACGCCATGGGCGCTTCCCTTGGGATGATACTGGAGATAGGTCCAGCCGAGATCGAGCGGCGCGTAATGCACCTGGCCCAGGAGGCGCGTCGGCTGCTCCGGAAGGTGGGCGCGCGCCTGCCTGCCGACCAAGGGCCGCACTTTGACTCCCCCATCCTGGCCGCCTGCTTCGAAGGCCGCGACGCCTCGCTGCTCGCGCGCCAACTGCAAGCGCGGGGCGTTCAGGTGTCGGCGCGTCACGGTAACTTGCGTGTATCGATGCACTTCTACAACAATGAAGAGGACCTGGAGCGGCTGGCTGGGGAGCTGGCCACATTAGTCTAGTTATGGACTAAGGCCTGGCTCTTCTACCGGCATGCGCCAACTCTTCCGCACTACAACCAGCGCGCCTAGGTACATCAGTCCGCCGATCAGCAGCGTCTCCTGCAATCCCAGGTACAGGGCCAGGAAAATCGCCCCCCCCGAGCCAAGCACGCTCGATGCGGCGTTTAACGACCATGCCCAGCGCACCGCGGGCTTATGCCGCGACTCCAGCCGCGCCAGTCCGGCAGGAAACGGCATGCCCATGGCGAAGCCGGCCGGAAACAGCAGCGCCACGGTCGCCGTGATCCGCAGCCACAGCGGCCAGCCCACGCCGGCTTCGGCCAGCGGCGGGACCAGCGCCGCCAGCAGCGCCACCAGCACGAAGATCGACCCCAGCGCCCACCGCAGCCGGGCGTCGGCGAACATGCCCAGGCGCCGGCTGGCGAAGCTGCCCAGGCCGCTCGAGACGAGCATCGAAAAAATGACCACCGTCAACGCATAGGTCGGGTGGCCCAGGAACAGGACGAACTTCTGGATCAGCGCCACCTGGATGAGGATGTAGCCGGCGCCGAGAAAGACGAAGTACCACAGGAAGCCCCGTACGCCGCGCTCGCGCGGCAAGCGGCTGCCGAGCACCAGCGGCGGCAGGGTCAGCATGAAGGCCGTGGCCGCCAGGCTCACGCCGACCACGCCGAACAACAGCGGCACGGCGCGGTTGATCTTGTAGTCGGCGCTGGCGGTGGAGGCGCTGGTCAGGAACGTCCACAGATCGCGCGGCTGCACTGTGTAAAAGAAGAAGGGCCGGTTGTCGTCGACGGCGGACACGTCGTAGGGGTACTGGTCGAGGAACCGTGACGGATCGGCGCTTCGCAAAACCCCGGCGAAGGCGCTGCCGCCGCGATCGCCCGGCAGGTAGACGGCCTGAATGCCCGTTTGGGCCAGGATGTGGCGGGCGCTGTCGAGATCGGCGGTGGAAAACGGCTCGCGCGAAATCAGCACCGTGTCGCGGGCTCCCCAGCTCCGGATCTGCTCGGCGCCTTCGCGGACCACCAGCACGTGCCGCCAGGGCTCGCTCTTTTCCAGGCGCTGGAGCGCTTCGACGGCGATGGTCACCAGCCGCAGGGATTCGCGCGGCGGATCGAAACCCCAGCGGGTGAACGCCAGCAGGCCGTCGGGAGTGAGGTGGCGCAGGTACTCCTCAAACGCCTCGACCGTGTACAGGTTGTTCTCCGAAAGAGCAAAGGCGCCGGCGGCGGTCGCCGCCCAGGTGTCGACCAGCGTCAACTGGAGCACCTGGTAGCGCTCCGCGCTGCGGCGGACGAAGCTGCGCCCGTCCTCGACCTGGATGTGCACCTCGGGCCGCAAATAGAGACGGCGGCTGAGGAACGGGAATCGCCGCCGCATGATCGTGTCGGCGATGATCGGGTTGATCTCCACGCCGGTGATGTCGCGGCTGCCGGAAGCCAGGGCGCGCGCCACGTCCCACCCCCCCCCGGGGCCGATGATCAATGTCTTGGCCCCCGGCCGCAGAGCATATGGCAGCCCCGGCCCCTGGTAGAGCAGGTCGTTGCGGTCCGCGGGGCTCAGCCGGTTGAAGTCGAAGTGAGGGATGCCGGTGGAAGCGTCGGCGTCGATGTAGATGGTCAGCGGTCCGGAGCCGGCCTCCGGCGCCAGGGCGATGCGCGAGAAACTGTTCCAGCGGACGAACCGCTCCCCGATCAGCCGCTGGCCCTTGGCGTAGCGCACATCCAGGATCGGCCGCCGCGCGTTGAATACCACCAGCGCCGCCACTGCCAGCGCCAGCGCCACCGCCGCCACCCGTCCGCGCATGCTGGCCGCCAGGTTGAACCAGATGGCCGAGGAGATGCCGTAGAGCGCCGCCGCCGCCAGCACCGTGTTGGCGCCGCCGATCAGGTTCAGCAGCGGCACCAGCAGCAGGCAGCCGGCCGCCGCGCCCAGCAGGTCGAAGAAGTAGACGCGGTCGACGCGCTCGATGGTCTCCGAGATCGCCAGCGAAACCACGGCGCCGGCGAAGACGAACGGCAGCGCGCTGGTCAGGTAGATCAGCGCCAGCGCGGCGTTGCCGATCTCGGCGCCGCGCGTTAGCAGAAACCACAGCGCCCCGACGACGGCCACGCTGTTGGCCGCCGCCAGCGTCCCCAGCCGGCGGAACAGCTCCCGGCCGTGGCTGGCCAGCAGGTAGGAGCACACCCCGCCCACTCCCAGCCCGAACAGGGCCACCGAGATCGCCAGGAACGCGAAGTGGTAGTAGAAGACCACCGAGTAGATGCGCGTGAGCGCCAGCTCCAGCACCAGCGTCGCCAGCGTGGTGAATCCCACGCCCAGGTAGACTTGCGGCCAACTGACGGCCGACCCCCGGCCGGAAGAAATGATGCGAGACAATCTACTATGGTATCGCCCGAATGGTGGCGCCGTTGCGGCAGTGTTCGGTATGATGGGAAGCCTACTGCGCCGGCTGAGCTACCGGCCGTTCGGGTGATCTCAATCGACCACCGCGGCAAGGCGTATTAGTCCCCGCGCCGCCGTGATACACTGAGCCGCAAATGCCGCTGGAAGCCGGAACTTTTCTCGGCCCCTACGAGATCGTGGGTCTGATCGGGGCCGGAGGCATGGGCGAGGTGTACAAGGCGCGCGACACGCGCCTGGGCCGCGACGTGGCCGTCAAGGTGGCCCGGCAGCAATTCTCCGAGCGCTTCCAGCGCGAGGCGCGGGTGATCGCTACCCTGAACCATCCGAACATCTGCACGCTGTTCGATGTGGGCCCCGACTACCTTGTCATGGAGTACGTGGACGGGGCGCCGCTGGAGGGGCCGCTCGAGTCCCAGCAAGTGCTGCGGCTGGGGATCCAGATCGCCGGGGCGCTCGAGCACGCGCACGGCAAAGGGGTGGTGCACCGGGATCTGAAGCCGGCGAACATTCTGGTGACCAGGGCAGGGGTGAAGCTGCTGGACTTCGGGCTGGCGAAGTTATCGGCAGCGACCTCACTGGCCGCCGGGACGGCTCCGGCGACGGAAGCGGCCACCCTCACGCGGGCGCTGACCGAAGAAGGGGCCATCCTGGGGACGCCGCAGTACATGGCGCCGGAGCAGGTGGAGGGCAAGGAGGCCGACGCGCGGAGCGACCTGTTCGCCTTCGGCGCGGTGCTGTACGAGCTGTTGACAGGTCGGCGGGCGTTCGAGGGGAAGACCAAGGGCGGGATCATGGTGTCGATCCTGGAGCACGAGCCGCCGTCGCTGGAGACGCTGAAGCCGCGGACGCCGCCGATGCTGGAGCGGTTGGTAAGGAAATGCCTGGCGAAGAAACCGGAGGAACGCTGGCAGACGGCGACCGGCCTGAAAGAAGTCCTGGAATGGGTTGCGGGTGCGGGACAGGGGCTTCCGGCCGCCACGCCAGGGAAAAAGTGGCCGTTGCGCCTGGCGCTGGCCTTCTCGGCAGTGGTCACGTTGGCTCTGGCGGCGCTGGCGATCGTGCACTTCTACTTTCGCGAAACGCCGCCCGCAGTCCGTTTCCACTGGCATCCGCCGGCCAAGACCACGCTCCGCTACTTCGCGCTCTCGCCGGACGGGCGTCGACTGGCCTTCACCGGGATTGGGGCGGACGGCAAACAGATGATGTGGGTGCAGTCGCTCAGCTCGCTCTCGGCGCAAGTGCTGCCGGGCGCCGAGGGTGCCACGTTTCCTTTCTGGTCGCCGGACGGTCGTTTCGTTGGCTTTTTCGCCGACGGCAGGCTGAAGAAAATCGAAGCCGCCGGAGGACCGCCGCAGACCTTGTGTGATGCGCCTCTCGGCCGCGGCGGCGCCTGGAGCCGGGAGGGCGTCATTGTATTCACCCCGAGCGCGAACTCGCCGCTCCATCGGGTGCCCGCCGCCGGCGGCATCGCCACCGCGGTGACCGCTCTGGATGAATCCCGTGGGGAGAGCACGCATCGCTGGCCGCAGTTCCTGCCCGACGGCAGGCGTTTCCTGTATTACTCGTGGGGGGCAGCCGGGCAAAGCGGTACGTATCTGGGCTCGCTCGACTCGAAAGAGAAGACGCGCATCCTGGCCGGGCAGGGCCAATCCGCCTTCGCCCCCGCCGGCAGTGAGGGCCACCTGTTGTTCGTGCGCGAGGACACCCTGATGGCCCAGCGGTTCGACCCCGGCCGGGGCAAGCTGGCAGGCGAACCCTTCCCCGTCGCGGAAAAGGTTGGGCTGCTGACGCTCGATCTCCATGGCTTCACGGTTTCCGGCTCCGGAGCGCTGGCGGTGCTCACCGGGCAGAACGTGGGCCTCTCGCAACTGGTCTGGCTGGATCGCGGCGGCAAGCAGGTGGCGGAGGCCGCCCCGCGGGCAGAATACGTCCGGCCCGCTCTTTCGCCCGATGGGAAGCGGATTGCGTTCGAGCGCGGCGGCGACATTTGGGTGCTGGAGTGGGAACGCGGCATCGCCTCGAGATTCACCTTCGACCCCGCGCCGGAGATTGCCCCTCATTGGTCTTCCGACGGCAGCCGCATTGTGTTCAGCTCGGGGCGAGGCGGTGTGGTCGGCGATCTGTATTGGAAGCTCGCCGGCGGGCTGGGAAACGAGGAGCCTCTGTTGAAGAGCCAGGGCTTCATGCTCCCATTGGACTGGTCCCGTGACGGGCGTTTCCTGCTCTATGGCCATGTCAATCAGAAAACGGGAATAGATCTGGAAGTGCTCCCGCTGGGCCCCGGGCAGGGCGGCGGGGAACGCAAGCCGTTTGTGTTTCTGCAAAGCCAGTTCAACGAGCGCAACGGCCAGTTCTCCCACGAGGGGCGCTGGGTCGCTTACGCCTCCAACGACACCGGCCGATACGAAGTCTACGTGCAAAGCTTCTCCGCGGCGGCGGGCGGGGGCGTCGGGGCGTCGTCGGGGAAGTGGCAGATTTCCTCGAGCGGGGGCGACCAGCCGCGGTGGCGGCGCGACGGCAAGGAGCTGTTCTACCTGGCGGCGGACGGCCAGCTTATGGCGGTGGCGGTGAAGGCGGGCGCAAGCTTCGAGCGTGGGACCCCGAAGGCGCTCTTCCGGACGCGACTTTCCATCCTGGCTTTGAGCGGATTTGAGTACTCCGCTTCCGGCGACGGGCAGCGGTTCCTGGTAAACCAGCTCGCCGTCGAGGAAGCTCCCACGCCGCTCACCGTGATGCTGAACTGGGCCGCGGATCTGAAATAGTAGAGTCATGTTGCGTCTTCTGCTCGTGTTGCTTGCTGTTGTTCTGGCCCCGGCGCAGGAAAAGGAACCCGCGCCGGAGAAACCGGTGGAGTTCACGTGCCCGATGGATCCCGACGTCCGCACACAGGGTCCGGGCAAGTGCCCGCGCTGCGGGATGCGCCTGGCCGCCAACCTGCCCGAGCCGGTGGAATACCCGATGCGCGTCCGAACCCGGCCGCGCGCTCCTCGCGCCGGTGAGAAGGTGGTGCTCGAGTTCGCCGTCTCGCACCCGAAGACCGGCCGGCCGGTGAGCCGATACGAGGTGGTCCACGAGAAGCTGTTCCACGCGTTCCTGGTCAGCCGCGACCTCACCTGGTTCGCCCACGAGCACCCCGCACAGGGCACCGACTCGGTGTTTCGTCTGGAAACGAAGCTTCCCGTCGCCGGCGCCTATCGCGTGGCCGCCGATTTTTTCCCTACCGGCGGAACGCCGCAACTGGTGGTGAAGACCCTGTTCACCGCCGGCGCCACCGCCGCGCAGATGTTCGCCGTTCCCAAGCTGGCCGCCGACCCGACGCCCCGGCGCGGCGAGAATATCGAGGTCGAGCTGGTCACCGAGCCGCCCCAGCCGCTGGCGGGCAAAGAAACGCTGATGTTCTTCCGCGTGAAGCCGGCCGAGGGGCTGGAACGCTATCTCGGCGCCTGGGGTCACCTGCTGGCCGCCAGCGACGACCTGGTCGACCTGATGCACCACCACCCGCGTTTTCCCGAACCCGGGCCGCAGATCCAGTTCAACGTCCTGTTCCCTCGCGAGGCGGTCTACCGCGCCTGGGTGCAGTTCCAGCGCAACGGCGTGGTCAATACGGTGGCGTTCAACGTCCCGGTGAAGGCGCTGCGGTAGGCGCGGGCGGCGCGGAAATCACCAGCGCCAGCGTGCCGGCATCGGCCGGGAAGACCTCGATGCGCGTTCCCTTGGCGAGCGCCAGCGGCCGGCGCAGGGTGTAGCTTCGCCGCCATTTCGGCTTGTACTCCCGCAGCCACAGCAGCGGCTCGCTGGAGCCGTCCGGGCGACGCGCGATCACCCGCACGGAGGCCCCTTCGGAGAGCGATTCCGGCCGGATCGCTCGCAGCAGGACATCGGCCGACAGCATATGACTCCCCTTGAGGGTCACGCCTCGCGGCATCGGCGACGGCTTCGCCTTCTCGACGTCCGGCTCGTAGGGCGCGTAGGCCGGGTCGCCCTCCGGCGCTCCGCCCTCCACCCAGTCCGCCAGCAGCAGCACTTCCTCCTGGCTGAGACTGGGGTCATCGCGGAACTCGCCGAATCCCTTGACGGCGCCCCAGGGCGGCATGCGCCGCTCCAGCACCTCTTCCTTGATGGCCTTGGCCCAGGGCCGCGCCTGCTCGTAGGTGAGCAGCGACATCGGCGCCTGTCCGCCTTCGCGATGGCAGGAGGCGCAGCGCTTGTAGACGATGCGCGAGATTTCCCGCGACCAGGTCAGCCTGGTGGTGATGGGATCGTGCGCCGCAAGAGCCGACCAGCAGCCTGCGAGGAGAATGACAGCCGCCAACCGCATCCGGGATCAGTCCGGGGAGGACGCCGGCGGCCGCGTGAAGAAGCTGCGCCGGTCCATCTTCGCGTCGAAGGCGACATCCAGGAAACCGATCATCATCTCTTCCCAGCTCTGCTCGCCCCACCGCACGGTGGCGGTCGGGTCGGGGTTGGTGGGGTTATTCGCGGAGTTGTCGAACCACCCGGTGCACTCCAGGCGCGTGCCCGCCGGCAGCGGCAGCGGCTTCTCCAGCTTGTAGGAGAGCTGCCAGTTGAAACGGTACGGGTTGACCTTCAGGATGGTTTCGGACTCACCGGTCGGATACACCAGCTTGTACTCGAACGCCTTCCCGCGCAGGTGCATGTGCGGGAACAGGCTGACCAGCCGCGAAGGATTGACGAAACCGGCGCGGCTTTCCACCTTGAAGTTGGCGTCGCCCGGCGGGATAACCAAGCCCATGTTGGCCGGCCCGAGCGTCAGCACCCGCTCGCGCGGCGGTTCGGTGGCGAACACCAGGCCGATCTTGGTGCGATCCGCTCCCGCCTTGCCGTTGGCCGTATAGTGCATCTGGAAGACCAGGTCCGTGCCGGCCTTGACCAGCTTCGCCACACCCGGCTCCCAGATGTCCGGGACCATGCCGGGCGTGTAGATGGTGAGGATTTCGTTGCCGCCGCCGCCGGTGTCGTTGCGCGGCCGGCCCTCGGGGGTTTGTCTGGGAGGAGCGAACGGAATGCCGGGCCGCCCCTCCTCGCGCAGCCACTTCGACTGCGGATCGCGCATAAAGACCACCGCGTGGTGGACCGCCGCGGTGAAGCTCGGGCGGACCTCGGCCATCTGCACCCACTTGTCCTCAGTGAAGCCGGTGGGCAGCACGACGTACTGGTAGTCCATCTTGCCGGAGGCCAAAACGGCGAACTCCTGCGGCATCTCGATCACAACGTCCGGCTTGCGGATGTTCCAGCCCTCGACGAACCGGCGCGGCGGAGGCGCCTGGTTGGCCTTACCCTCCCGCGCACCGCCGTCGGCCCACGCCGCCAGCGTGTCGATTTCCTGCCGGCTCAGCGAATGGTCGTTGGAGAACTTCCGCGAGCCCGCTTCGACGAACCAGGGCGGCATCTTCTTCAGCAGCACCGCTTCGCGCATCGCCTTGGCCCAAGGCCGTGCCTGCTTGTAAGTCAGCAGCGGCATCGGACCGATCTCTCCCGGCCGATGACAGCCCTGGCAGCGGTTCTGCAAGATCGGCTCGACGTCCTTGTGGAACGTGACCGGAGTTGGCTTGGGAGCCGCCGCCAGCGCGGCCGCCAGCCACAGTCCGGCACACATAGTTCTGGTGGTCATAGTCGTTTCTCGTTCCCTCCGTGTAGTGGGACAGGCACGTGGCGCAGGCTCTCAGCCTGCCGCGCCGAGACTCGTCTCGGCGCCTGCGGTCCGGAACCCGGTTCGCCTCCCGTGCGGTTGAGCCTTTCAGCGACTGCGCAGCAGCCGTGCCGGTAGCACTCTCGGTAAGAGAAGTGCGTGAACGTGGTTGGCCATCTTCCCTCGGAGTGCTCATGCGGGAGACGGCGGCGGGAATTGGGCACGTACCTGTTGAGCCGCTGGAAATTCGCTGGCGTCGAGACGAGTCTCGACGCGGCAGACACGAGTGTCTGCGCCACATCGTTGGCTCGGAGGCTGCCAAAATGTACAAACTCCACGGACTGAGGGGCGTCGTCAATCGTCAGTGGTCCGCCTGCGCTCGCTGAATACCGCCCCCGGATCGCGGTTGACGTCGACGGCGATCTCGAACCAGCCGATCATCATCTCTTCCCAGCTCTGGTCGCCCCACCGCACGTCCTTGGTCGGATCCGGGTTGGCGCGGTTGTTCGGCGAGTTGTCGAAGTGCCCCACGCACTCCAGCCGCGTGTCCTTGGGCATCAGCAGCGGCTTGGTCGGGTAATAGAAAAGCTGCCAGTTGAAGTCGTAGCGGGGCACGCGCAGCAGCGTCTGGCGCTCCCCGCTCGGATATACGGCGCTGTATTCGAAGTCCTTGCCGCGCAGGTGCATGTGCGGCATGAAGCTGATCAGGTGCGCCTCTTCGCGGAAGGTGATGGCGCTCTCCACTTCATGGTTGGGCGCGCCGGCGGGAATCACGAATCGCGCGTTGGTGGCCGGCCGGGTCATCACCCGCTGCGTCACCGGGCCCTTGGCGAAGATCAACCCGATCCTGGTGCGGTCCGTGGCGGTCTTACCGTTGGCCGTCCAGTGCATCTGGAACACGATGTCGGAGCCGGCCTTGACCAGTTTGGCTTGTCCCGGCGCCAGGGCCATCGGTTGCATCCCCGGTGCGAAGCCCACCAGCATCTCGGAAGCGAACTCGCCGCCCCCTTCGCGGCCTGTCTGTGGATCCGAGGCGCCGCGCTGCGGGTCGCCGCTGCGTGGAGCGCCGCCGGCCGGCTGTTCGCCGCTCGGGCGGTAGCGCCGGGGAATGAACGGAACACCCGGCTGTGCGTCGGCCATCCACTTGGAGCCCGGCGGACGCAGGAACGCGATCACGTGGTGGACCACGGCGCGATTCCCCGGCCGCACCTCGGCAAACTGCACCCACTTGTCCTCGGTGAACACCTTCGGAAACACGACGTAGTGGTAGTCGACTGTCCCGCTGGCCGGCACCGTGAACTCGTTCGGCATCTCGAAAACCGCGTCCGGTGCGCCGATGCGCCAGCCGTCGACAAACTGCCGCGGCGCCGGCTTCTCCTTCGGGTCGCCCTCGGGCGCCCCGCCATCGGCCCAGGCGACGATCTTCTGAATCTCGGCCGGGGTCAGCGAGGGGTCGTTATGCCACTTGCCGTAGCGCGCATCGGCGAACCACGGAGGCATCTTTTTCGTCAGCACCGCTTCGCGCATGGCCTTGGCCCACGGCCGCGCGTCTTTGTAGGTGACAAACGACATCGGCGCGGCCTCGCCCGCACGGTGACACTCCTGGCAGCGGTTCTGAAGAATCGGCAGCACGTCCTTGTTGAACGAGACCGGGGAAGGGTTGTTGGCGGCCGCCGCCGCCAGCACGAAGATCAGCCCGAACATCACACCACTGGCGCGCACAGATACCCCCTGTTGTGGCTCGGCCACTGGAAGTAGTTTACAACACTTCAGTTTACAATACTTCGGGCGGGCGATGATAGCCCTCGCCAGAGAACGGCATGACCGTTCTTTTCCATCCATGACAGGAGCGGCTCGGCCGCAGGCCGGGACAGCCCCCGTGGGGGTTCAATCGTCGCTGCGGGCGGGCGGCTTCTTGGCCCGCACCAGGTCCCGCGCATCCATCTGCACGTCGATGGCGACGTCGAAGAAGCCCATCATCATTTCTTCCCAGCTCTGATCGCCATAGCGCACCTCGACAGTCGGGTCGGGGTTGTGGGGGTTGTTGCGCGAATTGTCGAAAGTGCCGGTGGCCTCGATCCGGGTCCCTTTGGGCAGCAGCTTGGGTTCGGGCATCTGGTACCAGAGCTGCCAGTTGAAGTCGTAGCGCGGAACCCACACCAGCACTTCCTTCTCCCCGGTGGGGTAGATGGCGCGGATCTCCATCGACTTGCCGCGAAGGTGCATGTGCGGCAGCAGCGAGATGAGCTCCGAGTCGGCGTGCAGCGTGATGCCGCCTTCCACCGCGTGGCTGGGGGCGCCGGCCGGAATCACGAACTTGTTGGTCGCCGCCGCCAGCGTGAGGACCCGCTTGGAAGGCGCCTGCCGGGCGAAGATGAAGCCGACTTTGGTCTTGTCCCTGGCCGGCTTTCCGTTGGCCGTGTAGTGGAGCTGGAAGACGATGTCCGAGCCGGCCTTGACCAGCTTGGCCTGGCCTTCTCGCAGTACCTCCGGAGGAGAGCCGGGCGCGAACCCGGTGATGAACTCGCCTTGGGGACCGTCGTCCTGCTGGCGGTTGCCCTGCTGCTGGCCGCCGTCGCGATTGCCGCGTTTGGGTACGAACGGCTCTCCGGTCGCGTACTCCCGCATCCACTTCGATCCCGGCTCGCGGATGAATGCGATCACGTGGTGGAGCACCGCGCGGTTGCCGGGCCGCACTTCGGCCTTCTGCACCCACTTGTCCTCGGTGAAACCGGTCGGCAGGATGACGTAGGTGTACTCGATGGTCCCGCTCGCGGCTACCTCGTACTCTTTTGGCATCTCGAACACGACGTCCGGGGCGCCGATGATCCAGCCGTCGACGAACTGCCGAGGCGGCGGGGCATCCTTGGGGCTGCCTTCCCTGGCGCCGGAATCGGCCCAGTTTACAAGTGTCTCAATGTCGGCCTGGTTCAACGACCGGTCGTTGGAGAACTTGCCCACCGTCGGATCGGCGAACCACGGCGGCATACGCTTGCTCAGCACGGCCTCACGCATCGCCTTGGCCCAGGGCCGGGCGTCCTTGTACGTCAGCAACGACATCGAGGCCGCTTCGCCGGGCCGATGACAGCCCTGGCAGTTCTTCTGCAACAACGGAAGAACGTCCTTGTGAAAAGTCAATTCGCCGGGCAGCTTGCCGGCGGCCATGGCCGCCACCGCCGTCGCCAGCCCCAGGACGAGAAAACGCATCCACCACCTCCGTCTACTACTATACGAAACATTGCCCCAAAAAGTTTAGGGTGAACGACCTAAAAAAAGTGCTCGCGAGACAGGTGCACCGGAACAGGAATGGTGTATCATGTTAAGGTTCCCGGCGCCCCGAGGCCGAGGACATCAGCGACGGCCGCCCTTGCCAGACATGACACGCGATTCGAGACTTCCGCCTCCCCACAACGATTTACAACTGAACCTGCCCGACCGGAGAGTGAAGAGCGGCGTGACCTTACAGGAAATCGCCGACAACACCAAGATCAGCACGAGGTTCCTCCGGGCCATCGAGGCCGAGGACTTCGACCAGCTCCCGGGCGGTGTGTTTACTGTCAGCTACATTCGCCAGTACGCCCAGGCGATCGGATGCGATCCCGACGAGGTCCTCGCCTGCTACCGTTCCCGATCCAAGGCAGGCGTCGAGGCCCCTGTGGGCGCCAACGGCCACAACGGCGCCCGCCTCGCCGCGCCGATGCCGCTTCGATGGCTGCGCGCGTCGAGGCTTCTCGGTCTGTAGCAGCCTGTGGCAGAAGTCTGGACAGGCGAGGACGCCTGTCCCACGTGTTTCGCGAACCATTGATTCGGCATTGTGGGACAGGCCTCCTGGCCTGTCGATTTCGGCATTCGGTGACTTCTGCCACGGGCTTATAGCCGTCTCCTCGCGCCAAGATCTGATAGGGGCGACACTCCAGCTTGACCGTGAATCCAGGCTCAACCGTTCCGGTCTGGAACGGGATCGAACGGTTCGGGTGAAAAGACAATGGCTCGCCAAGTCGCCAAGCCCGCCAAGGAAGAACTTTGCGAGCTTTGGGTCTTTGCGAGATCGGCTTACGCTGGTCGGTTTGAAGTCGAAGACCTCGCTAGAGAAAGCCCAACTCTGGAACACGCAGGGCCTACCCTTCTCGGGCGATGACCCCCGATCTGCCGGTGGTACAAAATGTCATACTAGGAAAGATGGTACGAAAGATCGCCATTACTCTCGATCAAAGGAGCGTCCAGCAGCTCGATCAATGGGTACGCGCGGGGCGCTATCCAAACCGGAGCCGCGCGTTGCAATCCGCGGTCGAACTGCTGGTCGAACGGGAAAAACGCGGGCGCCTCGCTCGGGAACTCGCAAAGCTCGACCGGAAACAGGAGCAGGCCTTGGCGGAAGAGGGTCTGGGTGACTCGTCTTGGCCCGAATACTGAGAGGTGAGGTTTACTGGTCGAATCTGGATCCCGCGCGCGGGCGGGAACAGGCTGGGCGCAGACCGGTGTTGGTCTTGAGCCATGAGTTGTTCAATAACCGGTCGGGTACCGTTATCGCGATGGCGATTACCAGCCAGCCCCAGAGGGCCGGGTTCCCACTGACCTTCGCGCTGGAGAGCAGTACGCTGCCTCGTTCGTCTTGGGTGAAGATCTCCCAGATCCGCACGATATCCGTCGATCGGCTGGAGAAAAGGATTGGGAACGTACCGGAGAACGAGCTGAATCAGATTGTCGATGGCTTGGTTGAGCTGATCAGCTAAGTTGCGAAGCAAGCCATGCGGCGAGTTCACTCTTTGCCCGCGCCGGACTCCGGTGAGATATCTTAGAAGGATGCCGAGCTGCCGGCACCGCGCCTAACAGCGATGCGCTTCCATATCCGACCCCTGAGGGAGTTCCTGGTTCGTCCCTCGCTACCTCCGGCCCTGAGCCGCATTCCCGAGCTGGCCTACAACGTGATGTGGAGCTGGGATCATACGATGCGCTCGCTGTTCCGCCGGCTGGATTCCAACCTGTGGCGCACCACCTGGCACAACCCCATCCTCATGCTGAGCCAGCTCTCCCAGGCGGCTCTGGAGAAAGCGGCATCCGAGCCGCGCTACCTGGGTCTTCTCCGGCGCGCCACGGAGCGCTTCGATGCCTATATGCAACAGAAGCCCGCGGTCACGACGCCCAACATGCTGATCGCCTATTTCAGCATGGAGTTCGGACTGCTGGAGAGCGTGCAGATTTATTCCGGCGGCCTCGGGATCCTGTCCGGCGATCACCTGAAGGCCGCCAGCGACGCCGGACTTCCGCTGGTCGGCGTGGGGCTGCTGTACCAGAAGGGGTACCTGCGGCAGTCGTTGAATCCCGACGGCTGGCAGCAGGAACGATACCCGGTGAACGACTTCTACACCTTGCCCATCCTGCCCGCCCAGGACGCGGGCGGAAACGAGATCCGTGTGAGCGTGGAGCTGCCGAGCGGCGTGGTGCACATCAAAGTCTGGCAGATGAACGTCGGCCGCGTGAAGCTGTACCTGCTGGACACCAACATCGCCGAGAACAGCCTGGCGGAGAACCGCGATACCACCGACCAACTGTACGGCGGCGACACCCACACCCGCATCCGCCAGGAGATCGTCCTGGGAATCGGCGGCCTGCGCGCGCTGAAGGCCCTCGGGCTGGAGCCGACGGCGTATCACATGAACGAGGGCCACTCCACTTTTCTCGCCCTGGAGCGGGTCCGCGTCCTGATGCAGGAGCAGGAGCTGAGTTTCGAGGAGGCCCTGGAGGCCTGCCGCAACAACAACATTTTCACCACGCACACGGCCGTGCCCGCCGGCATCGACCTGTTCGACGCCGGCCTGCTGCACCACTATTTCCACCACTACTGCGAGCAGGCCGGAATCCCGTTCGAGCAGTTCCTCGCCCTGGGCCGCCGCAACCCGGAGGACCGGCAGGAGCGCTTCTCGATGGCCATCGCGGCGATCAAGACTTCGGCGTTCCGCAACGCCGTCAGTCGGCTGCATCGCCACGTCTCCCAGGAAATGTGGCAGGACCTGTGGCCCCAGTTGCCGACCTGGGAAGTGCCGATCACTTCCATCACCAACGGCGTGCACCTTTCCACCTGGATCAGCCGCGAGCTGGCCGAGCTGTACGATCAGTACCTCCAGCTCGACTGGCAGGACCGCGACGATCCCAGGCAGTGGGAGATGGTGAGCGAGATTCCCAACGCGGAATTGTGGGAAGCCCACCGGCGGCGGAAGCGCCGCATGATCAACTTCATCCGTGAGCGCGTGCAGGAGGCCGCCGTCAACCGCAAGGCTTCGGCCGCCGAACAGCGACGCCTGGCCGACGTATTGGATCCGGATGTGCTCACCATCGGCTTCGCCCGCCGCTTCGCCACCTACAAGCGCGCCACCCTGCTGCTGCGCGACGTCGGGCGCCTCAAGCGCCTGCTCACGCATCCCCAGATGCCGGTGCAGATCGTCATCTCCGGCAAGGCGCATCCGAACGACTATCCGGGAAAGACCTTCATCCGCGAGCTCTGGCAGTTGTCGCGCGATCCGGAGATCTCCCACCGGCTGGTGTTCGTCGAGGATTACAGCATTCAGGTGGGCCGGGAGCTGGTGCAGGGAGTCGACCTGTGGCTGAACAACCCGCGCCGCGGCGAAGAAGCCTGCGGCACCAGCGGCATGAAGGCGGGGCTGAACGGGGTCCTCAACCTGAGCATCCTGGACGGCTGGTTCGACGAGGCCTACGAGATCTCCGGCGGCTGGGCGGTGGGCGACCGCGAGCCCTACTCGGAAGACCAGGACGAGATCCACGCCAGCGCCATCTACTCGCTGCTGGAGAACGAAGTGGCGCCGCTCTACTACCAGGACCGGGAGGAGGGCGTCCCGGAAGAGTGGATACGCCGCCGCAAGCAGTCTCTCATCCAGCTCAGCCCGCGCTTCAACTGCCTCCGCATGCTCGCCGAGTACAAGAGCCAGCTCTACGAGCCTGCGCACGCCGCTTTCGATCAGGTGCGGCGGAACGGCTTCGCCGCCGCCCGCGAGAAGATCCGCTGGAGCCGGCAGGTGGAAGAAGCGTGGGAGCGCGTTGGTTTCGTCGAGATCGGCCCCGAGTTGCACGCTCCCATGCGAAGCGGGCAGCCGATTCCGCTCCGCGCCACGGTCGAGCTGGCGAGTCTCACACCCAAGGACGTGCGCGTGGAGGTGGTTATCGGGCAGGTGGGAATCGACGGCAATCTGCGCGAGACCGAGGTGCTCTCCCTGCCGGCCGTCGAGCAGCGCGGCAGCGCCTATGTCTTCGCCAAGGAGGTGCTCCCAACCCAAACAGGCCGCGTGGGCTTCGCCATGCGCGTGAGCCCCAACCACTGCGACGATCCCCTTACCCGGCCCTGCCATTCCCTGCTGAAATGGGGGTAGGTGGAAGGGGGGTGGAATCCCCCACTAGATTTTACTGGATTTCCGCTTCGATCCGTGGTAGATAGGTAGTGTAAGATGTCATCGGGGGTATGGACCCCCGGCTTTTCGACATACCCGCAGGTTGTGTTCCCTTCCGCCGACCGCGTGAGATTTAACCGTCTACGGCCGTCTGGAACCCGGCCCGAAAAATACGGGATGTCGGGACTATGCTGAGTCCGTTCGCGATCCTAATCAAAGTGTCCTACCCAACATCAATCCAAGGAGTCTGGACTCCCTATGGAAGGTGAACGCAAATACAAACAGCGCGGCTACATGGACGTCGAGCAAGATATGCGCGGCGGCAGTCCACGAGAGCAGCGCCCGCAGGGCCCGCGCCCTCCCATCGATATCACCGGCCCACGCCTGCCGCGCATGGTGCAGACCGTGACGGCGTCCCGCTGCTACAACTGCTCGACGACGCTGCCCAACGGAACCGACTTCCGCGGCTTGTGCCCGAAGTGCAGCGCGCCGCTGCATTGCTGCAAGCAGTGCATCCACTTCGAGCCTTCGACACGCTTCCAGTGCCTGAAGCCGATTCCGGCGCGGATTCCGGCTAAAGATCAGGCCAACGAGTGCGACCTGTTCGAAGCCCGGGTCACGGTGGCACGGGACACCACGGCGGGCTCGGGGCCGGCGGCGATGGTGAACGCGCCCCGCAACTCGGAGGACGCGCGGGCCGCGTTCGACAACCTGTTTAAGAAGTAGGGCCGGTTGCGCGTCGCGGAACTGGCCGGCCTGCGGCGCTTCCGGCTCACCGAGCGGGACATTCGTCCCCCCAACGCCGGCGAGATCCAGGTGCGCGTTTCCGCCGTCGGCGTCTGCGGCTCGGATCTGCATTATTTCGCCGAGGGCGGTATCGGCGACGCTCCTTGCGCCTATCCGATGGTGTTGGGACACGAGCCGGTGGGAACCGTGGTCGCCACTGGTGCGGGTGTCGGCGGCTGGTCGATCGGCGACGGGGCGCTGCTGGAGCCGGCCATCTATTGCTATCACTGCGAATACTGTCTCTCCGGACGCCACAACGTCTGCGCCGCTCTGCGTTTCCTCAGCCAGCCGGATGAACCCGGTTTCTTTCGCGATCGGGTCAACCTGCCCGCGCGAAACCTGCTGGGGCTGCCCGCCGGGCTCAGCCGCGCGCAGGGCACGTTGTTTGAGCCGCTGGCCGTGGTGCTGCACTCGATGGAATTCGTGCGACTGACGCCGGGGGAGACCACGGTGGTGTTCGGCGCCGGGCCGATCGGATTGCTGACGATCGCGGTGCTGAAGCTGGCCGGCGCCGGCCGCGTTTGGGCCGTAGATCCACTGGAGCACCGTCGCGAGCTGGCCCGTGTGCTGGGCGCCGACGCGGTGGTGGATCCGCGCGCGGTCGACCCGGTCCGCACCATCCTGGCGGAGACGGGCGGCCGCGGAGTGGACGCCGCCATCGATTGCGCGGCGCGCGACGGCTCCATCAACCAGTCGGTTCAGGTGGCGCGCGGCCGGCCGCGTGGTGGTCACCGGCATCCCGTCGGAGCCCGCCATCCAGCTCGACTTCCACGTCCTGCGGCGCAAGGAGGTCGGGTTTTTCACCGTCCGCCGATCCAGCCACGAATCGGCGCTCGCGCTGCGTCTGCTGCGGGACCATCCGCGCCGGTTCACCCCGATGATCACCCATGTCCGGCCGCTGGCACAGGTGCAGGAGGCTTTCGATCTCCTCGCCGGCTATGCCGACGGGGTCGGCAAGCTCGTCATCGACCTGGATTGAGAGCACCGCCTGACCCGGGTGCGCGACATGAAAGTGGTGCTGCTTCAGGTGACTGGTGGGGCGGGCCCCCGGCCCGCACAGCCGACCCCCTGGTCGGCTTGTCTTGTCCGAGATCTTCCTCATGTGGCGTCTTCATGACAGCCTGCCGCCGAATCGATGTTTCCCGGCGGCCAGGCTCAGTTCCGGACAGGCATTTGCTGATCACTCCCGCCGTGGCACTGTCAAAGCTGACGAAATCGCTGAATAATCCGGTGCGCGCGGGCTTGGTGCTCGATGCCGGCGAGTATCGCTGGTCCAGCGCGGGATGGGCGACCAGGGGGTCGCCCGCGGACCAGGGGGTCCGCCCCACCATCGCTACGCTCGGATTTGCTCAGTCTGGCATGCACTTAGAGATCCCCTCCACTTCTATGTTGCGCACCCGCCTGACCCCTTGCGCTTGATCCCGATCGCCGTCGCCGCCAGGTCCCGCAGCCGTCCCACGCCGGCCTTGAGGGCCGCGCTCAAGGGAGCCTCCGGCGACCGGCGGTCGAAATAGATGCAGCCCACCAGCACACCCGACACCACTACCGGATAGATCCCGAAGCAGTTGGCCCCCGTAACCTGAACGAACCCCGAGCCGGCATACCGACCGTCATGCACGAACAGGTCGCGCTTGGCGAGCAGGCTGGCGGCGATCGGCGGCGCTTGCCGCGAGATGGGAAACTGGAACTTCCCCAACAGCTCGTCGATCCCTTCTCCCAGCCCCAGGCGGGCCTGGACCGTGGTGTGGTCCGGGCTGACCAGGCAGAACAGCACGCGATCGAAACCACCGCCGCGATAGAGGCCTTCCAGGATCATGAGCAGCACGTGGTTGAGGTCGAGCTCGCCGCCGGCCCCGGAAACCGACTGGACTTCCTGCGCGATCCGCTCGATCAGCGCTTCTCCGGCCGGCATCTCCTGGGCGGCGGCCGGCGCTGCCGGCTCGACCGCCGCGGTCTTGGCGAACGCGGTCTCCAGCGCCGTCTCGGTTTGCTTGCGCAGTCGCAGGTCGTCCAGCGGCATGCGCAGCATGTCGAAGGTCGCTTTGGTTTCGATGATGGCCCGGTCGGCGATCTTCTGAATCTGCTCCCGTGCCAGCCCCATGCCGGGTCCGTACACTTGCAACAGGTGATTCACCCGGGCGCGTGCTCCGTCCGGATCCATCCGGTGAACCGCGCTGGTGAGCTCGTGACTGAAGGATGTCACCGCACTCAGCCACTCCGCCTCCGAGCGCGGCTTGACCACCTGCGGCGCCGGCGCCATCGAGGAGATGGCCCTGTCGGGCATGTTCCAATGCTGGGCCGCCGCCCGCCCCAGTTCTTCATAAGTGCAGCCGGCGACTTCCAGGCAGGCCGGACGCTCGGTGGCGCCCTTTTCCTTCATCGTCGCCAGGATCCTGGCGTAGTCCTCGGGGAAATAGCAGGCTAGAAGCACCTCTCCGAGGTTGCGGAACATCCCGCAAAGGTAGGCCTCTTCCCAGCGCGGGTACCCGACCATTTCCGAAGTCTCCCGGGCGTGATTGGCTGTGAGCAGCCCCAGCAGCATCAACTGTTTCGTCCCCGGAGAACGCGTCTGGTAGTGCCGGAACAGCAGCAGGCTGGTGGTCATGTTGCGGAGCGCCTCCAGCCCCAGAAGCGCCGCCGCGTGCGCTACGGTGAGGATGGGCTTGCCGCTGCGGTTGTATTGCGCCGAGTTGGCCGTGCGCAGCACGCGCAGCGCCAGGCCCATGTCCTTGAGGATCACGTTGGTGACATGCCGCAGCGAGCTCTCCTCGTCGGAGATGCGCAGCATCAGTTCCTGGATGTGTTCGGCCAGGGCGGGGAAATCGGTGCGCTGCAAGATCTGCTGCAGCCGGGATTCCAGGGCCTCCTGCCGGGAGGTTTCATTCGTCACCGCGGGTTTCGGGTCAGTGCTCCGTATCCATAAAGTAGTACCCGATCATGTGACAGATGATCATGTGGACATCTTCGATTCGGCCCATGTGCGGCTCCGGAACCCGCAAATTCAGGCGCGCGAGCGGGCCAAGACGGCCCCCGTCTCTCCCGGTCAGCACAAGCGTATTACAGCCGATCGAGTTGGCATACTCGACCGCCCGGATCACGTTGGGCGAGTTGCCCGAGCCGCTGATAGCCATCAGCAGGTCGCCCGACTGGGCGAAGTTTTTCAACTGCTCGACGAAGACAGCCTCGTAGCCGACGTCGTTGGAATAGGCGGTCAGGGTCGGAAGCGAATCGGTCAGCGCCAGGATGCGGAAGCGCCGGAGGCGGTTGTAGCTGGCGCCCTTCGCCATGTCGCAGACGAAATGGGATGCGGTGGAGGCGCTGCCGCCATTGCCGCAGACGAAGATCTGCCGCCCCTGGTCGCGGGCTTCGCGAAACCACTCGATGGCCTGCGCGACGGCTTCCAGGTCGATCGTCGCGATGGCCTCGGTCAGCCGCCGCCGGTAGGATTCCGGAAAAGTGTTCATAAGGGGATCCCCCTTCGAGAATACCGTGGCGCGCTCTCCGCTCCCTTTGGTCGCGGCTCAGAATCGGGTTCGAATGACTCCTGAGCCAGGGCCAGGGCGCCGTACAGCACGCTGTCGTCGCCCAGGGCGGCCGGCACGACATCGATCCGGGCGCGGCTCCAGGCGGTCATCTGGCGGCCCAGCTCCCGCCGCAGCGGTTCGAACAGCGCCTCGCCCGCCTTGGCGATTCCGCCGCCGATCACGATGCGCGCCGGGTTGAGCAGCATCAGGCAGGCCTTCAGGCCGATCGCAAGATCCACCACGTAGCGTTCGACGAAAGCGGGATCGCGGAGCAATTCCCGGGCCGGCCGGCCATGATCGCGCTCCAGCCACAGGCCGCCGCACAGGCGCTCGTAACAGCCGCGCGCGCCGCACAGGCATTCCGGCCCTTCGGGGCGAATGGTCAGGTGGCCGATCTCGCCGGCCCAGGAATCCGCGCCGCGATAGAGCCGCCCGGCGGAGACCAGGCCGCCGCCGATGCCGGTCGAGAGCGTCATGTAGAACAGCGGATCGAAGCCCGCGCCGGCGCCATAACGCCACTCGCCCAGGGCGCCGACATTGGCGTCGTTATCCATGATCGCGGGAACGCCGAGGGATTCCTCCAGGTGCGCGCACAGGGGGAAATCGCTCCACCCGCCGACGTGGGTCGAAAGCGCCACGCGCTGGGAATCGAACAGCACCGGGCCGCCGAAGCCGACGCCGCAACGCTGGAAGCCGAACCGGCCGCGCCAATCCGCGGCCATCGAGGCAATCCGGGCCAGCATCCATTCGCGCCCGCCGGCGCGGTCGGTGGCTTCGGTCTCGCGCAGCTCCATGCGGTCGCCGGCGAACAGGGCGATGGAAAACTTGGTGCCGCCGATGTCGATCGCCAGCGTGTTCATGGCGCCGCTTCCGCGGCCAGAATTTCTTGCGGGCCGGCTGTTCCCGTGCCCTTCTTCCCGATGGTGACCCCGGCCGCCAGGTTGCCGACGCGCGCCGCCTCGACCGCCGATCCGGTCACCGCCAGCGTCATCGCCGCGCCGGCGGAGAAACTGTCTCCCGCCCCGCAGATGTCCACCGGGTGCGCCACCGGGCGCGCGCGCACCCACGTTTCGCCGTCCGGTTCCACCACCACCGCGCCCTGGTCCCCATGGGTGACGATGAGGGCCGGAGCGCGCAGGGCCCGCCGCAGGGCCGCGTAATCCACTGTTCCCAGCAGCCGTCGGCTGGCGCTCTCGGCTTCCTCGCGGTTGGGCTTGACGATGACGTCGCGGAACAGCTCTGCCCGTCGTCGCGAATCCGCCCAGAACACCTTCGCCCCCGCCTGCCCGCGCGCCAACTCCGCCAGCAGCTCCCGCACCGCGGGGGTGACCACGCCGCCCTCGTCGGTCTCCGCCTGGTCGGCGACCAGAATCACGTCGAACCGGGCGGCCGCGCGGCGCAACTCGTCCAGGATCCGCGCCTCGGCCTCGGGGCTCCGCGGCCGGGCGTTGATGAAGTCCACCCGCGGCTGGTCCTCGACGCCGTCCGGCCCCCGCAGCAGTTTCGTGTAAGTGAACGTCTGCATGCCGGCGACGGGAATCAGCAGCCCGGACTCGATGCCCAGCCCGGCGAGCGCGCCCCGCAGCTCCCAGCCGTGGCCGTCCTCGCCGATGGCGCCCAGCACCCCGACGCGGCCGGCGCCGAGCGAGCGCAGGTTGCCGGCCACCGTGCCGCCGGCGCCGGGTGAGACCTGAGTGGCGACCACCCCCAGGCGCGGGATGCCGGTCTCCCGCGAAGGCTCCGACGCACCCGGATCGTAGCTGCACCAGCGGTCCAGGCAGATGTCGCCCACCACCAATGCGGAGAGATTCGGGAACGCGGCGAGAATCCCGGCCGTGTTCATGATCGCTCGATCAGCGCCCGGCGCAGGGCGGGGAGCGTGGCGCGATGATCCCCGCGAATGTAGAAACTCTCGCCGCCGCCGGCCACCGTGCGCGCCAGCATGGTCTTGTGCGGACGGAAATAGTAGCCCGGCTCGCTCTTGTCGGGCTCCTGACGGATGTCGCCGCCGAGCGCCGCCAGGTCGAACACGGCGGTGGTGAAGCGGCGGATCTCGCGGCCCTCCTGGTGCGCCACGTTGCGCGCCATGGCCAGGGCCTTCAGGTACACTTCGGGCGCCATGACGGCCGAGCCGAAAGCGAGCACCACGCCGCCCTCGAGCCGCTCCACCGCGCGGGCGAAGATCAGAAAATCGAGGTAACTGGCCCGGCCCAGGGCGGCGCCGTCGCAGTTGGGGTGTTCGTGGATAATGTCGTAGCCGATGCCGGCATGCACCGTGGCGGGGATCGAGAGCCGCCAGGCGGCCGCCAGCACGCTGAGATCGCGGTGGGGAAATCCGCTTTCCGCGATGCGCCGTCCCAGTCCCTCCCCCAACCCGAGACCGGCGGCGGCGTCTTCCCGGATCCAGTCGTTCAGCTCGCCGGTCTCGCGCCACAGGCCGAACTCGCCGCTGCCGATGTAGCGGGCGACGCTCTCGGTGGTGGCGCCGATGCGCGCCAGCTCGTAGTCGTGGATCGGGCCGGCGCCGTTCATCGCCAGGTGGTCGACCAGGCCGCGCTCCATCAGGTCGATGAGATGACGATGCACGCCGGCGCGCAGCAGGTGCGCGCCCATCATCAACACGCGGGCCGCGCCGCGCTCACGCGCCTGGTGCATGCGGCGCGCCACCGTTTCCAGGTGCGGATGGGAGAACTCCGGCGCCGGATCCTCCAGCGCGAGCCAGTGTTCCAGATGGAGGTCGTGCGCGCGCTCGGCCAGCGGCCGCAGCTTCAGCCGCGAGCGGTCGAAGGGCTCGTACCGGGACTTCACCGCGGGAACAGCGCCTCGAGCAACTGCTCGTGGCCGAGGAAGTTGGGCACGATGAAATCGGCGCCCACATCCGCCAGCCGCCGGCGCTTCCATGGATCCACCGTCCGGCATTCCGGCTCGTCGGTGGCCACCCCGACCGCGGTGCCGCCCACCCGCTTGACGTTCTCGATCTCGACGTAGCCGTCGCCGAAGCCGAGAAACTCCTCGCCGCTCGCTTCGGCCGTGGAGATGATCCGCTGGATCAGAATCGCCTTGGAGAATTTCCGGAAGTCGTCCAGCGCGCCATAGACGCCGCCCTCGAAGTAGCGGTCCACATCCAGCAGCCGCGCCTCTTCCTTCATGTACACCTCGTCGGTCCCGCTGGCCAGGTACATCTTCAATCCGCGCGCGTGCAGGGCTTCGAGCAGCGCCCGCGTCCCGGGAACCAGGTATTTGTCCGGGGAGACATGCCCCCGGCGCAGCTCTTCGACGCGATCCTTGATCACCTCCCACAATCGCGCCAGGTACATTTTCTTGTACTCGATCGGATCGAGCGGTTTGCCGCCGCGCCGCTCCACCTGCCCGGCAAGCTCGATCATCTGGTACATGGTCTGCTTGCCGGTCAGCCGTGCGACGAAATCCTCCACCAGCGCCCGCAAATCCTCCTCGCGCTCCCCGGTATGGAGATCCTGAAGGATCTCCACCATCATCGGAACCATCACGTGGACCCAGCCGGAGCGGATCACCGAAACCGTGCCGTCGAAGTCGAAAAGAACCACCCGGGCGCGCGCGGCGGAGGCGCCCGGGCAAAGCTGCTCGATCATTCGTTCTTTTACCATTCTACGGGAGCCGGCGGCGTCTACAGCCAGTAGCCCCAGGCGCCGGAAAAGATCACCCAGCCCGAAAGAAGCCCGTTGGTGACGGCGTGGGCAAGGATGCAGTCGGCCAGGCTTCGGGTCCGGATCATCCACCCGTTGTAAGCGATTCCGGCCACCAGGCCGACGTCCCAATACGGGCCGTGCTCGGCCGCGAACAGCAGCGCGGTGATCCAGAAGGCGTTCGCCGCCCAGGCGCCCATCGGAACGCCGACGAAATCGGTGCGAATCAGCCAGCGCATCATCCAGGCTCTCCAGAACAGCTCCTCGATGATCGGCACCAACACCACCGCTCTCAGCGTGCGGAAGACCAGGACCAGCGCGTCTTGCCGCCATGCTTCCGGCATCGAGCTGGACGCCTTGCCGGTGAGGGCGTTCTGGAACAGCCAGTGCGCGCGCCAGGAGGGCCATATCACGTCGGGTGCGACCCACAACGCGAACACCAGGGCGCCGATCCCGATGCTCGCCCACGCCCGCTCGGGCCGCAGCCGGATCACATGGCGCGAGACCAGCCCAAGAACCAGGGCCAGCGCCACGGCGCGGGCGACAGGCTCCCAGCGGCCCAGCGGCAAGGAGGGGCCGAGTACGAGAAACAGCAGGAACACCCCGAAAGGGGCCACGTAAGGCAGGGCGGGGTGGCGGCTCCAGGGCTCGGGGCCGGCTGATCTCACCTCAGCCCAGCTTGCCCAGCAGCTCGCGGATCTTGTCCTCCTCGTCCTTGGGAGGCTTGTTCCTAAGCGCCGACTCCAGCTCGCGCCGCGCCTTGGGCCGGTCGCCCTTCTGGAAAAACGCCATCGCGAGATGATAGCGGAAGGTGGAGCTGGCCGGCTCCTTCTTCACCAGGTCCTGGAAGATCTGGATGGCGTTGTCGCTGAGGTTTTTCTTGATGTAGATCCAGCCGAGCGTGTCGGACACCTCCGCGTGGTTGGGCAGGCGCTGCTTGGCCTTCTGCGCGTAGCTGAGCGCCAGATCGAGGTCGCGGCCGGCCTCGGCCATGGCGAAGGCGAGGTTGTTGAGCACGATGGGATTGTCCGGCTGGGCCTTGAGGATCTGCTCGTACATCTTGACCGCCTCCGCCTTATGGCCAAGCCGTTCGTTGGTCATGGCGAGGAAGAATTTCGCCCGCACGTTCTGGGGCTGCAACTGGACCGCTTTTTGCAAGTGCGTCACCGCCTGGTCGTATTGTCCCGCCAGTCGATACGCGTCTCCCAGGCGTGTGTAGAGGTCAGGGAGAGCCCGTTGCGCCTCTTTCGTATTGCCCACCTTATCGATGAGGTTCTTGTACTCGGCGATGGCAATATCGTAGTTCTTGATCTGCGCGGCCACCTGGGCCAGGCCCGAACGAAGCTGGAGGACGTCCGGCGCGCGCTTGATCTCGGTCTGCATCATCTGGAGCGCCAGCTCTCCGCGGCCCTGGGCGATATAAACGTCAGTCAGGCCGCGCAGGCCGCGCACGTCCGGCTGCTTGCCCATGTAAAGGCTTCGGAAGCGATCCTCGGCCTGCCGGTAATTCTTCTCGCGCAGGTCCAGCCGCGCCAGCAGAAAAAGGGCATCCCTGGCGTTGGCATTCGCCTTGAGAATCGCTTCCAGCTCCAGCCGCCCCTGCTTGACCTCGCCAATGCCGACCAGCGCCTGGGCATGCGTCATCTGCGCCTTGGGATCCGCACGCAGGGCGAGGACCTCGGAACTGAGCTGCACCGCCTTGGCGAACTCCCTCCGGCGCATGTGAATGTTGGCCAGGGCCATCTTGGGGGGGATGTAATCCGAGCGCAGCTTGACCGCTTCTTCCAATTGCGTCAATCCCTGGTTCAGGTCGCCCTTGGAGAGGAAGGCTTGCGCCAGGTTGTAGCGCGCCACGTGGTTTTTCGGGTTGGCGGCGACGGAAGCTTTCAGGTCGATGATGGCGTTGTCCAGCTCCTTGCGGTCGCCTCCCCTGACCACCAGGGAGGCGCGCAGCGACTTGGCCTGCTGATCCTTGGGATTCTCCTTGACGATCGTGTCGGCCAGTTGCCGCGCCTCCTCCATCTGGCGTTTGGCGGCCAGGATTTCGACGATCTTTTTCTGGTGGGCAGCTCTCTGTTTCGGCACCAGCCGCAACCCTTCGCGGAAGTGGTACAAGGCGAGGTCGGGATTCCTCGTTCTTTGATAGAAGTCCCCCACGGCCATGTGCGCCATCGGGAATTCCTTCTGCTTGGCCAGGATCAGGGCCAACGTCTCCGTCATCAGGTCCGTGCGTCGTTGTTGCAGATAGTACGCGGCCAGTTGGATGTACCCAGTGAGCTGCTTGGGGATGTTCTGGATCTTCAGCTTCAGCAACGACTCGGCTTCGGCTTCTCGTTTCGCCCGGAGGAGTTCCACGTACAACAGGTCGTACATCGGCCCGTAATCTTTGTACTTTTCGATCACCTGGCGAGCCAGTTTTTCGGCGGGCTCCCGCTGTTGGTCGCGATACAGCGCCGTCACCCAAGCGACCGACATGTTCTTATCCAACGGTACGGTCTGGTCCGCCTGGCGGAAGTAATCCAGCGCGCCCTTGAGATCGGTTGGATCCTGCGCCAGCGCGACGTAGCCCTTCATGCGCAAGCCCATGAACGAGCGCGGGTCGAGCGCCAGCATGCGGTCGGCCAGCTCGGCGCACTCCTTCAGCGCCTCTTTCATCTTCTTCGGATTGGCGGCGTAGGCTGACAAATAGATCTCGGCCAGCTTGCTGTGCGCGTCTGTGTTCTTCGGCATCAGCTCGGAAGCGCGGCGCAGGGAGCGTACGGCCTCGTTGATTCGGCCCAGCTTCAGCTCGGTCAGCCCGAGCCGGTAGTAGGCCTCGCCGTAGCGCGCATCCCTTTGGATGGCCTTGCGGTAGACGATGGAGGCTTCCTTAAACTTACCGCTGGCGAAGTACTTGTTCCCGGTCTCCACCAGGCTACGCTTGGCCTGCTCCGGATCCCGGCTGCAAGCCGCCAGCATCACCAGCAGCGAAACAACGAACAAACTCTTGAAGTACCGCATCCGATTCCTTACCTTTTCCCCCGAAATGGGCTGCCGCGCGGCTGCTCGAGCCGCCGCGGCTAAATCCACCTTCCCACAAAAACCCTGCCCTTGCAACAGAACCGGAAGTACGGCTGGTTGGGGTGAGATCGCCGGCGGCGGTAGTACCGAAGGCTAATCGACGGCCACCACCGGAACGACCGGTCCGGTAACCGGACTGTTGACGCCGCCGATGCGCAGCGTGATGGGGAGCTTCTCGCCGCGCAGGTGATCGCCCGGCACGCGCAGGTTCAACTGGTAGAGCGCCACGTAACCGGGCACCAACCCGCTCCAGTCGACGATCACCTCCGCCTGGCTCCAGCGCGGGTCGCCGAAAAAGACCTCGACGTTGGCGGTCACCGCCAGCGGCTCGCTGGGGGCGGCCTGTCCGGACGGCACCGCCGCACGCGTGACGCCCAGGCCGGAGGCGTAGAGCACCAGAGGCCGGTCGCGGCGGGCCGGCGCCGACGGCGTCACCGGGCGGCCATCGGCATGGAAAATAGCCGCCTGCCCGGAGCTGCCGTCGACGAAGACCGCCGGGGCGTATCGGGAGACGGTCACCTGCTGCTGCTGGGACGCCGCCTTACGATCCAGCGCGCGGATGACGAGCGGATACCGTCCCGGGGCCAGGTCCGTCGGAATCTGCGCATTGATCTGCCCGGCCGAGCTCATGATCAGGGGCAGCGGCCGGTTGTTCAACGTTACGCAAGCGCCCCCCATCCGGATCGGCAGCGGAGTGGATGCGGCCATCTCCGGCTCGGCGAGGTTGCGGCCGAAGATCGACACCAGCCCGCCTTGCGCGAGATTGGGCAGGTAGCTGGCGGTGTTCACAACACCGCCGGGACTCATCACGGGACGTTCGGCCGGCGTGGCCTGTTCCAGGGGAACGATGCTCAAACCGGAGGTGGTCAGTGCGTAGACGACCGTGCCGGAGGAGTCGACCGCCAGGGTACGGCCGTCTATGTTGGCCCGCTGTGTTCCTACCGGCGACGAGAGCGGGCCTTCCAGCGACTGGGCGCTGCGCATGGTGTTCCCGGTGGCGATGTCGACCAGCTCCACCTGTCCCGCTTCGGTCAGAGCCTGGTTGGCGTTCTGGCGAAACGGTTGGCTGAACCGCGCGAAGGAAGTGGCGCCGGCGACGGCCACGGCCGATATGGGCCGGGGGACGGTCCCCGGAGTGAATCCCGGGCGCGCCGGGCCTCCGGCGCCTGGCACCGACCCGGCGGAAGCCACCGGCGTGAGGGACTGGTTCAGTACTTCGCCGTTAACGAGGAAGTACTGCCCGCGGGGTCCGGCGGCTACCGGCCCGTAGTAGCCGGTGATCGGCGGCTGCACCACCTGGCGCGCCTGGATGAACTCGTCGGCGACCGAATCGTAGAGGTAAGCAAACCCGTTGGGTCCCCCCAGCAGCAGGATGTATTCGCCGTTGGGGGTGGCGGACATGGTGCGCGGCGCCGGCACCGTCAGCGAGCCGATCAGCGGGCTGAGTCCGCGCGGCACGGCGTCGTTGCCGATGATCCGCCACAGCGTTCCGTTATTCATCACCACCAGCGGGCCGCGCAGGCCGGCGGCGATCACGCTCGGGGTGACCAGGGCCACGTTGGCGTTGAACGGGGTCGGGGGAAAGCGCACGCGGCCGGACATTTCCATCCGGTCCAGGTTGACGATGCTGATGCTTTCGCCGCCGCTGTTGGCCACGTACAAGGTGTTGCCGTCCGGAGCGAGCGCCAGCGACCGCGGCAGTTGTCCGACTTTGATCGGAGCCTGGAACTCGCGTGTGCGCGTGTCGAACACCTCGATGCGGTTCCTGCCGGAATTGGCGATGTAGAGCCGCCGCCGGGCGGCGTCGAGCACCATGTCGACCAGGCCTTCGTTGGCCGACAGCCCGGTCGGCACCGGGATGAGGTCGCCCCGCGCTTCAGCGTCGCGGTTGTTCTGGAACACGGTGATCGTCGGCGGGATGTTGATCGCCTCGCTCGACTGCACCAGGAACTGGTGCGACGGCGAGGCCGTCCCGAGCGAGCGCCCGGCCACCGGGTTGAAGCTGAACTCCAGCATCGAACCCTCCGGATCCGGGCGCGCGGTGACGCGCGGCGCCGCATTCGCGACGGCCGCGTTCTGCGGCGTCTGCTGCCCGCCCGGCAGGACGGGCGCCTCCGGCAATCGACCGCCGTCCCCACCTCCCGGCGGAAGCACGATGACTACGCCGCCGCCGGGCTGGCCGCCGCCCGGCCCACCAGCCCCTCCCAGGCCGCCCGGCCCGGTGGGCGCCAACTGCAACAGCGCGGCATTGGCCGTGAGCCGGCCGCGTCCTTCGTTGCGCACCGCCACGCGGATGGAGCGCTGGTCCCGTGTCACCTCGCACTGGTCGTTGGCGAGCAGGACCGTGGTGCTCTCCACTGCCGCCAGCGGGTTCTGTCGCAGCGTCCCCACCGGCAGCACCAGGAACCCGGATTCCGACAGCGCGAAGATAGTCCCGCCATCGGAGGTGATCACCATCTTTCCCGCGAGGCTCTCCGGCATCTGGTAGGCGGCCGTGATGAGGAGATTCTCCGGATCGTTCACCATCAACTGGCTGACGTTGGGCCGCGCCGGCGGATTCTGCACAGGGGCGAAATTGAAGGCCGAGTAGAGTTGGGACCCGTCGGGTGTGAACACGCTTCCGCCCTGGTTCTGTTGCACGTTGAAATTCGTGCCCTGGGCAAACGGGTAGGGTGCGTTGGCGGCGTTCTGCTGCGCCATCACCGCCAGCGTTTCGGCTTCGAACAGGACCAGCCCGGCCATGAAGCGCGAGGCGTCCGGGGAAATCGACAAAACACTGGAAACGCCGTTCACCGTCCGGCTGCGCAGCACGGTTCCGGAAGCCACCTCGAAAAGGAACACGGTGCGGGTGGCGTTGTTGGGGATGTTGATGCCGACGATCCAGTTGCCGTCGTCGGTGGCGCGCAACTGGCTGCGCGGGGTCAGAAAGGGACGGCCCGCCGGCGGCGGCAGCAGCGGATTCTGGGCCGGCGGAGGGGAGACCGGCACGACGGTCAGGCTGCGGTTGGCCTCCGAGGCGTTGGGGTCGTAGATGATCAGCACGTTGAACTGGTTGCCCTGCCCTGTGCCGACCGTCGAAATCAGCACGCGCTCGTCGGCGCCTACGGCGACCCCTTCCGGACGCGCCGGCAGGCTCACCCGGTTGACCGTCGCCAGCGCGTCCAGGTCGATCACCATCAGCGCCGACGCCGTGTGCGCGGTCACATAGAGGAACTTCCTGGAACGCGAGATGGCCGCCGCCAGGGGGAACTGCTCGGTCGGGATGGGAGTGAGGAACCGGCGCTGCGGGATCGAGTAGACTTCCAGCTGGTTGCGGTTGCTGTTGACCACGTACAGCCGGTTGCGCGCTTCGTCCAGGACGATGTCGCTCGCGCCGCCGACGACCGGCACAGACGTGCCGAAGGTCGCCGCCAGGCACACCGCACCCGAGGCAACAGACAAGGCCAGAACGCGCAGAAAACTCATCTCTAACTTCTATTTAACCCCCTCGGTGGCGGAAAAGTTGTGGGACAGGCCTCCTGGCCTGTCCACATTAGAGCACCGCCGCCAGCAGCCCCCCGGCGGACTGCATCACGATAAGTCGCGCCTTTTCGAGCGCCTGCTGGGCGTCAAAGTAGGCCACCCATTTCTCCCCTTCCCGCGCGCGGGCGCTCTCGACGGCGCCCAGCGCTTCCCTTCCTTCCTCGAACCTGGCCAGCAGCACGCCCAGGTGCTCGCGAGTCACTTCCAGGTCCAGCCGCGCCACCTCGCGCGCGGTCTGGGCCAGACGCACCTGGTGGTAGCGCCGTCGCGCCTGGTTGGCGATGCGCGCGCGTGCGGTATTCAGCTCGACGCGCAGACCGGCCGCTTCGGCCTCCGCCTGCACGGCCTGTGCGGATGCCGCCGAGCCGGCCAGCACAGGGATCTCCACGGACACTCCGATCTGGCCGTTGTGGCGCTGAAATTTGCGAAAGAAATCCTCGTAGTTGTTGAACCGCGCGAACAGGCCGTACTGCGCCACCAGGTTCAGCCGCGGCTGCCAGCTCGCCTGGTGCGCCCGGATCTGGAAGCCCTTGGCTGCGAGCGCCGATTCCAGCCGCCGGATCTCGTTATTGTCGCGCAAAGCTGCCTCGACGGCCTCCTCCGCCGTAGCCGGCAGCGTCGGGGCGGCCCGCTCCTCCACCGCCGGGCGCACGCGGTCGGCCGCACCGTAGCCGAGCAGGGCCGCCAGCAGGCTCTCGGCCAGTTCCCGATCGAAGGCGGCCGCCTCGGCACGCTGCCGCGCTCGCGACACTTCCAGCGCCGCGCGCCGCGCCTCCAGCGCCAGCTCCCGTCCTTCGCTCACCCGCTGCCGAACCAGCTGCTCCACCTTCTCCAGGTGCTCCACCTGGCCCTGGTACAGCTCGACGTGGCGGGCGGCGCGTTCGGCGTCCAGGTGCAGGGAAACCGCCTCGAGCCCCACCGCGTCCCGCCGCGTTGCGGTGTCGAGCGCAGAAGTGCGGGCGTTCTCCCGCGCCTGCGCCAGGCGGTGACTTTGCGCGCGATCGAAGACCGCTGCCACCCCACGCGCCTGGATCACGGAGGGCGCCGCGCCTTCTATGCTCATCGGGAACCCGTGGCTGTAGGCCAACCCGCTGCCGGCGTACACCTTGGGCAGGAACGGATCGCGCGCCAGGCGCACCCCCTGCGCCGCCTTGCCCTCCTCCAGCCGCGCCAGCGCCACCTCCGGGCTCAGCTCCAGCGCCCTCTCCAGCGTCCGGCGGAGGCTCAGCGTGTGCACTTCAGCCGCCAGCGGCGCCGCCAGCAGCAGGGTCAAAAGGGTCCATCGGGGAATCCGCATGGGTTTGCTCCGTCATTTGCTCCATCAGGGGATCGGCGGGAGTTCATTCATAGCGCAGCGCCTCGGTCGGATTCAGACGCGCCGCGCGGCCGGCCGGCAGAAGGCCGAAGACAAGCCCGACCGCGAAGGATACCGCGAACGCCACGACGACCGAGACCGGCGAAATCGGAATGTCGATGGAGTCAACCAGGAACCGGACGCCGAGGGGAACCGACAGTCCCGCCAGGATGCCGATCAGGCCGCCGCCGAGGCTGATCAGCACGGCCTCGGTGAGAAACTGCTGCATCACGTAGCGCCGCGGGGCGCCCACCGCCATCCGCACGCCGATCTCCCTGGTCCGCTCGGTCACCGTCACCAGCATGATGTTCATGATGCCGATGCCGGAGATGATCAACGCGATCGTCGCCACCAGGATCAGCACGATGGTCAGCACCAGCGCGATGCTGCGCGCCGCCTCCAGGATCGCCGCCAGGTTCTCGACCTTGTAGCGCGCCCCGGGCCGGTGCCTGCTCTCCAGTACGGTCTTGACGATGGCCGTCACCGCCGGCACGTCTTCCGGCGTTCGCGCCTGCACGTACAGCGGGTCCACCCGCTCGACCTTGGTGAAGTAGCGGATCACGGTCACCGGGATGAGCACGGTTTCGCGCCCCAGCTCCGTAAGACCGTAGCTCTCGGTGCGCTCGCGGAAGGTGCCGATCACGGTGAACTGCAACCCGTGCAGCTTCAGCACCTGCCCGAGCGCGTTCTGCTGGCCGCCGTAGAGGCGCTCGGCCAGCCGCTCGGTCAGCAGCGCGGCTTTCTGCCGCAGGGCGACGTCGCTCGAATCCAGAAACCGCCCCGCGGGCACCAGCAGGCTGCGTACGGCGCGGTAGTGCTCGTCGGAGCCGATCACGCCCACGTCCTGCTCGCGGCCTTCGATCAGCAGGCGCGCGTTGTTGCTGATGACCCCGGTGGCGGCGACGATGCGCGCCCCCAACCGCTGCCGCACCGCCTCCACGTCGGCCATCTTGATCAGGTCGGCTTCCACCTCGGTGTCGGCCTGGTTGCCGGTCTCGTAGTAGGCGTAAACCATGTTGGAGCCGATGCCGCGGATCTGCTCCAGAATGTAGTCCCGGCTGGTGAGCGAGATGGTCACCACCAGAATTACCGAAGCGTTGCCGATCACCAGCCCCAGCCCGGTGAGGAAAGTACGCACCTTGTTGGCGCCGAGCGCGTGGACGCTGAAGCGCAACGCCTCGCCGAGGAACATGAACCCAGTATGACCGTTTCAGCGGCCGGTAGCCTGCCGCAGCAGACGCCGTGCCTCCTCGCGCGGCGGATCTTCCGGGGTCAGCTCGCGGTTGAGGTACAACTCGAGCAGCTCGCGGGCTTGGGCGAGGTTGCGCTTATGCTCTACGTACACGCTGGCGCGCGCAAACAGCAGTCTCGGATGATCCGGCGCCACCTCGGAGGCGAGCCGGAACGCCTCGTCGCTTTCTTTGTGACGCCCCTGGCCGGCGAGGAACTGCGCCAGGTCCAGGACGCGCCCGACCTCACGGGGAGCCAGCTCGACCGCGCGCCGCAGGTGCTGCTCGGCGACGGGGAAATCGCGACGCTTCTGGGCCAGCCGCGCCAGCGCCCACTGGTGCTCGACCGCGTCGAGCGGGCGGATCTTGTCGACCAGTGCCGCCGCCTTGTCCACCCCGCCGCCGAGCAATCCGGGCGCCTGGAGATAGTACTCGAACAGGTCGTTGATCGCCGCCAGGTTCCGCGGGTCCAGCGCCACCGACTTCTCGAACGCCTGCCGGCAGCGCGATGCCCAGCGCGGCGCGGTCAGGAACCCGGAGGTCTCGGCGCGCCGGCCGTACGCCCTCCCCAGCCAGTGATACGATTCCGAGCCGGCCGGATCGGCGGCCACCGCCTTCTCCAGCTCTTCGGCGGCGCGCTTGTGGTCGCCGAGCATGAAATGACTCTTGCCCGCCAGCAGTAGTCGCGGGGCGCCCGGAATCCCGCTGCTGTCGAGCACTCGCAGCGCGCCGCGGTAGTCGGTGCGCTGGTAGAGCCCGCGCGCCTGCTCCAGCGGCGACTCCGCCGCGCAGAGCAGCGCGAAGGCCGCCAGGGGAAGCGCCGGAAGCAGCCGGATCAAGATATTCTCGTCCGATCTCCGGTCAACGACGCGGTTACCGTTTGACTGGCCTCGCTGACGTGCGGCCTCTCGGCCCAAGGGAAGAAAACATCGCACTGGCGGCCGGCATCCGGTCCAATCTGACCTTCAACGACGATGGCGAGCTCGACGAAGCCGGCGGCGCTGATCAGGCAGCGGTCCGCGTCATGGATTCCGGTTCCCCAAAGAGAATGGCGGCGAGCGCCGAGGTGTCGAGGATCATTTCGGCAGGCCGCGTTCGTCATAGAGGTATTCGGCGTGATCAAGATACGGTCCTTTGACCTGGGCAGAGGCCCGCCGGGCGATGGCGAGAAGCTCCTCGACGGAAGCCTTGCCCTGGCGGCCCTGGAGGCGCTCGTACCTTTCCCGCAGCGCTTCGGTGACGGCGCGGGTCATGGTCTCCCCCGTCGCCTTGGCGATCGCCTGGGCGAGCCGATGGGCTTCCGGGTCCTTGACATTGAGGCTCATGGCTCTTTCCTTCTGTACCATTAGCTACCTTGCTTTATCATAGTCGGCGGCTACATCGGGCGAAGTACGGCTTGTCGGTCTGTGGCGATCAGAAAATCAGTTTGAGCCCGAACTGAATCGTTCGCGACCACTGCGATTCGCCGGTCACGGCCCCGAACGCGCTCGACGTCGGCGTGGTGTTGGGAGGGTTGAACTGCGTATGATTGAACGCGTTGATGAATTCGCAGCGGAACTGGAGACGCATCCCTTCGCTGAGCGAAGTGTTCTTGAAGAGGCTGATATCCCAGTTGTCCATGGCGCCGCCGCGAATTCCCGCGAAGCGCGACGGGAAGCGGCGGGCGTTCGCGCCAAGCTGGCGCGCGACGGTGCGCTCGAAACCCGCGTCGAGGTTGAACCAGCGCTCAATCGTGCGGTCGCTCGACGGGAGCGGGACGTTGTGCAGATCGCCGTTGAAAATCGCGTTGCCGAAGCCCAGGGGCGGTCCGGTCTGGTATTGGTAGATGGCCTGCGTCTGCCACCCGCCCAGAAGCTTGTTCAGGACGCCGGCGGTGTCCAGGAAGTGCTTTCCCTGGCCGAACGGCAGCTCCCACAACCCAGTGACGACGAGGCGGTGCGGACGATCCTGATCGGAGATAACTTCCTCGGTTCGCGCGTCGAAATCGTTGAGGAAGCCCGTGGCCTCCATGAACTTAGCCCAGGTCCAGGAGACGTTCACGGTGAAATCGTTTGACAGGCGTTTCTCAAAGCGCGTCTGCATCGAGTGATACCAGGAATATCCCTGGTTGTTGTTAAAGGCGATCGACGTGAAATGCGGATACGGCCGCAGCAGTTGAGAGCGCGCCACGTTGACGCCGGAGAGATTGGTGCGCGGCAGCAGCGGGAAGAAGGGATTCGGCACGTTCGTGCTCAAAAAATCGATCGCCGCCTGGTCGCGCACCGGCGACGTGCTGAAGTAACGCTCGGGCACGGCGTCCACCTGCCGGCCAATGCGCAAATGCGTGCCGCGGTTTCCTACGTAGCCCACCTCGATCACCGTATCGCGGTTAAGGGAGCGCTGCACGCTGAACTGCCACCGCTGCATGTACGGGTTGAGGATACGCGGATTGTAGAAGCTCACGCCCTGGCCGACGAAGGTGCTGAGAGCGCCGGCGGCGCCCAGAGGCCGGTCGAACCCCTGCGGGAACGGGTTGGCGAGCGTGGCGATGAAGTTCCGGCCGTTGTCGATCGAAGCGACGAGCGCGGTGTTGCGGCTGAACCCGGATTGATTGACCTGCTGCCGGGAGAGGCCGACGAGCTCGGAAAAGATCCCGTAGCCTCCGCGCAGCACCGTCTTCTGGCCCCACTGGTAGGCGAAGCCGATTCGCGGCAGAAGGTTGTTCTTGTCGGAGTTCCACAGCGTACGCGGATTGCCGGCGAACGTCAGCCCGCCGATGGCGCGGAAATCGTTCGCCGCGATCTGCGGAATGGGGCTCCGCGCATAGTTGGCGCGCGCCTGCGCGTCAATCGGGCTGGCGGCGCTGAAATCATAGCCGCGCACGGAGCGGTTGTAGCGCTCCGTCACCGGCGTTTCGTATTCGTAGCGCAGGCCGAGCATCAGCGTCAGCTTTCGCGTCACCTTCCAGTCGTCCTGGAAGAACAGAGCGTGAATCGTGCTCTGTTGCGCGGAGGAGTCGGTGAGGTCGATTCCGCCGCCGGTTGGCACTCCGAGCAGAAAGCCCGCCAGCGACTGGCCCATGGGCGCGCCGGGTGAGTTGTCGAGCGGGCCCCGGGTCCAGTCCGTGCCGAAATCGAGCTGCCCCGAGGACTGCCCGCGGTTGAACCCGTTTTCGCGGTAGACGCGGTAAAAATAGCCGTAGCGGAAATTGTGGCTGCCGACGAGCTGGGTGAAGTTCAGCGCGGCCTCGTGGGTATCGGTGTAGCGGCCGTTGTAGGTATTGTCGCCGAAAGTGCCGTAGCCGGAAACGCGGATGCTCGGGAACTTGATGCCGTCGGGCGTGGCCTGGCTGACTTGATTGGCGAAGGTGTTGGAAAAGCCGAGCGAGACCAGGTCAATGCCATAGTTGATCGGGCGCGAGAATTCGATGAAACGGCCGTAGCTGTAACGGGCGTTCATGACCAGCGAAGAGCTGAAGACGTAGACATCGTCAACGCCCAGGCCGCGGTTGCGACGATTGAACTGGTTGCCGACGGCCTGGTTGAAGCGCACGTCGTGCTGCTGCACCCGGTCGTTCTTGTCGCCGCGGAAGAAGATCCGGTGCTGCGGGCTGAAGTTGTGATCGACGCGGAAGATGTGGGTGTGAAAGCGGTCCCATTCGGGGCCGGGCGTCGTCCAGTTGTTGGCGCCGTCGCGCGTGGCGGGGTTGTTTGGCTCGGGCCAGAATTCCATCAGCCGGCGCGCGGTCGCATGGATGCGGCTCGCTGGAATGATGTTGCCCGCCAGCGGCTGCCGGCTGAAACGCCCGTTGGGCGCGACGGCAATCGTGGCCGGGTCGTAGATCTGGTACTGCGGGCCGACGGCGAGCAGCTCGGAAAAATCCCCGCGGCGCATTCCGGGCGTGGGTACGGCTGTCGTCACCGTGCCCCGCGGATCGGCGCTGTAGATTCCCTCGTAGGCGTAAGTCCAGAAGGAGCGGTTCTGGCCGTTGAACAGTTTCGGCAGAACCACGGGACCGGAGCCGTTGACACCCCACCGGTTCAGCCGCACGATGGGCTCGGGCAGGCTCGCGCGATTAGTGAAGAAGCGGTTGGCGTTCAGCGCCGGGTTCTGGATGAAGTGGTACATCGCGCCGTGCAGGCTGTTGGTGCCGGAGCGGATGCTGAGATTGATGCCCGCGCCGGCGGCAAAGCCTTGCGAGGAGTCGAAGGCGGCCGTCTGGATGCGAAACTCCTGCACGATATCGGACGGAGGAATGTAAGCGACGCTGGTGCGCTGGGTGTTCGGCGCTCCGTCGATGGTGAACTCCGTGCTGCCCGTGCGCGTGCCGTCGACTGCGATGGAGGAAGGCGAGTTGACGTCGAACGGCCGCGACCAGCCTCCGGTGGCGAGATTGAGTACACCGGGAGCGAGATTGGCGAGCATGATCGGGTTGCCGTCCTTGAGCGGGAGCTCGGTGATGCGCCGGTTGTCGATCACCTGGCCCATCGACGCCGTCGCCGTCTCGAGCAGCGTCGCGGTGGCCTGGACCTGCACGGTCTCCGACACCTGGCCCAGCTCGAGCGTCACATCGACCGGAATCCGCTCGCTGACGCGCACCTCGATGCGGTCTTTTACAAACCGCTTGAAGCCGGTCTGCTCGATCGTCACCCGGTAGATGCCGGGCAGCAGCAGGGGTAGAATGTATTCGCCGCGATCATTTGTGGCCGTGGAAGCTTCGACACCGGTGTTGAGGTTCGCGCTTCGCACCGCCACCCCGACAATCGCCGCGCCGGAGCTGTCCTTGACGGAACCGAAGATCTGGCCGCGCGTGTCTTGAGCGGACGCAATCGCGGCGAGCAGACTGGCAAGCAGCAGTAGATACATGACCCCTCCTTGATGGCAACGTGTGCCGACCGGGACTTCCCTTTGGCGCCCGGTTGCCGACCAGTATACCCCTCGGCGCCGGACGCCGCCACACTCTCCGGCGCCCAAGGGCCAAGCTCCCGCTGCGCAAAAGCAAGGTATAATTCTCTTCAGCCGGCGAGGAGACGATTGAGAAAAGCGAAGACGAACAGGCATCCGCTCCAAGAGCCTCTCTTCCCCAACGGCGTTGTGAAGAAACCAAAGCGGCGCGCGCCGTCCCTCCCTCTCGAAGACAACACACCCGAGGGTCTGAAGGCCCTTCTCGAAGCAAATCGCCATTACCGTGACGAGGCGTGGCCGGAACCGTACCGCCGCACAACTCACCAGCTCCATTTAGGCGACGCCCGCGACTTGTCCTGGATACCGGACGCCTCGGTTCACCTGGTGGTGACTTCACCGCCGTACTGGACCTTGAAAGACTACGCACCCGGCAATCAAGACCAGATGGGCCACTTCGAGGATTACGAACATTTCCTCTCGGAGCTGGATCGGGCCTGGAGAGAGTGCCAGCGGGTCCTGGTAGGTGGCGGGCGGGTCTGCTGTGTGGTGGGCGATGTCTGTATCCCCCGAAAGCACGCCGGGCGCCACTACCTCGTTCCGCTCCACGCCGATATCCAGGTCCGCGCCCGTAAGCTCGGTCTCGATTGCCTCCAGCCGATCCTTTGGAACAAGATCGCCAACGGCGTTACTGAGGCTGAAGGGAACGGCGCGGGCTTTTACGGGAAACCCTACCAGCCCGGCGGAATCGTCAAGAACGATATCGAGTACATCCTGTTCCTTCGGAAGGGTGGCGAATATCGGACCACACCGGCGCTCCAGAAGGCGCTCTCGATGCTGACGAAGGAAGAAATGAAGCTTTGGTTCCGTTCGATCTGGGCTGACCTTCGAGGGGCTTCCACCCGGGAGGGGCATCCCGCGCCGTATCCGGTCGAAATCGCCGAACGCCTCATCAGGATGTTCTCGTTCGCGGGCGATACCGTCTTGGACCCCTTCGCGGGGACCGGCTCAACGTCGCAGGCTGCTATCATGTCAGGCAGAAATTCGATAGCCAACGAAATCGAGCCTGCCTATGTCGAGATCGCTCGACAGCGGATTGAGAAGGCCGCGCGGCAGCATCGCGCCGCCGGTGCGACGGAAGTCGAGGTTCTCTTTGACGGAGAAGCCCCCACAACCCGACTACCGGCTACCATCGGAATTCCGGCGGCTGTTTGAAGGCAAGATTTACAAACATCGCGATTCGAGTCAGGGCGACTTCGTGGCGATGCATCTCTACGAAGACCTGATCACCATCAATCGCTCTCCCAAGCTCATCGAGGCCGGAATACGAAGGGATCGTGTCCTGAACGTCCAGAACAAGCGGCGCGGCGTCGCGGCCCGGCGTGGGGATGGGACGTTTGGTGAGCTCATTCCAGGGGAAACGGCAATTACGGATTCAGGCTACTTCGTGGCCCGGGGGCCGATAGCTACCGTCGAGATCGGCATCGAGGTCAAGGTGCTGGCGAAGGCGATGATTAAGCAGATCGACCGCGTGATAAACGATCTCCGCAATCAGGTGGTTCAATTCAAGCGCGGTGGCGGGCACCCGATCTGTGTTGCAGTTATCGGAATCAACCAAGCGGAAAGCACTATCGGCTACGAAGGGGATCGGACCTTTCCGACAACAGGCAAGCAGGGCTTCCTCCATCCGTTTCAGGAAGCTCCTAAAGCGGAGCGCCGCTTACGGGCCGAGGCCGCGTCGGAGTTCGATGAGTTCCTTGTGCTTCGATTCAAAGCGCCGAACGCACCGCCGTATCCTTTCGAGTGGGTCAACTATAAAGAGATGCGGCTGGACTATGCGGCGGCGCTCTCCCGGATCAGCGCGCGGTACCAACAACGCTTCTAGGGCTCGCCTCCGCTCCGGCGGCGCCCAGTGCATCGAATGGAACGAGCGCTCTAAGCAAACGGTATGACAGTTTGCTCCCTACATTGCGAGGCGCCACTCCGCCGCCAGGCGGGGGCAGCCCCTGTAGGGGCTAGAAACTGTAGCGCAGCGCCACCAGCGCGTGCGAGTTGCGGTGGTACTGGCCGAGAAAATCCCCCTCGTCCCCGCCGATCCAGGTGAAGCTCGTCGTGGCCCGCCAGTGTTGCCGGAACGACTGCGAGTACTCCGCCTTCAGCCACACGCCCCGGCCGTTCCGCCGCGCCGCCGTCTCCAGGGCCAGGCTGCGGGTCGCGTCGATCGTGTACATGGCCCGCCCGAGGAAGGCGCGGGCAAAGCCGCGGTCCGGGGCGAACCCGAACGGGTTCCGCCGCCGCGTGACGACCTCTCCGGCGTAGCCGCCGACAAACGCCCATTCGCCCGCGGTCCGCTCCAGTTGCACCACCCAGAGCACGTACTCGTCGGCCCGCCGCGTGCGGCTGGTGAACCACGCGGCTTCCCCCTTCACCGTGAACCACGGCAGCGGCACGGCCGCATCGGCGCCGTAGAGCCGCAGGCGTGGGTAGTTTCTGCGGAAGTCGAGCCGCGCCGCCGCCAGGTCGAGGCTCCCGACGAACAGAGGCAGGTGGTGGAAGCCTTCGAAAAACACCAGCGAGTGCTCCCAGCCCCGGCCCAGCCGGTTCCAGCGCAGCCCGAACTGCGGCCCGCCGGGCAGGCGCGCGTCGAGCTCGCGCAGCGCCAGGTCCCGGGCACCCTCCGGCAGAGCCGTCCACCGCTGGTTGGCGAGCGGCATGCGACTCGGTGTGAAGCGCGCCGCCCAGACCGCATCGAGCGAGTTGCCGCCGCTTTCCCACGTCAACCGCGCCGCCGGCACGGCCAGCGCATCGTTGTCCAGCACGTTCAGAAAGTCGCGCGGCGCGAAGCGGTCCGTCGGGTTGAGGATGTCCGCCTTGCCCCAGCGGATGAACTGCTTGCCGAACTCCGCCGTCCACGGCCCGCGATGATACTGCGCGCTCAGCCGCCGCAGGGAAAACGCCGGCCGCCGCAGGGACCGGTCCGCGCGGTCCAGTCGAGCCTCGCGATCCACCTGGTGATGCGTGTCCGCGCGCGCATCGAGCGCCCCGAACAGCTTCCAGCCTGCGCGCAGCTTGTAGGATGCCTCCCAGCGCAGCAGCGCTTCCCCCAGCACGCGCCCGCGGTCGTTGGGCGCCGTTTGCGGGAACAGCACGGCGCGTGTTTCCAGGAACCCGCGGTGCGCGAAGTCCTGGCCGCAACAGGTCGCCGCGGCCAACGCCAGCGCGGCGCCGCGCCCCCTCATGATCCGCGCCGCAGCGCTTGCAGCGTGAAGTCTTCGTCCTTCATCGGAACGTTGTAGTCGAGCTTCTCGAGCTTCATGACGGTCCGGCTGTTGCGGCGGTTGTCGAAGACCTCCAGGCGTTTCGGAGTCCAGATGCCCTTCACCTGCTCGAACTCGCTCCACTCAATCCGCCGCGCCAGCCCGCCGCGGTCGTAGCGTTCCGACTGCACTCCCAGGTAGCGGTCCTTGCGGATCCAGGTCAGCGAGTGCGTGTACTGGGAGGCGCGGAGAGGACGCGGCCGCGACTCGATCTTCCAGCAGTCGACACCCTCCAGCTTCTCCTCGCCGGCCAGCCGGTAGTCGTACTGGCTTGGCTCGGACTCCTCCAGGTCCTCGAAGCTGAAGTCGGTGCCGAAGAAGCGCGTCGAGCGATCCTGGAGCGCGATGCGCCGCTCGCGCTGGATGGCCGGCGTCCACATCCACTGGTCCGAGGCGCGGTCCTTGTGATGGATCACCAGCAGCGCCACGCCCTTCACCTCCGGCGGCGCGATGAACCGCAGCACGGCCTTGCTCGCGCCCTCCGAGCCGATCCGTTCGTACACCCAGCGCTTGTCGCTGATCCGGCCGCCCGAGCCGATCACCTGCAAGGTTCCTTCGTAGCGCTGCGAGCTCGACCTTGCCCGCCGCGTCGCTTCCTCGACGATTTGCCGGGCTTCCTGGGCGGCGAGCACGCCGGCGGCGATCAGCAGCCCGACCACGGCCTTATTCATATTCGAGCGACTCCACCAGCGACGCGCGCACCGCCGTCTCGGCCGGCCACAGCGCCGAGACCAGCGCGGCCGCCAGGATCACCGGCACCAACGCGGCGGCGAAGCCGAACGGGAAGGCGTAGGGGAGCCGCAGCCCGGCGACGTCGCGTGCCAGCATTTGAAGATTGTAGTAGAGCGTCACGGCGCCCATGGCGATCCCCAGCGCCAGGCCGATCGCGCCGATCGCCAGCGCCTCCAGCCACACCGTCCGCCGCACCTGGCCGCGCAGACCGCCCACGGCTTGCAGCACGCCCAGCTCGCGCCGGCGGTCGGTGATCGAGACGGTCAGCGTGTTGGCGATTCCCAGGATCGCCACCACCACGGCGACCCCGATCTGCAAGTAGGTCATCGCGAACCACTGATCGGTCACCCGCAGGATGTACGCGCGGAGGTACTCATTGGTGAACACGAACAGCCGGCGCCGGTCGCCGTAGCGCTCCAGGATTCGCCGCTTCACCTCCTGGGCCCGCGCACCCGCCTTCAGGAACAACCGGAAGATGTTCACCGCCGGGTCGCCCCAGTGCCGTAGGTACACGTCGCGGTCCATGAGAATGCTGCCCTGCTGGTCGGAGAAGTCCACCGTCACCCCGACCACCGGGAACCGCACCAGCCCGCCGGGAGACGCCAGCTCGACGGTGTCGCCCAGGTGCAGATTATGGATCAGTGCCAGGTTCTCGGCGATGATCACTCCCTTGCCCTGGGCGGCCAGCCGGAACATCTCCTCCGGCTTCCCCTCCACCGCGTTCACGCGCGACCGCGGGAGGATGCGTTCGACGTCGGTCGAGATCAGCATCACCGGCTTGCCGCGCAACAGCACGCGCGCGTTGCGCACCGGCTGCGCTTCTTCGACTCCCTCGATACGGGCCAGCTCCTCGATCATCGCCGGCGGGAACCGATAGCTCTGCGAGGTCAGGTTCTCCGACGGCGTCACGAACAGGTCGGGGTTCAGCGTGGCGTCCATCCAGTCGTACACGCTGAGGTAGGCGGCCGAGGTCACTCCGGCGAAGCCCACGGCGATCGCCAGCGAGAGCATCAGCGCCGAGACGGTGGCCGAGGTGCGCCGCGGCGACTGGATCAGGCTGTCGGCGGCGAGGGCGCCCTCGACCGGCCGCACGAGGCGCAGGATGGGCCGCAGCGCGCGCGCCAGCCACAACGCCAGCGCCGGCGTCAGCAGCAGCCCGGCGATCACGGCGACAATGTAGCCGGTGTAGAACACGAAGTCGGAGCGCCCCGCCGCCAGACACACGGCCGCCGTCGCCGCCAGCAGGAACGCCAGCCTGCGCCGCAGCCGGTTCTCGCCCGCCGTCAGCACCTGGTAGCGGCCCTTCTGCAACGCCTGGATCGGATCCACGCGCGCGGCGTTGCGCGCCGGGATGAGCCCGCCGGCGAGGCTTGCCAGCAGGCCCAGCAGGAACGCCAGCCCCAGCAGCCAGGGGTGCACCGCCAGATCCCCGGCCGTCTGCGGGGTGCCGTAGACTTCCCGCACCAGGCGGGTCATGAAGGACGCCATGCCGCGCGCCAGCAACATCCCCGCCCCCAGGCCGGCGGCCGAGCCGATTATTCCCGCCAGCGCGCTCTCGCCGAGAAACAGCGCCAGAATCTGTCCGCGCGTCGCGCCAAGAGCGCGCAGGATGCCGATCTCCGGCCGCCGCTCGGTCACCGCGATCGAGAACGAGTTGTAGATGATGAACACGCCGACCAGCAGCGCGAACAGGCTCGACAGGTTGATGCTGATCGCGAGCCCCCTGGCCATCGACTCGAAATGGCGCCCGCGCGAGGAAGGCGATTCCACCGCGAGCCCCGATCCAACGGCGCGCACGATCGCCTGCCGGCACTCCTCGACGCTCACCCCGTCCCGCGCCGCCACGTCGATGCGGTCGAACAGCCGGCCGCGGCCGAACACCGCCTGGGCCGCGTAGATGTCCATGACCGCCAGGTTGCCGCCGAAGGCGCCGGCCAGGCCGCCGGCCTTCATGATGCCGCGCACGGTGAACGGACGCACGCCGTCGGCGGTCTCGAGCGCCACCCGGCTCCCGGCTGCGAGCCGGTTCCTCTCGGCGAACGACTGGCTCACCATCAGGGAATCCGGCTGCGCCAGAAACACCAGCGGATCGGCGATGGCGTCCTGTTCGCCCTCCAGATCGTACCGGCGCAGGTGGCGGTCGCCGGTCATGTCCACGCCGAGAATCAACAGGCTGCCTTCCCCGGCGACGCCCGTTCCCGCCACCGCCTCGATCACCGGGGCCGCCGCCCGCACCTCGTCGAGCGCCTGCACCTTCTCCAGCACCTCCTCGGGAAAACCGGTCTCGCCGGAGGTGATCTGCAACTCGGTCGAGCCGGCGATGCGGTCCACCGTTGCCTGGAAGCCGTGGAGCACGGTCTGGTTGGCGGTGTGCATCCCGACAAACACCGCCACCCCCAGCACGATTCCGGAAAGCGTCAGCAGGCATCGCAGCCGGCGCTTGCGCAGGTAGGGCCAGCTCAGCAGCCGCAGCAGCTTCATCGCCGCGCGTCCTCCACCACGCGGCCGTCGCGCAGCGTGATCACTCGCGAGCAGCTCGCGGCCACCGTCAGGTCGTGCGTCACCACCAGCACCGTGCTCTCCAGCCGCTGGTGGAGCTGGCGGAGCAGCTCGAGGATCTCCCCGCCGGTGCGCGTGTCGAGGTTGCCCGTCGGCTCGTCCGCCAGCAGGATCGGCGGGTAGACCGAGAGCGCCCGCGCGATCGCCACCCGCTGGCGCTCGCCGCCGGAGAGCTCCTCCGGCAGGTGCTCGCGGCGCTCGCCGAGCCCGACCAGCTCGAGCAGCTCGCGCGCCCGCTCGCGCACTTTCTGGTTCGCCCAGCCGCGCAGGTAAAGCGGCAGGGCGACGTTTTCCTGCGCGCTCAGCGTCGGCAGCAGGTTGAAGAACTGGAAGATGAAGCCGATCTTGTCGCGCCGCACCCGCGTCAGCTCGTCGTCGGAGAGCGACCCCAGCGCGCGCCCGTCGATTTGGATCTCGCCCCCGCTGGCATGGTCCAGCCCGCCCGCCAGGTTAAGCAGCGTCGACTTGCCCGAGCCGGAAGGCCCCATGATCGCCGCCATCTCGCCGCGCCCGATCTTCAGGCTGACCTCGGCGAGCGCGGTGACTTTCCGCTTGCCGTCGAAAACCTTCGACACGCCGATAAACTCGACCATCCCGTGAGGCTGCGCGCTCAGGTACCGTGCGCGGCCCGAACTCTCATCATGACACGCCCCGCGGATCGGTTATCATCGTTTGAAACCCCGCATGGCGCTCGGCTCCGGCACACTGGTCGCTCATTACCGCGTCGTTTCCGCGCTCGGCGCCGGCGGCATGGGCGAGGTCTACCTGGCGCAGGACACCAGGCTCAACCGCCCGGTGGCCCTGAAGGTGCTGCCGGCGGAGGTCGCGGCGAACCCGGAACGGCTGCGGCGGTTCACGCAAGAGGCGCAGGCCGCCTCGGCCATCAGCCATCCCAACGTCGCCCACATCTACGAAATCGGCGAGGCCGGCGGCGTCCATTTCATCGCCATGGAGTACGTGGAAGGGGAGCAGCTCAGGGCCAGGATCCACGGACGCGCCCTGAAGGCCGGCGAGATACTCGAATTCGCCTCCCAGGTCGTCGACGCGCTGGACGCCGCGCACGCCAAGGGCGTCACCCACCGCGACATCAAGCCGGCCAACGTCATGATCACGCCGCGCGGCCAGGTCAAGGTGCTCGATTTCGGTCTGGCGAAGGTGGCCCGCGCCGCACCCGCCGCCACCGAGGCGACCCTCACGCGCGCGCCCACCGACCCCGGCGTGATTCTCGGCACGGTGCAGTATATGAGCCCGGAGCAGGCGCTGGGGCACGAGGTGGATCCGCGCACCGATATCTTCTCGGCGGGCGTGCTGCTCTACGAAATGGCCACCGGGCGGCTCCCGTTTGCCGGCGCCAACCCCTCCGAAACCATCGGCCGCATTCTCCACGAGCAGCCGGAGCCGATCGGGCGCTTCCACTACGGGCTGCCCGCCGAGCTGGAGCGCATCATCCGCAAGTGCCTGGAGAAGGATCGCGAGCGGCGCTACCAGTCGGCGCGCGAGCTGCTGATCGACCTGCGCCATCTCCTGCGCGCCAGCGATTCCGGCGCCGCTGCCGCCACCGCGGTCCCTGTCCGCCGGTCGCGCCGGCTCGTCTGGCTGGCGGGCGTCGTGGCCGCGCTCGTGGTTGCGTCCGCCGGCTGGTGGCTGGCCGCGCGCCGCGGTCCGGCCATCGACTCGCTCGCCGTGCTGCCGCTGGCCAACGCCACCGCCGATCCCAATACCGAATACCTGAGCGACGGCATCACCGAGAGCCTCATCCAGAGCCTCTCCGAGCTGCCCCAGTTGCGTGTCAAGTCGCTCGGCTCCGTCCTGCGCTACAAGGGCAAACCGGCCGAGCCGCAGACCGTCGGCCGCGAGCTCGGCGTGCGCGCCGTCGTCACCGGCCGCCTCCAGCGCCGCGGAGATTCGCTCTCGGTGAGCATCGAGCTGGTCGACGCCCGCGACAACAACCACCTCTGGGGCGGGCAATTCAGCCGCTCCGCCGCCGACGTCCTCGGTTTGCAGGAGGAGATCGCCCGCGAGACCACCGAGAAGCTCCGCCTGCGTCTCAGCGGGGAGGAGAGAGAACGCGTCGCGCGACGCCCCACCTCCGACAACGAGGCGTTCCAGCTCTATCTGCTGGGCCGCCACCACTTCCACCGGAGGTCGACGCAGAGCCTGGAGAAAGCCGTGGACTATTACCAGCAGGCCATCGCCAGGGATCCGCGATTCGCGCTCGCCTACTCGGGGCTCGCCGACGCCAACATCGTCCTCGGACTCCACATGGGCCTGCATCCGGCGGCTCGGATGGCGAAAGCCCGGGAAGCGGCCACGCGCGCCCTCGCCCTCGACGACCGCCTCGCCGAGGCGCATGTCTCCCTCGCCCATATCAAGAGCGAGTACGATTTCGACTGGAAGGGCGCCGTCCAGGCCTACCGGCGCGGCCTCGAGCTCAAGCCCGGCTACGAGATGGGTCGTTACTGGTACGCCTGGAGCCTTCTGGTGAGCGGCCGGCCCCAGGACGCGGTGTCGGAGCTGGAGCGGGCCCTGGCTATCGATCCGCTGTCGTATTACATGAATTCCGGCGCCGCGGCGATGTTTAATTATCTTGGCAGGTACGATCAGGCTCTCGCGTACGCGCGCAAGGCTCTCGACCTGGGCCCGGTCGCCCCGCAACCATACCTCGATCTCGCCTTGGCCTATGTGGGAAAGTCGATGCCCGCGGAAGCGGTTGCCGCGCTGGAAAAGGCGGCCGCGCTCGGCGAAAGGGAGGGCGAGCCGCTGCCTGATCTGGCCGCCTACTACGCCCACTGCGGCCGGCCGGCCCAGGCGCGAAAACTCCTCGACGAGTTGCTGGAGCGTGGAAAGAGAGGCTACACGCAGCCGTTCGACATCGCCGCCGCTTATTCCGCGCTCGGCGAAACGGAACTGGCGTTCCAATGGCTGGAAAAGGCGCTTGAGGATAAGGCGGACTTGTACACGCTGCCGGTCTCCCCGTTTTTCAAGCCGATCCGGTCCGACCCGCGCTTCGCCGCCATGCTCCGCCGCATGGGCCTGTAATCCGATGAGGCTCCCAAGGCTTTGTCACGTGCCACTGGCATTGGCGTTGTTCGCAACTCTTGCATCGGGGCAAACCAAGATCCCTCTCGACGAGAGATTGTGGGTGGCGTCGAAGATATACGCATCCATACCGATTTATTTCGCGCACTGGCAGCCGGTGCGGGATCTCGATCTGGACGCGGCCTACAAAGATTACCTCAAAGGCGTGACCGCGGCTGACGCGCGGTGGGACTTCGATCATTTGACTCTGGAGTTCATGGCGCGTCTGAAAAACGGGCACACGGACTTCTGGGATACATTCCTGGACAGGTCCGGCGGGGCGTCCGTGGGTTTCGCCGCCGTGCCTGTCGAAGGCAAGTGGACCGTAGTGGAAACCGACACCGACAAGCTCAAGATCGGCGATGTCATCGAACGGATCGACCGGGCTTCCATGGACCGATTCTTCCAGGACAAGCGCAAATACATCGCAGCATCGAGCGAGGCGGCGGCACAATCGGTCTTCTTTTACCACAAGCATCTCTTTCCTCAGCAGTTTCGCCTGCACCTGGCGAGCGGCGTCGAGGTGCCCATCGACCGCTTCACCCAGAAACTCCATTCTCCGGAGCCTCGCGCGATGGAAGCGCGCTGGATCGAGGAGCCTTCGATCGCGTACATACGAATCCAATCCTTCGCGGACCCGAAATACGAAGACTTCGCGCTGGATGCCGTCAAGCAATACCGGAATGCGCGAGCTGTCGTGTTCGATGTGCGTGGCAACGGAGGAGGGAGTACGCCGGTACGCTTGCTCCGCGCGATCATCGACCGCCCCTACCGCGACTGGTCGCAGGCCACCGCGGTTTCCATCGGCCTGTTTCGTGCACGCGCCCGACTCCAGGAGAGCGCCCGTCCCGGGGAATTGTCCGCGCGCGAATCCGGATATCTGGAAGCCTTTTCCGAGTTCGCCGCGCCGCAGCTGGTCGCTCCGGGTGGCCTGATTCAGCCCGCCGATCCGATCTACCGCGGCAGGATTGTGGTTCTGACCGACTTCGCCTGCACCTCGGCCTGCGAGGATTTTGTGATGCCGCTCAAGTACTCGGCCCGTGGGACGATCGTCGGCGAGCGCACGCGCGGCTCTTCCGGCCAGCCCTTCCTCCACGATTTCGGCAATGGAATGTCATTCCGAATCAGCAGTCGGCGCATGTACTTCCCGGACGGATCGGAATTTGAAGGCGTTGGAATCGCGCCGGATGTGGAGGTGCGGCCCTCCCTTACCGACCGCCGCGACGGCAAAGACGTTGTGTTCGAGCGTGCCGTCCGACTGATCTCCGGACGATAATGGAGGCGGCTCGCCGCCCGGCGTCGAGAGAGCCGGCCGCGCGCCGCACTCCCGCCCTTCGCAGCCAAGCTCCGCCGCATGGGCCTGTAGTCCGTATAGCGGGCTGCCTCAACGCGCAAGCGCCCACGCCAGCACAACCCACGCGGCGATGAAGCTCAAACCACCGAGGGGCGTCACGGCGCCGAGCGCCTTCACTCCGCTCAGCGCCAGTGCGTACAGGCTGCCCGAGAACAACACCATCCCGGCGGCGAGAAACCAGCACACCCGTCCTGAGTGTGCGTCGGAGATCATCCCGGCGCGCGCCATCAGCGGCACAATCAACAACCCCAGCGCGTGAACGAAATGGTAGAAGACCGCTTTCTCCCAGATGCCGGTTGCGTAGGCGTCAAGCCGGTCCTTCAATCCGTGCGCGCCAAATGCGCCGAGCGCCACCGCCAGCGCTAACGCCGCTGAACCCGTTGCGGGCCAATTCATCGCAGAAATGCCTCCACGCCGACCTTGAAAAACTCCGCCAGTTTCCGGGCCTGATCCTTGCTGGCCGGCCGCTTGCCGGACAGGATCTCCGAGATTCGGCTCTTGGACCCCACCACCTGCCACAGATCCTTCGCGCCGAGTCCCCGCTCCTTCAGCAGGTGCCGAATCATTTCCGCTCCCGAGGCTCGCGGAAGCCGATAGTGCCGCTGCTCGTAATCCTGAATCAGCACCGCCAGCAGCCTCAGCAGCCGTGCTTCCTCATTCGAGAGATCCTCGCCCTTTTCCATCAGCCGGTCCACTTCGTCAAGCATGCGAGCGTGGTCACGCCGGGTATCAATCACGACGGGCATCGTCCGGCTCAACAGAAGCCGGTACTTTCGAGGATTGGCAAGCGCGCTCGATCTCATTCCTTCGAACCTCCCTTGTCATACTCGGCGTGCGTGAGAACATGCGTGACGCGAACCACCTGTGCCCGATAGTTGATCTTGGCGATGAGCCGGTAGTGGTTTCCGCGAATATTAAATACTGTCCGCGAGCCAACGCCATCTGCGCGAGGGAAATCCCGCCGTGCATCGATGATGCTTCCCCATTTCGCCAGGCGGGTCATGTCATGCCATCGCTCGAGCGCCGGCAGGGCGTCCCTGTGCTCCCGTACGAACCGGCCCGTTACCTCCCAGCCGACCATCGTCACCGGGTCCCAGGTTCCCATAATGGAAACACACTGTCAAATGCTCTCAAGCCTCAGCCCGTGGAACCCCGGCCGTGGAACCCCGGATAGAGCCGGCAGGAGTCGAAAAACTCCGCGTCGGTGAGATAGGCCTGGGCTGTCCTCTCGGCATTCCGCACTTCTGTCACGAGCCGTCAGGCGATGTGTTAGGCTGGAGGGTGCGCCGGCCGACGGTATGTCCGCCAGGGTGAGTGAAGACGGCTGCGTTGAGTGGACGCGCGCAGCACCGCCGCCGCGCAGGCGGCAAGAGGTCCCATCCATGTCCACAACACGGCTGCCGGTTCGTAGTGTGTGCGTCCTACTGCTCCGGCCTCCGTTCCGGCCCGCGCTTACGGGCAGTCGCTGGTCATCGTCTTGCCGCCAACCATGCCGTGAATTCGCCATGCGATGTGGCCGAACGAAGGGTTCTTGACGAAAGCTTCGAGCGCGCCTCTCATGGAGACTTCAACGCCGTTCTCTTCGATGGACGTGTTGTTGAACGCATCGTTGTCATACGCGCCTTCGTGGCTCTTGCAGGCCGGCATCCACAGGTGGACCGACGGAACCTGGCCTGCCGAAACGCTGGTATCGGCACCGGTTGCGATCTCGGATCGCGTTCCGATGCCGGTCAGCAGCGTGCCCGCCAGCCCGATGAGCCGGTCGTAGTGCTCGGTCGAGGCGGGGAAACGCGCGTTGCATTGCGGCAGGATCTCCACATCCGGATACGTGCACCCCGCCAGAAGCGCCCACGGAATCGAGTGCCCGAGCCCGCCGTCGATATGCTCGGCGTTTGGATCGAGGAAGTCCTCGCGGATGAACATCGGTATGGAGACGTGGTGGAAGAGCACATGCTGGCGGTCGCGGCACTTCCAGCGCGTGGCCGCCGAATGTGCGGCCAGACACGACTCATCGAGCGAGGTGTTCCACGCGTTAAGCTGGGTCGCCACCAGGGCGTCGCGATGAAAGGTCTCGCCGTCGTAGAGGAACGCCGCGCCGCTCGCGGAGGAACTGCCCGTCCACTGATCTGTATACGCATCGCCGTTCAGCCCGACCGCGAAAGCAGCCTCGCCCTCGATCGATGGCAGGAAATTCGCGTCGAACACGGCACGCACGTCGACGTCGCGGCCGCCCCTCACCAGCCCCGCGAGCCGGTCGATGTTGTGCCTGAGTCCATGCGCCGCGCCCGAGTGGGCGACGAACACGACTTGCCGGGCGTCGCGCAGGCTCGGCAGGCGTGCGCTCACGTCGTCGACCACGCCATCGCCATTCCCGTCGCCCCAGGTGAGGTAGAGGAGCCCGTTCATCAGCTCCTGAAGCGCGGCCTCGGCGATCCGCTGCCCGTGGTTGAACAGCGTGTAGCGGAACGTGCCGCCCGGGAGCGAGCCCTCGACGTTGGCGTGCTCGGCTCGTCCGATGTACCGGTCGTAGCTGCACTTCTCGACGCGAACGCTGTTGTAGGCGGCGAACACCGGGTTGACGGCCGGGTTCCGGCTCAAGATTCCACCGGAGTCGAAGGCGTTCCCACCCAGGTTCTTCATCGGAGTGTCGAAGGCGGAGCTCATCTCCTTGGCTTCGCCGGGATAGAGGTCGGTGCAGGCGTGGCCATCCTCGAAAACGCCGTTGCCGTCCAGATCGCGTGCGTGGCAGGCGCCGCCGCCGGTGAAGGAGATGAGCCAATCGTTCGAGGCGATCGGGGCGCCTGGTGGCGACATGCTTCCGCCCGGCTGCGGGCAACCGCCCGGATTCGTGCAGACTGCCGGTGCGACGTAGAGGACCGGGCGCGTACCATCCACACAACGCAACGTCGGATTGCCGATGAAGACGCGCGTGTACTGTTTGAGATCGGAGACGCCGTCGGGGCGCTCGCCGGCATTCGGCTGGGGCGGAGCGGACGGATCGGTCAGGGCGAGATCCTTGCAACGCAGCGTGCTGCTCCAGTACGGATGGGCGCAGTCGTTCGGCGGTCCGGGAATCGGCGGCTGCGCGCCCAGAGATCCCACCGTGAAAAACGCGGCCAGCACGATGATCGCAGACGGGGGCAAAACGCGATGGGTCATTCTCCTTTACCTCCTGTTTCTTCCTTCAACCTGTCTTGGCGACATCGGCCGGCAAAAGTGGACACGCATTCGTTGTTTTATGCTTTCCACGGGGTGGTATCCTAAGCGACGGCGTCCGGAGTAGTCCACGATGGAAACCGAGGGTTCGGTCACGCAGCTTCTGCGCCGCTACAACCAAGGCGACAAAGCGGCGGCGGACGAAATTATCCCCCTCCTCTACGACGACCTCCGGCGGCTGGCCCGGCAGCGGCTGCGCTCGGAGCGGCCCGGCCACACGCTCGGCACCACCGCCCTGGTGAACGAATGCTATCTGCGCCTGGTCCAGAACCGGCAATTGTCCGCTGAAGATCGCAACGACTTTCTGGCCATTGCCAGCCAGACCATGCGGCGCGTGCTGGTGGATTACGCGCGGGCCCGGCATCGGCAGAAGCGGGGAGGGGACCAGTCCCAGGTCCCGCTCGAAGAAGTCGACGGCTTCCTCAGTGAAAGTGAGGCGGACGAGGTGCTCTCGTTGGACGAGGCACTGGAGAAACTGAGGTTGGCCGATGCCCGTGCCGCTCAAGTAGTGGAGTTGCGTTTCTTTGGTGGGCTCACTTTGCAGGAGACGGCCGAGGTGCTGGGCGTCTCGGACAAGACCGTGCAGCGGACCTGGGTGGCCGCCCGCGCCTGGTTGCGCAAAGAGATTCGTGCGCTCCCGTGACCGCTCGAAAAGGAAAACGACGCCAAACCAGATGGGGAGCAACCGTGTGACCAGCGGACCGGGCGCCTGGGAGAAATTGCGGGCTGCCTTCGAAGGCGCACTCGAACTCGACGGCGCTCAGGAGCGAGAGGCGTTTCTCCATCGAACTCTGGCGGGCTCGCCCGAGCTGCTGCCGGAGGTGAGCGAGATGCTGCGGGCGCACGAAAGCGACGGTCCGCTCGAAATCGAAAAACGTTTTCTGACTGAGGATGGCGGGAGCGAGCCTACGCTGGAGGGAGGCTCCATCGGCTCCTACCGATTGGTGCGCTTGCTGGGCCGCGGCGGCATGGGCGAAGTCTACCTGGCGGAGAGAGTGGAACATCAGTTCAGGCAGGAGGTAGCGCTGAAACTGCTCCGGGCGGACTGGCATGGTCCGGACGCGCTCGCCCGTTTTCGACTGGAGCGGCAGATCCTGGCCAAGTTGAACCATCCGCTGATCGCGCCGCTGCTCGACGGTGGCGTCACCGAGGATGGACGGCCCTACCTGGTCCTTCAATACGTCAAAGGACAGCCGATCACCGCATACTGCGATTGCAACGACGTCCCGGTCGAGCGGCGGCTCGCACTGTTCTGCGAAGTGGCCGGCGCGGTCGAATATGCCCATCGCAACCTGGTCGTGCACCGGGACCTGAAGCCCGCCAACATCCTGGTCACCGAGGAAGGACAGATCCGTCTACTCGATTTCGGGATTGCCAAGCTTCTAGGTCCCTCTCCGGAGGAGATGGAAACGCCGGCGACTCGGGGCGATTCGCGCATCATGACGCCCGAGTATGCCGCCCCGGAACAGATTCGGGGCGAGCCGGTGACCACGGCGACAGACGTTCATGCGTTGGGCGTGCTGTTATACGAGCTGTTGACAGGGCAGCGGCCGTTCGCCTCCGGGGATGGGAAAAGAACAGAGCTTGAGAAACGGATCACGGAGGAGGACGCCGCGCCGCCCAGCCGCGCCCTGGGTGCTTCGCGGCCGGCGAAGCGCCTTCGCGGCGACCTGGACGCGATCGTCCTGAAGGCGCTCCGCAAGGAGCCCGAAAACCGCTATCCCTCCGCCGGGCAAATGGCGTTGGACGTGGAACGCCACCTGGCCGGGGAGCCGGTTCAGGTCCGCGGTCCATCGTTCGGATACCGCTTCGGGAAACTGGTCCGGCGGAACAAGATCGCCTCGGCTCTGACGGCCGTGTGTGTCCTGCTGCTGGCCGGACTGGCCATCACCGCTTCCTATCAATCGCGAAGAGTCGCACGGGAGCGGGATCTGGCCCGCGCCGAGCAGCAGAAGGCGGAGAAAGTGGCGGGACTCCTGGTGGACATGCTGAAGGCCGCCAATCCGATGAATGAGCCGCGAGGCAGCGAGGTGACGGTCGGGGAATTGCTGCGAAGAACCGAGAGGATGGTGGTCGAGAGTCGCAGCCTGGACGCCGCCGTCCAGGCGCGGGTCAAACACCTGCTGGGCGAGGCTTACCTCGAGCGCAGCCAATTCGGCCAGGCTCGGGCGATGCTCGAAGATGCGCTGCGACAAACCCGGTCCGCCTATGGCGAGCAGGCTGAGGCGACGGCGGCCGTCCTGCACGATCTCGCGCGGCTGGCGCGCACTGAATCTCGCGACAGGGCGATTCCCCTCCTGCGACAGTCCCTGGACCGCCACCAGCGCCTTTTCGGGGAGAAGCACGAAAAGGTCGCCGCTTGCTTGCGCGATCTCGCCTTGGCACTCCCGGTTTCCGACGAGAGCAGAACCCTGCTGGAGCGGGCGCTGTCGATCGAGCGCGCGCTTTCCTCAAAACCGAACCCCGGACTCGCCGACAGCCTCAGCGCGCTGGGCCGGTATCACTTACTCGCCCGCGATCTCGAACCGGCCGAGCGGTTCCTTTCAGACGCCCTGAGCATGCTGAATCAGCTCTTTCCGGAGGGACACCCGGCGGGCCTGACCGCCGCCAACAACCTGGCGGTGGTCTACGGCTCGCAAGGCCGATTTGGCAAGTCGGCGGAACTGAACGCCTCGCTGATCGAACTGAAGTCGAAGCTGATAGGTCCGGAAAGTATTGATGTGGCCATCGCTTTTGGCAACCTGGGCGTGGCGCTGGCGCAAAAAGGGGACCACCGCAGGGGGGAAGCTGCAGTTCGGCGGGGGCTTGCCCTTCTCGTAAAGCTGCTGGGCCCGGAGCACGCACAGGTCGCCAATGCCACTCGCAACCTGGCAGCCATGCGGTACCTTCAGGGAAGCTACCCGGAAGCTCGGGCGCTGATTGAGCAGGCCATGGCGATCCAGCGGCGCTGGGGCGCGGATGCGGTCGACCTTTGGGGCATGGAAAGGCATCTTGGCGCTGTCCTGATTCGGACGGGTCAACGCGCTGAGGGACTGCGGCGGTTGAGAACCGCCGTTGCGAAGTTGAAGTCGCTCGAGCCCGGCGGTCATAGCTTGATCGCGGACACGCAGGCCCGGCTCGGATTCGCATTGCTCGAATCCAGCGCTGCCGACGAGGCGGAGCCGCCCTTACGTGAAGCCCTGGTCTTCCGCCGCGCCAGCCTTCCCGCCAACCATCCGCAAATCGCCGAGGCCGAATGCGGGTTGGGTTGGGCGCTCGCCATCCAGGGACGATCGCGGGAGGCGGAGGCGTTGCTCACCCGGAACCTGCCAGTCTTCCGTTCCTGGGGGCTCGCCGATCCGGTTACCCTCCGACAGCTTGAGAAACAATTAGCCGGGCTGCGCCTAACCGCAGGCTCTTGAACAGCAGCCCGTGGCAGAAGTCACCGAATGCCCAAAACGACAGGCCAGGAGGCCTGTCCCACAACGCCGCAGCAATAGTTTGCGAAAACATGTGGGATAGGCGTCCTCGCCTGTCCTGACTTCTGCCACGGGCTGATAGGCCCCTCCTTCCCGCATCGATGTGTTAGGCTGGAGAGTGCGCCGGCCGACGGTATGTCCGCCAGGGTGAGTGAAGCAATCATTCTGCGTTCCTACCCGCTTCGGGAAGCCGACCTGATCGTCAGTTTTTTCACTCGCGATCACGGGAAGTTGCGCGGCGTCGCCCGCTCCGGGCGGCGGCCCGGAAACCGGTTCGGCTCCGGGCTTGAGCGCCTCTCGTATGTCAAGATGTTCTACTTCCAGCGGGAGAACCGGGAGCTGGTGACACTGGACACCTGCGATCTGATCCGTTCCCAGTTTGCCCTGGCCGGTCATTATGAGACCACGGTGGCGCTGGATTACCTGGCGGAAGTTTCCGAGCAGTTGCTGCCCGCCGCCGAGCCGAGCGAGCGCTACTTCCGCCTGCTGCTGAGCGTGACGGATCACTTGCGGCGGGAGGCGGTCGCCGGTGTCTGGCCGGCGGTGACCTATTTCAGCCTGTGGGCCGTGCGGCTTTCGGGCTTTCTGCCGGAGCTGCCCGTGGGCGAAGAGGATCGCCGGATCGCCGAAGAGATGCTTCGAACGCCGGTGAGCGGCCTGGCGCCGCGCCCCTGGAGCCGGCAGACCGGGGCGAGCCTCCGCCGCACGATGACCCGCCTGATCGAGGAGCACTGCGAGCGCAAGCTGGTTTCCGCGCAACACCTGGAAACTCTATAGCCGCGCCGCCACAACGCCCCGACACCACAATGGACACCTTCCAGCAATTCCTGTTCCGGCTCAAGCAGTACTGGGCCGAGCGCGGCTGCGTCATCCAGGAGCCCTACGACCTGGAGGTCGGCGCCGGCACCATGTGCCCGGAAACATTTCTCCGCGTGCTCGGGCCGCTGCCCTACCGTGTCGCCTACGTGCAGCCCAGCCGCAGGCCGGCCGACGGCCGCTACGGCGAGAATCCCAACCGCCTCTACAAGCACCAGCAACTGCAAGTCATCCTGAAACCCTCGCCGGAGGACATCATGGAGCAGTACCTGGGGAGCCTGGAGGCGGTAGGCATCGATCTGCACAAACACGACCTCAAGTTCGAGGAGGACAACTGGGAGTCGCCCACCCTGGGCGCCTGGGGCATCGGCTGGCAGGTGATGCTGGACGGCCTCGAGATCACGCAGTTCACCTACTTCCAGCAGTGCGGCGGGCTGGACCTGGAAATGGTCCCCGTCGAGCTGACCTACGGGCTGGAGCGGCTGGCGGCGTTTCTGCAAGGCAAGGAGAGCGTCTACCAGATCGAGTGGGCGCCAGGGGTGAGCTACGCCCAGGTGCGGCTGGCCGAGGAGCGGCAGCACTCGGTCTACAACTTCGAGATGGCCGACGTCGGCCGGTTGTGGCGGCACTTCGAGCTGTACGAGGAAGAGGGCCGCGAGCTGCTGGCGCGCTACCAGGCGGCCGAGGACAAGCGGCGCTTTCCCGTGCTCGCCGCCTACGACCAGGTGCTGAAATGCTCCCACCTGTTCAACCTGCTCGACTCGCGCGGCGCCGTGAGCGTCACCGAGCGCGCGGGCGTGATCGGGCGCGTGCGCAAGCTGGCGATCGGCGTGGCGCAGGCCTGGGTCGACCAGCAGGCGGCCGCCGCGGAGGTGGTTTCCTCGTGAGCCTGCCGTTTCTGGTCGAGATCGGCGTCGAGGAGATCCCCGACTGGATGATACCGCCGGCGCTCGAGGAATTGAAGAGCGCGTTCGCCCGGCTGCTCGATGAGCATCGGCTCGGCGGCCAGGTGAGCTGGGTGGACGCCACCCCGCGGCGTCTGGTGTTGCGCGCCGACGGGCTGCTCGATGCGCAGGCCGGCCAGGTGCAGGAGATCACCGGGCCGCCGGTAGCCGCCGGCGCGGGTGCGGCGCGCGGGTTCGCCGGCAAGCAGGGCGTCACGGTCGAGGAACTCACCACTCTCACTACGGCCAAGGGCGAATACTACGCCTGGCGCCGCTCTGTCGCCGGTCGCGAGACGGCCGCCGTGCTCGCCGAAACTTTGCCCGCGATGATCCTGGGCATCCCCTGGCCGAAGACGATGTGCTGGACCGGCAAGGGCGGGCCGCGGTTCATCCGCCCGATCCGCTGGGTAGTGGCGCTGCTCGGCCAGACGCCCGGCCAGAAGCCTGACCAGAAGATCGTCCCGTTCGAAGTCTGCGGCGTGCGCGCCGGCGGCTCCAGCAGCGGTCACCGCCGTTTGGGCGCGGTCCGGATTCCGGTGACCATCGACGGGTATCGCGACCGGCTGCGCGAGAACTTCGTGCTGGTCGCGGCCGCCGAGCGGCGTGAGAGGATCGAATCCGGCATCGCCGCGCTGCTCGCCGGCACGGGCCTCGGCGTGCGACCCGACGCCGGGCTGCTGGAGACGCTGGTCTATCTCACCGAGTATCCGACGCCGATCCTGGGCCGCTTCGACGAGTCCTACCTGGGCCTCCCCGAAGAGGTGCTCACCACCGTCATGCGACACCACCAGAAGTACTTCTCCGTGGTCTCGGGCGACGGCCGGCTGGCGCCGCATTTCCTCGCCGTAATGAACGCCGCCGGCGATCCGGAAGGGCTCGTCCGGAGGGGTAACGAGCGCGTGCTGCGCGCGCGGTTCAACGACGCGCGCTTCTTCTGGGAGAAGGACCAGGAGAAGAAGCTGGCGGAGCGCGTCGAGGACCTCGCCAAGGTGACCTTCCAGGCGAAGCTCGGCTCCTACCTCGAGAAGACCCGGCGCGTCGAGGAGCTGGCGTTCGCGCTGAGCGACGGCTGCCTGGCCACCCGGCGTGCGGCCCGGCTCGCCAAGTGCGACCTGACCACGGAAATGGTGAAGGAGTTCACCGAGCTGCAAGGGATCGTCGGCGGGCTCTACGCCCGGGCGCAGGGCGAGCCGGCCGAGGTGGCGCGGGCCATCTACGAGCACTACAAGCCTGTGAGCATGGAGGATGCGATTCCGTCCACCCCCGAAGGGCGCATGGTCTCTCTGGCCGACAAGCTGGACTCGCTGCGCGAGTGCTTCCGCGTCGGGCTGGCGCCGAGCGGCTCTCGCGATCCCCTCGCCCTGCGGCGCGCCGCCCAGGGCGTGGTGCGGATCCTGGTGGAAGGCCGGATCGCGCTGCCGGTTCGCGCCCTGCTCGCCGGCGACGCCACGCTCGAAGAGTTCCTGCTCGACCGGGTGAAGCATTATTTCCGCGACGTGCGTCGTTTCCGCTACGACGAAGTGAACGCCGTGGTGGCCGCCGGCTGGGACGACCTGGCGGATGTCGAGCGCCGGCTGGAGGCGATTCAGCTCGTGCGGCCCACCCCGGACTTCGAGCCGCTGGCGGCCAGCTTCAAACGCATCCGCAACATTCTTCGCCAGGCTGCTTTCGCCGGGACGGCCGACGTGGATGCCGCGCTGCTGGAGGCCGGGCCGGAGGCGGATCTGCACGCCGAGGCCTGCCGGGTCCGGACCGAGGCGGAACGCCACAGGCAGGCCCGCGACTACTGGCCGGCGCTCGAAGCGATCGCATCGCTGCGGCCCGGCGTGGACCTGTTTTTCGACAAAGTGCTGGTCAACGCGCCGGACGCGCGCGTGCGGCGGAACCGGCTGGCCCTGCTCGACGGGCTGCTGGCGCAGTTTTCTTCGATCGCCGATTTTTCCGAAATCGTGACCGGTTCATGATTCGACCCAATACACAGGAGAACGCAATGAAGAAACATGTTTACGCTTTCGGCTGGGGCGCCGCCGACGGCGACGGCAAGATGAAGGACGTCCTGGGCGGCAAGGGCGCCGGACTGGCGGAGATGAGCCGCTCGGGGGCGCCGGTTCCCCCCGGATTCACCATCTCGACGGAAGTCTGCAATCTTTATTTCAAAAACAACCGGACGGTGCCCGCCCCGATCGAAGCTGAAATCGAGCGCGCTCTGGCGAACCTGGAAAAGCGCATGGGGCAGAAACTCGGGGGCGGGGAGAACCCGCTGCTGTTGAGCGTGCGCTCCGGCGCCCGGTTCTCCATGCCCGGGATGATGAACACCATCCTGAACCTCGGCATGAACGACGCCACCGTCGAAGTGGTGGCGCGCAAGACCGACAACCAGCGGTTCGCCTGCGACTGCTACCGCCGCTTCATCCAGATGTTCGGCGACGTCGCCCTGGGGATCGACCTGGAAAAATTCAACCACATCTTCGACGCCCGCAAGGCCAAAGCTAAGGTGAAGCTGGACACCGCGCTCGACGCCGGCCACCTGCGCGACATCATCGCCGCGTATAAGAAGCTGGTGCTCCGGGAGAGCGGCCGGCCGTTCCCTCAGGATGCCCGGGAGCAGTTGCGGATGGCCCGCGACGCCGTCTTCGGGAGCTGGTGGAACGACAAGGCGGCCTACTACCGCAAGATGGAGCGCATCGCCGACGACCTGGGCACGGCGGCCAACGTCCAGGCGATGGTGTTCGGCAACATGGGCGAGACCTCCGGTACCGGCGTCGGCTTCACGCGCGACCCCGGCTCGGGAGAGAGAGTCTTCTATGGCGAGTTTCTCCTCAACGCGCAGGGCGAGGACGTGGTGGCCGGCGTGCGCACGCCGCGGCCGATCGCCGAATTGGAACGAGCCATGCCCGCGGTCTACCGCCAGCTTGTCGAGATCACCGCCAGCCTCGAGCGCCACTACCGCGACATGCAGGATTTCGAGTTCACCATCCAGGACGGCAAGCTCTACATGCTCCAGACGCGCAACGGCAAGCGCACCGGGCCGGCGGCGCTGCGCATCGCCGTCGAGATGGTGGACGAGGGGCTGATCACGAAGAAGGAAGCGGTGTTGCGGGTCTCGCCCTCCCAGCTCGATCAGCTTCTCCATCCCGTTTTCGACGCTTCCTCGCTGAAGTCGCTGACACTGCTGGCGACCGGCATCGCCGCATCGCCCGGAGCGGCCGTCGGCAGAGCGGCCTTCACCGCCGATGACGCGGTAGCGGCCGTCGCTCGCGGGCCGGTGATCCTGGTACGCAAGGAAACCACTCCCGACGACATCCACGGAATGGACGTCTCGCGCGGCATCCTGACGGCGGTGGGAGGCAAATCGAGCCACGCGGCCGTGGTCGCACGCGGCATGGGCCGGCCGTGCATCGTCGGCGCCGGCTCGATCGCGATCGACGGGCACGGAAAGCAGTTCACCGTCGAAGTGGGAGGTGGCACGGTGGTCGTCCGCGCCGGCGACTGGATCAGCATCGACGGCGCCACCGGCAAGGTTTACAAGGACCAGGCCAGGACGCTCGACCCGGACCCCACCTCGCCCGTGTTCGCACGCTTCATGGGCTGGGCCGACGAGTTCCGCGGCGGCTTCGGCGTGCGCGCCAACGCGGATATCCCGCGCGACGCCAAAGCGGCCCGCTCGTTCGGCGCCGAGGGCATCGGCCTGTGCCGCACCGAGCACATGTTTTTCGAAGCAAGCCGCCTGCCGCACATGCAGGCGATGATCCTGGCGCGGGACGAGAAGACCAGGCGCAAAGCGCTCGCCCGCCTGCTGCCGATGCAGCGCAAGGATTTCGCCGGGCTGTTCGTCGCCATGAACGGATTCCCGGTGGTCATCCGCACGCTCGATCCGCCGCTGCACGAGTTCCTCCCCAAACGCGAGGATCTCCTGGTGGACATCGCCCGGCTGCCGCACCTCACCGCCGCGCAGAAGAAACAGATGGCGGGAACCTACAACGTCAGCCGCGCCGAGCTGAAGAAGCACCTGCCCGGGCTGCTGCGGCGCGTCGAGGAGCTGCACGAATTCAACCCCATGCTCGGCCATCGCGGCTGCCGGCTGGGCATCTCTTATCCCGAGATAACCGAGATGCAGGCGCGGGCCATCTTCGAAGCCGCGGTCCAGGTGGCGAAGAAGGGGGTCAAGGTGATTCCCGAAGTCATGATCCCGCTCATCGGCAGCGCGCGCGAGCTCGAGCACCAGAAGCAGATCGTCGTGCGGGTAGCCGAGGAAGTGCTCGCCAAGGCCGGAATGAAGGACCTCCACTACCTGGTCGGGACGATGATCGAGATTCCGCGCGCGGCGCTCACCGCGGACAAGGTGGCCGCTCACGCGCAGTTCTTCAGCTTCGGCACCAACGACCTGACGCAGACCACCATGGGCCTCTCCCGCGACGACTACACGAAGTTCTCGCGCAAGTACGAGGAAGAAAAAATCTTCCGCGCCGACCCGTTCGCCGAGATCGACCAGGAGGGCGTCGGTCGGCTCATCCAGACGGCGGTCGAGCTGGGCCGGGCGGCGCGCAAGGACCTCGAGATCGGCATCTGCGGCGAGCACGGCGGCGATCCCAGCTCGGTCGAGTTCTGCTACCGCATCGGGATGGACTACGTCTCCTGCTCGCCTTACCGTGTGCCGATCGCCCGGCTGGCGGCCGCGCAGGCAGCCATCGCCGGCGCCGACAACAGCGAAGTGATGCGTACGGCCTGACTCCGGTGGGACCGGCCTCCCGGCCGGTCGCTGGGCGACGTGGCGCAGGCTCTCAGCCTGCCGCGCCGAGACTCGTCTCGGCGCCTGCGGTCTGCTGGCTCGCGCTCGACCAGGGATCCCGGTTCTCCTCCCGTGCGGTTGAG